>ENA-OWPD01002057-OWPD01002057.1-human-gut-metagenome-genome-assembly--contig:-NODE-2057-length-12725-cov-4.125178_pt1 | contig 12725 bp, 9 predicted proteins | sample MGYA00248262_ERZ651842 | MGnify/ENA primary metagenome ERZ651842 (study PRJEB26924, sample SAMEA4378253) | human gut metagenome | biome: human gut; feature: human-associated habitat; material: faeces... | reverse complement strand
GGTGGGGGGAAAAAATGATGGGATTGCCCGCCTTCATGCAGATCATGGACTTATAGATCACCGTGGAGGTGGGATTGGTGGATGGTACCAGCCCGGCCACGACCCCCACCGGCACCCCGATGTCAATGGTCCTCTTCTCGCGGTCCTGGGCCAGGATGCCATGGGTCTTTTCGTCCTTGATTGCGTCGTACAGTGTGACAGCGGCAAAGCGGTTCTTGATCTCCTTGTCGGCTTTGAGCCCAAACCCGGTCTCTTCCACCGCCAGCCCCGCCAGACGTCCGGCCTCGGCTGCGGCGGCGCTGGAGATGGCCGCCGTTATTTTGTCCAGCTCTCCCTGCGTCATGCGCTCCATAGCCCGCTGCGCCTTTCGGGCCTGCTGCACGAGGTCGCGCACCTCCTGGATGGAACACAGGTCCTGATCCATTTGTATCATCATGCTCTACACCTCCACTGGATGGGCGGCCACCGCCTTGACCGCCTCGGCAAACGCCTCACAGGCGGCTTTGCACGCCGACTGGGTGCCCGTCAGCAGGCCGCCGCCGAAGTTAGTCTCACTGGGCGGCTCAAAAAGGGCCATGAGTTCCACGTCCGCAGCCTTCATCGCCTCATCCAGCCCCCCCACGGACTCCAGCGGGGGAGCGATGAGGTAGGCCAGGGCCTCCCCCTCTTTGATGCCCGCCGTTTTGGAGAGATAGCTCCCCGTCCGGGACACCGTATGGGCGAAGTATACGATGGAGTCGTCCTCATTGGCGGAGCGAAAGCCCACGCCGCTGTCCATGAATCCCACCGCCGCCCGCAGGCCGCTGTTTACCTCCGCCGGATTCGGACCGGCCAGGATGCCGATGACCTCTCCGGCCAGCTTCGTGTTGGCGTTTGCGGCGCCCGCATACAGGCTTCTTCCGTATACCACCTCCACGGCCGCCGCCTTGGTGGCCTCATCCAGGGCACAGTAGGTCACGTCGTCGCTGTCGGCGGTGAGGATACCGATGGAACGGTATTCCTTCGGCAGGCCCAGCTTTTGCGCCAGGGTCTCCGAAACGTTGGCAATGGTATGCGTGGCCAGAACATTGCATTTCAGCAGATCGCCTGTCATGCACTCACCCCCCTGGCCAGGTCAATGCCGCTGGCCTTCTTCTCCAGCATGGTCTTGATCAGCTCCGCGATGTGCGCCCCCGCCTCCACGGCGGTAGTGCCCTGGCGGTGGATATTGGAGATGACCGTCCGCTTAGATTCGGGAATGCCGATGTGAGGCCGGTATGTGAGATAAGCCGACATGGACTCGGCGGTCACCAGGCCCGGGCGCTCTCCCACCAGCATGCACACCACCTGGGCTCCCGTCAGCTCCCCAATGTGATCGGAGGCGCCCACGCGGCAGTATTTTACGAAAAGTGTTGGACCGGGATCAATGCCGTAGCCCTTCAGGCCCGCGCGGATGGCCTGCATACAGTCCTCGGCATTGGCCTCGATGGCCGCGGAGGAGAGGCCGTCCCCCACCACCAGGGCCACCTTGGGTTCGGCGCCAAGGGTCTTTCGGATCACGGCCTGGTTTTCCTCGTCGAACCGGCGTCCGCGGTCCGGGCGGGTCAGGTACTCGTCCTTGTCCTGACAGAGCGTCTGCACAAAAACAAGGTCATTCCGCTTTACAAACGCCTCGTCCACATGGGAGAACACCGAGTCCTGGGCCGCCGCGTGGTCGGCCCTCATGCGGAGCATGGTCTCCGTCTTATACCGGGCACCCGCCCGGCTCAGTCCCAGTCGTGCGGGCGTCTTCAGCTTCAGGTCCAGAAAGGCGGGGCCATTCTGCGGATTGGGCATCAGGTACTGCCTTCTCAGGTCCACCTCCGTGATGTCCGGAAGCATTTCGCCCCCGCTCCCGCTCTCCTGCCCCCGTTCCAGGGGCTTATAGTCCGCCGCCTTGACTTGGGGCGTAGGCGCCTGACCCATCAGGTCGGCCACCATGCGCTCCACCAAGGCGCGCAATTCCAGCTCGTTCAAATCTGAAATCCTCCTTATGCCAGCAGAATGGAGCCGTCTCCCGCCAGGGCGGTGAGCCGGCCGTTCTCCACAAAGCCCATCTTTTCCAGCCACTGCTGGAAGGGCTTGATGGCCGTCAGGCCGAACATCTCCCGGAGGGCCGCCGTCTCATGATAGCCGGTGGTCTGGTAGTTGAGCATTACGTCGTCCCCGTGGGGGATCCCCATGAAATAGTTGCATCCGGCGGTGGTCAGCAGGACGGCCAGATCCTCGATATCGCTCTGATCGGCCTTCATGTGGTTGGTGTAGCAGGCGTCGCAGCCCATGGGGATGCCGGTGAGCTTGCCCATGAAGTGGTCCTCCAGGCCCGCCCGGATCACCTGCTTGGAGTTATACAAATACTCCGGCCCGATGAAGCCCACTACCGTATTGACCAGGAAGGGCTGGAACCGCTTGGCGAAGCCGTAGCACCGGGCCTCCATCACCACCTGGTCGGCCCCGTGGTGGGCCTCGGAGGACAGCTCAGAGCCCTGGCCGGTCTCGAAGTACATGACGTTGGGGCCGGTGGCGGTGCCCTCCCGCAGGGCGAGCTGGCGTGCCTCCTCGATGAGCTTGCCGTCCAGGCCGAAGGCCTCGTTGCCCTTCTGGCTGCCGGCGATGGACTGGAAGATCAGGTCGCAGGGTGCCCCCTGGCGCACCGCCTCCATCTGGGTGGTCACGTGGGCCAGCACGCAGATCTGGGTGGGGATGTCCCAGCGGGTCTTGATCTCCTGGAACCGGTCCAGCACCCGCCGGACGCTCTCCACACTGTCGTCCACCGGGTTGAGGCCCAGCACCGCGTCCCCCGCGCCGAAGGTGAGGCCCTCCAGCAGGGAGGCCATGATGCCGTCGGGATCGTCGGTGGGATGGTTGGGCTGGAGGCGGCAGGACAGGGTACCAGGCAGGCCGATGGTGGTGTTGCAGTGGGCGGTGACGCGGATTTTTTTGGCCGCGTAGATGAGATCCAGGTTGCTCATCAGCTTGGCCACGGCGGCGATCATCTCCGCCGTCAGGCCGCGGCTCACCCGGCGGATGGCGTCGCCGCCGTTTTTCTCATCCAGCAGCCACTCCCGCAGCTCGGCCACCGTCCAGTTCCTGATCTCCTCGTAGATCTTCTCGTTCACGTCGTCCTGGATGATGCGGGTGACCTCGTCCTCCTCGTAGGGAACAGCGGGGTTGGCCCGCAGATCGGCCAGGGTGAGGTTGGCCACCACCACCTTGGCCGCCACCCGCTCCTCGGCGTTCTCCGCCGCAATGCCCGCCAGCCGGTCGCCGGACTTCTCCTCGTTTGCTTTGGCCAGGGCGTCCTTTACCGACTTAAACTCATACACGTGCCCCAGCAGCTTTGTTTTGAGTATCATGTGATCGCTCCTTCGCGGTTACGATTTGTTGAATACCAGCGTCTTGATGACAACTGGTAATACCGCGCCGCCCGCCACGGGCGCGCCGATGTCGATATAATCGCCGTTGTCCACCCCCACGCTGTCCAGGCAGAGGAGAGGGCCCTCCACCCTCTGGGCCATGGCCTGCCCCAGCACCTTGGCCTGGTCGGCCTCCACCAGCACTACGGGGGCGATCCCTTGGGCGCGCAGGGGCTCCAGCCCCCCGGCAATCCCGCGGGCCAACTCGTCCACCCGGGCGTAGGAGGGGTTGCCCTCCCCCCGCAGGGCCAGGGCAAGCGGGCTCAGCCCGCCCTCGTCGGCAAACCACCCCAGCTTGTCCCGGATGCACTGTGCCAGGGCGGCGGCGTCCCCCCGCTCCTCCTCTCCGGTCAGCTTGAGGATGGGGAGGTTCTTCAGGGGGAAGGCGATGTCCCGATAGTAGATGGTGGAGCCGGACAGCTCGGTGGAGTGGCTCCCCGCCCCCACCACCGTGGCCCGGATGGTCTCCTCCCCCCGGAAGCGCCCCGCGCCCTGAAAGGCCGGGGAGGCCGCGATGGCCCGACCCAGCAGCACGCCGATATCGCCGTAGGCCTTCCAGTCGCCGGGGGGTGCGTAGATGCAGTCGGCCACGCCGCCGGAGAAGGAGACCACCGGCACCGCCCGGGGCTCCCAGCGGGTTCCCTGGGTGAGAAAGGCGTCCAGCCGGTCCCGCCCAGGCCGCAGGCCCGCCGCCTGCTCCAGGGCCTCCACCATGGAGCGGATGACGGGCTCCAACCCCTCCGGCGCGGCCTTTTGCCCAACGGTAGGAGGCGATGCCCACATCGCCCCGCGCTTCAGCACCGGTGAGACATAGGTCACGGTTCCTTCCCGGTCAAGCTTGATCAGCCGCCCGCCCACGTCCAGGCAGCCGGTGGCCGCCAGCTCTCCGTGGGAGTACAGCGCCAGGTTGGATGTGCCGCCGCCGATGTCAAAGTGTAATACATCCGTGTGATGCTCCCTGGAGTATTCATCCGCGCCCGCCCCCCGGGCGGCCAGAATGGACTCCAGATCCGGCCCGGCGGTGGCTACCACAAAGTCCCCGGCGAACTGGGAGAGGGCGGAGAGCACCTCCCGGGCGTTTTCCTTGCGAGCGGTCTCTCCTGTGATGATCACCGCCCCGGTGTCCACCTGCTCCGGCGCAAAGCCGGATTTGCGGTACTCCTCCGCCACGATGGTCCGCACCCCCTCGGCGTCGATCACGGTGTCGGAGAGCAGGGGTGTGAAGTGAATCCCGCTGCGGTAGAGCACCTCCCGATCCTCGATGGCGATGCGGGGCACCGAGAAGGGGTTAGCCCGGTTGGCCAGGGTCAGGCGGGAGAGAATGAGCTGGGTTGTGGAGGTGCCGATGTCGATGCCGACCGATAACAGGGTTTCACTCATTTCGGCACCTCCACCACCGGGCCCCCGCTCTGCGGGGCGGGCGCATGCCCGTAAAATCGACGCAGCGCGGAGATTTTCCGCAGACGGAATTCACTTCCGCCGAGGATGCGAACATCACATGGGGCCCCCAAACAGGCTGGCCTGTCTGGGGAGACGCGGCGCCGGTGTCGATGCCGACGGATAATAAGGTCTCCTCCATCACGCCAGCTCCCTCAGCAGACTCTTCAAGTCCTCCGCCGCCGCGGGGCGGGGGTTGGAGGGTGCGCAGAGATCCGCCTGCGCCGCTTCGGCCAGACCGTCCAGCGCAGCGGTGAGCTCCTTTCCCTCCACTCCGCAGGCGCTCAGGCGTTCGGGCAGCTTGAGCTGGGCGCGCAGCCGGTTCAGCCCCGCGGCCAGGGAGCGCGGATTGGCCGCCAGGCCGCACAGCCTGGCCAAACGTCCGTATTTCTCCGCCGCTGTCCCATCGGCGGCGTTGAAGTGGATGACGTGGGGCAAAATCAGGGCGTTGAGCCGCCCATGGGGGAGGTGAAACCGCCCGCCCAGAGCATGGGCCAGGCTGTGGCAGATGCCCAGCCCGGCGGCGTTGAAGGCGATGCCCGCCAGGTTGGAGGCCAGCAGCATGTTCCCTTTGGCCCCGCTCTCCCCCGCCGTTTCCCAGGCGGGGCGCAGGTTCTGCCAGGCCAGGGTAAATGCCTTCTCCGCCAGGGCGTCGGTGTAAGGAGTGGCCCCGCGGGCCACGTAGGCCTCGGCGGCATGGGTGAGTACGTCCATGCCTGTGTCCGCCGTCACGGCGGGGGGTACCCCCGCCAGCAGGGAGGGGTCCAGAATGGCCTCATCGGGCAGAAGGGCGTCGTCTACCAGAGGGTACTTGACTCCCTTCGCCCGGTCGGTCAGCACGGCGAAGGAGGTGACCTCCGAGCCGGTACCCGCCGTGGTGGGCACCGCCACAAAGCGGATGTCCGCCCCGGCCCCCAGCTTCTTGCCGAACTCCAGCATGGCCTTGGCGCAGTCCATGGGAGAGCCGCCGCCGAAGGCCACCACCGCCTGGGGGCGGAACTCCGCCAGCGCCCTGGCCCCCTGGGCCACCAGCTCCAGGGGCGGGTCGGGCACCACCTGGTCGAACACCTCCACGGTGCAGTCCCGCAGGCGGGCGCGTACCCGCTCCAGCAGGCCGGACTGGGCCAGGAAGGAGTCGGTAATCACCATCACCCGCCGCCCGGCCAGCCCCTCCAGGGCCGCCAGGGCGTCCGATCCAAAGAAAATTGTGGGCTTGAGTTGAAATTGTTCCATCGCGCTTCCCCTGTTTCTTCCTTGATGGGGTTAGTATGGCAGACCAGGAGAAAGTTATACGGCTCTCTTTTCTTTGCTTTTCTGCACAAAAAATTTACTGGTTTTTCATCAGATTTGACCTTTACAACGGGAGTTCTCCGGTATATTATTGATCTGAAAAATATTTAGCGCTAATTATTTTTTGTTTTATCCATTTAACAGAGGAGGCTATTCTATGGCAGAGCTCCAGACGGAGCGCTCCTTCGTGGTTGAGCTGACCCCGGAGGGCGTTCAGGAAATCCAGTCCCACAAAAATATCTACACCGAGGACACAAAGCCCATTCCCCTGTCCGGCCGCGAGTGGTCCACCAAGAACTACATAACCCTCTGGACCGGTATCCTGGTTTCCATTCCCGTGTATATGATGGCCAGCGCCCTGCTGTCCGCCGGCCTAACCTGGTATCAGGCGCTGTTTATCTGCGTGCTGGGCCACACGCTGGTCCTCATCCCCTCCATCCTGCTGGGAAAGTTCGGCTCCCGCTACGGCGCCAGTTTTCCCGTCCTGTCCAAGATGGTATTCGGACCCAAGGGCACGGCCATTCCCACCATCATCCGTGCCTTCATGGGCTGCCTGTGGTTCGGGATTCAGAACTGGATCGGCGGCACAGCTCTGGACGCCATCATCGCCGTCATCTTCCCGGCCTACACCGGTCTGGCGTTCCACAGCTTCCTCAGCTTCGGCCTGTTTGTACTCATCAATTTCTACATCGGCTACCACGGCAGCCCGGCCATCCGCTTCCTGGAGGATTTCGCCGCCCCCATCCTGATCATTCTCAGCGGCGTAGTCATTGTCTGGGCCTTCTGGCTGGCCAGTCAGAAGGGAGGATTTGCCGCACTGTTCACCACTCAGGTGGCAGGCGGCAACGGCGAGAGCTTCTGGTCTCAGTTCTTCCCCTCCCTAACTTCCATGATCGCCTTTGACGCCACCATCGCCCTGAATTTCTCCGACTACACCCGCCACGCCAAGACTGAGGGGGCCCAGGTGAAGGGCCAGCTCATCGGTGCGCCCATCATGACGGCCTTCATCGTCTTTGTGGGCATCTGCGGCACCTCCGGCTCCGAGCTGGCCTTCGGCGAGGCCTTCTGGGATCCCAGCATTCTGGTCTCCCACTTCGGCAATCCCGCTGTGGTGATCATCTTCTCCCTGTTCATCATCCTGGCCACCCTGACCACGAACGTAGCCTGCAACCTGGCGGCCGCCTCCGTGGTGTTCTCCTCTCTCTTCGGCAAGGTGCTCACCTACAAAAAGGCCGTCGTTGTGGCCACGATCCTCTCCATCTGCTTCCTGCCCTGGAAACTGGTTGAGAATCCCGAGAGCTACGTGTATACTTTAAATGGAACCCTGGCCGTGTTCCTGGGTCCCATCACCGGCATCTGTCTGGCGGCCCTGTGGAGCCAGTACCGCAACCGCCTCCGCCTGCCCGACCTCTACTACCAGGACGGCGGCGCCTACTACTATCAGGGCGGCTGGAACGTGCTGGCCCTGGTGACCATGGCAGTCCTGTTTATTTTCATTTTCGTGTGCCAGTTTATCCCCGTCCTCAAGTGGATCTACGACAGCTCCTACCTGCTGGGCTGTGTGTTTGCCTTCGTGATCTACAGCGCCCTGTGCAAGCGCCAGGACCGCTGAACACATTGGTTTCCACATCCGACATCTGATAAAGGGGGTTCTTATGCGTACCATCATTCAAAACGGCACCATTGTCAGCGACACCGCCGCTTTCCGGGCCGACCTGCTCCTGGAGGACGGCGTGGTGAAGGCCGTGGGGGCGGGGCTGTCGGCCCCGGACGCCCAGGTGATCGACGCCTCCGGCAAGTACGTCCTGCCCGGCGCGGTGGACGTGCACACCCACATGGATCTCCAGGCCGGGGCCCACCGGGCGGTGGACGACTTCTACACCGGCACCGTGGCCGCCGCCTGCGGCGGCACCACCACCATCGTGGATCACATGGCCTTCGGCCCCAAGGGCTGCTCCCTGTGGCACCAGGTGGAGGAGTACCACCGTCTGGCCGACGGAAAGGCGGTCATCGACTACGGCTTCCACGGCGTGCTCCAGCATGTGGATGAACGGGTGCTCCGGGAGATGGGGGAACTCGCCGACCGGGAGGGTATCACCAGCTTCAAGGCCTATCTGACCTATGACGACCGTCTGGACGACGGGGCCCTGTTCCAGGTGCTCCGCCAGGCCAAGGAGGACGGTATCGTGATCCCCGCCCACTGCGAGAACGATGGAGTGGTCAACTACCTGCGGGGCTGGTACAAGGCCCAGGGCCTCACCCAGCCCATCTACCACGCCAGGAGCCGCCCCGCCCGCTGTGAGGCGGAGGCGGTGAGCCGCCTGCTCCACCTGGCCGCCATGGCCGGGGAGGCGCCAGTGTACGTGGTGCACCTGTCCAGCGCCGCCGGCCTGGCCGAGGTGCGCAAGGCCCGCGCCCAGCGGCAGAAGGGCGTGGGCGTGGAAACCTGCACCCAGTACCTCACCCTCACCGAGGCCTCCTACGCCGACCCACAGGAGGGCCTGAAGGCCGTCATGTCCCCGCCCCTGCGAACCCAGGCGGACTGCGACGCCCTCTGGCAAGGGCTCCAGGACGGGGTGATCGACGCCGTGGCCACCGACCACTGCCCCTTCCACTTCGCAGTGGAGAAGCAGTTCGGCGCGGGCGACTTCACCGCCTGCCCCAACGGCGCCCCCGGCGTGGAGGAGCGGCTTCCGGTGCTGTACTCGGAGGGGGTGGCCAAGGGCCGCCTGTCGATCTGCGAGCTGGTGCGCCTGCTGTGCGCCAACCCCAGCCGCCTCTACGGCCTCTACCCCCGGAAGGGCACCCTCCAGCCCGGCGCCGACGCCGACGTGGTCATCCTCGACCCGGCCAAGCGCCGCACCCTCACCCACGCCGGGCTGCACTCGGCGGTGGATTACACCTGCTATGAGGGTATGGAGCTCCAGGGGGCCATTGACCTGGTGCTCTCCCGCGGAGAAGTGGTGGCCCGGGACAACCAGTTCGTGGGCAAGCGGGGCGCTGGACGCTACCTCAAGCGGGGCCACAGCAGCCTGGCCGAATAAATACAAAATGAGCGCCGCCAGCAAAGCTGGCGGCGCTCTTGCGCGGATGCGGGGCGCGGAAAACCCCCGGCCCTGCGGGCCGGGGGTTTGGGACGCGCGTCAGCGATCCCACTTCTCGATGAGGGCGCGGAGCTGGTCGGCGAACCGACCCAGATCCTTGTTGGTGCCGCCCTTGTTGTGGGCGATGACCTCCATGAGCCTGCGGCCCACATCCTCCAGGCGCTGGTAGGCCGGCGAGCCGCCGGAGGCGGGCTCGGGCTTCTTCTCCGGCGGCAGGCCGGGGGAGAGCATCCGGTTATCCAGCAGGTCGTAGACCTCTTCGTAGTTTGGGGCGTGGGCGGCCAGTCCCTTCTCCCGGAGGGTGTTGGCGTAGACCTCCGTCACCTCCTGGTCGCCGTGGACCACGAACACCTGCCTGGGCCGGGGGCTGAAGTGCTCGATCCACCGCAGCAGGCCGTCCCGATCGGCGTGGGAGGAGAGGCCGTGGAAGTTGACGATCCGCGCCCGCACGGCGATCTCCTCGCCGAAGAGCTTGACCGAGCCGACGCCGTTGAGGAGCCGTCGGCCCAGGCTGCCCTCGGCCTGATAGCCCACGAACACCACGGCGCACTCCGGCCGCCAGAGGTTGTGCTTGAGGTGGTGGCGGATACGGCCGGCGTCGCACATACCGGAGGCGGAGATGATCACCTTCGGGGTAGGGTCCAGGTTGAGGGCGCGGGACTCATCGCTGCTCTCGGTGATGGTGAGGCCGGGGAACTGGAACAGGGCCCCGCCCTTGAGGGCGGCGATGGCCTCCTCGTCCAGATAGCCGTGGAGATCCCCGGAGAAGATGCGGGTGGCCTCATTGGCCAGCGGCGAGTCCACACAGACCTGGAAATCCGGGTGGGTCTTCACCAGGCCCTCGTCCTTCATCTCCCGCATGAAATAGAGCAGTTCCTGGGTACGGCCCACGGCGAAGGACGGGATGATCACGTTGCCGCCCTTGGAGAAGGTCTCGTCTATGATCTCGGCCAGAGCCCCGGTATAGCTCTCCGGCGGCTCGTGGAGGCGGTCGCCATAGGTGCTCTCCATCACCACATAGTCGGCCTCTCCGATGTACTGCGGATCCCGAATGATGGGCTGATCCACATTGCCCAGGTCTCCGGAAAAAACGATCTTCCGGGTCACATCTCCCTCGGTGAGCCACAGCTCCACGCTGGCCGAGCCCAGCAGGTGCCCCGCGTCCACAAAACGGATGCGCACGCCCTCGCACAGATCCACTGTATCTCCGTACTCGTATGTGGTGACCAGCTTCATGGCCGCTTCCGCGTCCGCCATGGTGTAGAGCGGCTCCACTATGGGCTTGCCCGCGCGGCGGCCCTTCTGGTTCTGCCACTGGGCGTCGGACTCCTGAATGTGGGCGGAATCCCGGAGCATAATGGACATCAGCTCTCCGGTGAGGCGGGTGGCGACGATGGTCCCGTGAAAGCCCTGCTTGACCAGCAGGGGGATGCGCCCCGAGTGGTCGATATGCGCGTGGGTCACAATGACGTAGTCGATATAGCCGGGGGCAAAGTCCAGGACCCGGTTGTCCCGCTCGTCCCGCCCTTGCTGCAGTCCGCAGTCGATAAGGATCTTCTTTCCGTTTACCTCCAGGCAGTGGCAGCTGCCGGTGACAGCTTTGGCCGCGCCGAAGAATGTGAGCTTCATGTGGCACCTCCCTGTTACTTATATATTTATTCTAATGCTTTCCCCCCCAGGTGTAAAGCCCTTGTCGAAAATTTACAAAATTGCCACAAGGGTGGAGCACCGCAGGGTCCGGAAGTCAGAAAAATGGTGAAACACGCCGTACGTCAGGCAAACTCGGTGCAAACCGCGCCGCAACAAATCGCGTCTTTACTTTTCCCCGGCTTCTGAACTATACTTGACCCGAGGTGATGAAATGACCGTCCATCAGAATCTTCGGGACCTGCGGCAAATCTCGGGCTTGACGCAGGAAGAAGCGGCATCCAGGGTCGGCCTGACCAGGCAGGCCATTTCGGGCTATGAATCCGGCCGAAGGCAGCCGGACATGGATATGCTCCTGAAACTCGCTGAATTGTACCATACCGATCTTCTTGGCGTCGTATATGGGCGGGGCAGCGCGCAGAAAAAGATGCGCCGGTTTCAAATCGCGGCGCTCGTGACGTTTCTTGTCCCGCTGCTCCTCACTTTGATGCACTCCTGCCTGATCCTGTTTGCAAATACATGTTTCCCCGTCGCCGGTGATATGCTGATTACGGAGGCCACAAGACCGCTCATTGAGACGCGCCTCGCAGTGATCGGCGCATGGGAGCTGCTCGAGGGGCTCGCCCAAGCGGCTTCCTTTGCCGGCTGCATCCTGCTTGCCGTCCTGCTCCCAGGTCTGACCCCCCTGCCGTCGATGAAGCACTCTCTTCTCTTTGTCCTAGCCTTCCTGCTCGGAGGCATTGCGGTCACGCTCCCGTTTTCGGCCTTTGATCCCTGCTATTCACGCGCTGATTATATGCTCATCCTCCTTCATACGTTTTTGCCGGTAGTCCTTCTATGGATCGGCCTGGTGGGGATGGGGCTGTTCAAATCGCTCTGCAAGAAAAGGCAGGGACGTCTCTCTCCATAGCATTCCACATACGCCTCATCCTTCGGCAGGACGCATCTGCGCATTGCAGAGCAGCGGCCCGGACATCTCGGATGTCCGGGCCGCTGCTCTGTTTCGATACAAATGCCGGGGCGCCCGGCGTATTATTGCGCTTCTTCCGTTACGGAGAGAGGAAACCGCGTGCCCGGTTCGCCGGCGAAAACGATCCAGCCGCCCTCCGGAAGCAGGGCGTGGGTATCTCCAAACGCCCAGGACCCGGCCACGACCTGCCCAAGCTGGTCGTATACGTAAAAAGCCCCCGCCTCGGGCAGCGTGACATTCAGCGTCCCGCCCGCCAGAGCCCCGACCTGATACCAGCGGGCCCGGCCATCGGACTGGATGGTGGTGTAGGCCCCCTCCCCACCCCAAAGGGGGCGGGCGGCGGCGGAGTCCATGCACAGGTAATCGCCCACAGTGAGATACTCTGTGCCGTCCTCCACCTGCACCGTATAGTCCGCACCGTTGCGGCTCCCGGTACCGGGGAGCTGGAGATACTGCCGCGCGGTGTCCGCATCCTCGATCCGGTCCAGGGCCGCGTAGCCGGGCGCCTCGGCCAGGGTGGAGACGGCGGTGAAGGGGCCGGAGAGGTACACCTGGGAGGTATACTTCTCGTTGGCGATGAGGTAGAGCTTCTCCCCTCTGGCCTCCCAGGCGGCCAGGGCCTCTTCGGACGCCTCCCCATTGGGCTCCAGGCGCTCCATGGCATAGCTGGCCGCCCCCAGGGGGACGAGCCCCGGAATGTCGGAATAGGCCTTCTCATAGAGATAGACCCGTCCGTTCTCCTCGGGGATAAATTTTACCAGGAGGGTCTCCTCCTCGTCCCGGAAAGACCCGTCGTCATAGTAGGTGAGCGTCATAGGAGCGCCGCCCAGCGCCGCAGGAGCG
>ENA-OWPD01002049-OWPD01002049.1-human-gut-metagenome-genome-assembly--contig:-NODE-2049-length-12766-cov-8.124538_pt1 | contig 12766 bp, 11 predicted proteins | sample MGYA00248262_ERZ651842 | MGnify/ENA primary metagenome ERZ651842 (study PRJEB26924, sample SAMEA4378253) | human gut metagenome | biome: human gut; feature: human-associated habitat; material: faeces... | reverse complement strand
ATACAAGCCAAAATTCCATTGCCGCAGGCAATCTGGAATGAATTTTGGCTACGTTCATCCGTCAACTATAACAATTCTACAAAAAAGACAGATTTCTCTTTTTTAAAAATCTGTCTTTTTTGCAAATATTTTTACATTATTCACTTTTTTCACGCTCTGCCCGAGCTAACTATCTATAAAAATATTCTGTCTATCATTTATCTCAGATCAGTTTGACAATATCATTGTACATGACAAATACCATCAGCGCCATCAACAGCATCAGCCCTGCGAAATGAATGCCGCCCTCCACCTGTCTGTTAATCGGTTTTCTGCGGATTGCCTCTATGACAAGGAATACCAGCCGTCCACCGTCCAGTGCCGGAAACGGAAGGAGGTTCATAACTCCAAGGTTTGCAGAGAGCAGAACTGCCATATTAAGCATATTCATCCACAGGATCATGGTTCCTTCGCTTTTGCTTTCCTCATACGTAGTTCCGATTGCATCCACAACTCCGACCGGACCACTCAGATCTTTCATTCCAAGCTTTCCGCTGACCAGCTCTTTCAGGCTGAGAATCGTTGTACGTACCATATATTTTACTTCTACGGCACCATATTTGACTACATTCAGCCCTTTTGCTTTTTCAGAATACATATTGTAGGTAAATCCTGATTCTGCCGTACGGTATTCTTTTGGTGTAACCGTAATATCATATTCCTGTCCGTCCCTGGAATAGGTAAGCTTTACAGACTTTTCTGTCAGCGGATTCTCCTGAATATATTTCTGGTAATCTGCTGCATTTGTAATCTTCACTCCATTAATGGATGTGATCACATCTCCCTGCTGAATCCCTGCTTCCTGCAACGGCATTCCATCCATTACAGATTCCACTGTCATGGCAGAAGTATCATCCCCGTTGAAATTGCAGCCCAGAAGGTATCTCACATTTGTATCCGACTTATAGGAAATGTCCATCTTCTTTCCATCACGCTTAACAGTCAGGTTAATGGTATCTCCCTCTTTCAGCTGGTTCAGATAGGAATATACATAGAGATCTTTTCCCAGATCAATGTGATATCCCTGATAACCGGTAATAATATCTCCCTCTTTCAGTCCTGCCGCCTCAGCCGCAGAACCTTCCTTTACGGAAAGAACTCTGGATGGTTCATATCCTACAGCACCTACAATGATCACAGACAATACAAATGCCATGATAAAGTTAAATACCGGTCCTGCGGCAACTACAGAAATCCTGCCCCACACAGACGCACTGTTAAAAGTTCCCGGTTCATTCTCTATGTCCGTATCCTCCCCCAGCATGGCACAGGAGCCACCGATAGGAAGAAGTTTCAGTGAATATCTGGTATCTCCTTTCTCAAAACTGTAAAGTCTTGGTCCCATTCCCAAAGAGAATTCTGTGACCACGATCTTATTCAGCTTTGCAAAAAGAAAATGTCCCAGCTCATGAAAGAGAATGATTGCACTGAATATGACAATTGCAATAATAATTTTCAATCTACCACCTGCTTTCAATCCAACGATAAGTTTCTTTCTCAATCTCCAGAATCTGATCCAGGTCCGGATCCTTTACTGCTGTATGTCTGCTCATAGACTGCCCGATAATCTCGTAAATATCCAGAAAGCTGATTTTTTTCTGAAGGAATTTGCGCACTGCCAGCTCATTTGCAGCATTAAAAACGGTTGGCATACTGCCGCCTGCCCTTGCCGCTTCCACCGCCATTGGAAGACCTTTAAAAGTTTTCCTGTCCGGCTCCTCAAAGGTGATCTGCTTCAACATATGAAAATCCAGTCTGTCACCTTTTAAAAATCTTCTGTCCGGGTAGCATAATGCATACTGTATCGGAAGTCTCATATCCGGTGTTCCAAGCTGTGCCATCACTGCACCGTCCTCGAATTCCACCATAGAGTGGATAATACTCTGCGGCTGAACCACAACCTGAATATGATCCAGATCTACATCAAAAAGCCATCTGGCTTCCATAACTTCCAGACCTTTATTTACCAGAGTTGCAGAATCCACTGTAATCTTCTGTCCCATTACCCAGTTCGGATGCTTCAGCGTATCCTCCAGAGTCACCTTCTCCAGATCTGCTGTTTTCTTTCCGCGGAAAGGACCGCCGGATGCAGTGATGAGCAGTTTATGTATCTGCTCTCTTTTCTCTCCATGAAGTGCCTGGAAAATAGCACTGTGCTCGCTGTCTACAGGCAGAATCTGCACACCGAACTGCTTTGCCAACGGCATGATCAGATGTCCGGCTGTTACCAGTGTTTCCTTATTTGCCAGAGCAATATCCTTACCTGCAAGGATTGCTTCCATAGTTGGTCTGATTCCTATCATTCCTACGATAGCGGTCACCAGAATGTCTGATTCTTCCATTCTGGCAAGTTCGATAAGACCACCCATCTGGCTTACGATTTTTACATCCAGATCCTGCACACGTACTGCCAGATCTCTGGCTGCCTCTTCTTTCCAGACTGCAACCAGTCTGGGATGAAATTCACGTATCTGCTTCTCCAGCATTTCTACATTACTGCCTGCTGCAAGACCAACTACTTCCAGGTCATCATTTGCACGTACCACATCCAGTGTCTGTGTTCCGATCGAACCTGTAGAACCTAAGACTGCTACTTTTTTCATATTGTACCTCATTTCAATACTTATACAACAATTTTATAAAATTACTTCTGACCTGACAGTTCTCATATCAGAAAATACTGTAAACATGTATATCAGAAGAATATATGCTCCGTTAGAGCGCGTCTGAAAAAGGCTTTCTGCAAGATGTGCGTCACAATTTGTGGGATATTTTGCCCGGATGAGGGCGCCGTAGCGGGCTACGGCAACTGAATTCGGGTGAAATATCCCGCAAAGTGGGGCGTGCAGATTGCGGGAATGATTTTTCAGACACGCTCTAGATCTCAATCATCACAAGAGAGAGGAAATAAATAACCGGTGCTGTGAAGATCACACTGTCAAATCTGTCAAGGATTCCTCCATGTCCCGGAATTAATTTTCCATAATCTTTAATCCCCTGATTTCTCTTGATCGCAGATGCAGCCAAATCGCCTACCATGGAGATCAGTGCTCCGATTGCACAGATCACAGCATATTCCAGCATCGGTCCCTGAGTGGCTGCTGCATAGATCACACCAAGAAGTGCAGCTCCTGCCACACCACCCACAGCTCCCTCCACAGATTTCTTAGGGCTGAGGACAGGTGCCATTTTATGTTTACCGATCAGCATTCCCACACAATATGCGCAGGTATCACATCCCCATGAGCACAGAAAGATCAGCCATACGTGGAACTTTCCACCGGGAAGCTCTCTGGTAAGATAAATAAACGACAACATAACTGCCACATACACAATACCAAACAGTGCAGGCATTACCTGCCCTGCCTCATAGGTTGGATAAGTGAACACGTATACAAACATGAGCAGCACAAGTCCGAAAATGATTGCCAGCACTCCATACCTCTCAAAATCAAGCAGTACTGCCAGATAATATAATACTGCGCCTAAATAGCCTGCTGCTGCCAGCAGATTTATCTTCTCATCCTGCACCTTCATTGCTCTGTACAATTCTCTCATTCCAATGAGAGAAACCGCAAGAAGTGTGAAAAACAGCACATAATCACCGCTGATAATAGTGGCAAGCGCAATAATCACAAGCAGGATTCCGCTTAAGAGTCTTGTCTTAAACATTCTTTACTCCTCCTTAACTCCGCCGTATCTTCTGTCTCTCTGATTATATTTCTCAATAGCCTTAATCAGCTCTGCTTTATTAAAATCCGGCCATGCCACATCTGTGAAATAAAATTCCGTATAAGCCATCTGCCATAACAGAAAATTGGAAAGTCTCAATTCACCGCTTGTGCGGATCATCAGATCCGGATCAGGGATTCCTGCCGTATCCAGGTAATTGTCAAAAACATGCTCATCAATTTCTTCCGGCTTTACTTTTCCATCTGCAGCATCCTGAGCAAGTTTGCGGATACCTCTTATGATCTCATCTCTGCTGCCGTAGTTTAATGCAATCTGGAAATAGATTTCATCATATTTCTGAGAATATTGTTCCAGACGTGCAATACTTTCCTGAATATCCTGATCAAATGCCGAAACCTCTCCGATCACCCGGACACGCATTTTGTTCTTATCTGCCAGTTTAATACATTTTTTCAGATAACTTCGGAACAGTTTCATCAGACCGTCCACCTCATCTTTGGAACGTTTCCAGTTCTCTGTGGAAAAAGCATATACAGTCACATATTTAACTCCCAGCTCCTTCATATAGTCACAGACTGTTTCCAGATTTGCACAGCCCTTCACATGTCCGTAGCTTCTGGGCATTCCCTTTGCCTTCGCCCAGCGTCCATTACCATCCAGAATAATGGCAATATGATTTGGTACATTCATACTCTTGTTTCCTTTTCTTATCCTGTTATTCCTTTAACCTTACTGTCTCATCATAATGAACCACAGTTTCCGGTCCATTATCTCATTCAGATAAAAAGAGAGCCCGCATTCATGGAGCTCTCCTTTTCGTTTCCCTTATACGGTCATGATTTCTTTGCTCTTTGCATCCACTGCCGCATCAACTTCTTTGATATATTTATCTGTGCTCTTCTGGATTTTCTCCTCAAGTTCTTTGATCTCATCCTCAGATACATCCTGTTTTGCAAGTTTCTTAAATGCATCATTTGCATCACGACGAATGTTGCGGACTGCTACTTTGGCTGCTTCGCCTTTTTTCTTGACATCTTTAACCAGTTCCTTACGGCGTTCCTCTGTAAGTTCCGGGAATACAAGGCGGATTACTTTACCATCGTTGCTTGGATTTAATCCAAGGTCAGAGGTAAGGATTGCTTTCTCAATTCCTTTGATCAGGCTGCTTTCCCATGGCTGGATCTGGATCATACGAGCTTCCGGGACAGTGATATTTGCCACCTGCTGAAGAGGTGTCGGAGCTCCGTAATAATCTACGGCGAGTTTGTCAAGGATATGCGGGTTCGCACGTCCTGCACGAATTGTAACCAGTTCGCTCTCAAGGCTTGCCAGTGTCTTTTTCATCTTCTCTTCATATTTCTGAATTCTCTCATCCATTAGGTTCGTCTCCCTCTTTTTATAGTTTTTATATTACACTTTCTCTGTAAACTGACTTATAAGCCTTACTTATACAGTAACCTTAGTTCCGACAAATTTGCCATGTACTGCATTGATGATGCTGTCTTTTTCATCCAGTGCAAATACCAGCATCGGCATCTTCTGTTCCATACACATGATCGATGCTGTCAGATCCATAGCTGCCAGTTTCTTTGCAACTACTTCTTCAATGGAAATTTCATCATATTTTACTGCATTCGGGTTTGTCTTCGGATCACTGTCATAAATTCCGTCAACAGCTTTTGCAAGAAGGATTGCTTCTGCTTCGATCTCTACTGCGCGAAGTACAGTGGCTGTATCTGTGGAGAAGTAAGGATGTCCTGTACCGCCTGCAAAAAATACGATCTTGCCCTGTGCAAAGCTTGCTTCCACTGCATCCTTAGAGTAAAGGCTTGTAAATGCACCGCATACAAATGGTGTAAAGATTTCTGTCTTTAATCCAAGGTATCTGCAGATATCAGATACATAAATACAGTTCATAACTGTTGCAAGCATACCAATCTGATCAGCCTTATTCCTGTCGATAGTCTCACTGGTGCGTCCTCTCCAGAAATTACCTCCGCCGATCACAATGCCGATTTCCAGTCCTTCCTCAGCAATTGTCCTGATCTGCTTTGCAACTTCAATAACAGTCGCCTCGTCAAATCCGGTCTTCTTCTCACCGGCAAGGGCTTCACCGCTTAATTTTAATAATACACGTTTCATAGTAACTGTCTCCTGAAATTAATTTTATCGCAGGTAACAGAGGATCGGAATACCTCCTCTGTTACATTCGTAGTTCTATTCTACCATATTCCGGCAACAATTTCATTACCATTTTCATCAACTGTTGTAGAAACTGTGAAATTGCTGTAATAATGGAATCCTGTTTTACCTGTCTCAGGATCATCCTCATAGCTGCTGCCCTGTGGAGAACCGCATGCGCCTTCCAGTGCATCCAGAGACTGACCGATATACTGTTCTGCTATGGAAATCATATCGCCGCCATTGTTATCCTGATCTGTGTTTCCACCACCGCCGTTTCCACCATTTCCATTATCTGTGCTTCCACCATTTCCATCATCAGAACCATTATTACTGCCATTTCCATTGTCATCTGTATTCTGGTCACCGCTGTTATTATTATCTGCTGAATCAGAATTATCTGTAGAATTCTTATCACTGTCGTCTGTGGAATCTGATTCTGACTTACTGTCATCTGTAATGCCAAGACGTTCCTTTACCGCATCAAGCGTGGATACTTCTTTTGTTGATGTACCTGTCAGATATTTTGCATATGGGATCGCATCATCATCTGTGCCATCCATACATAACGTAATCTGCGAAATTGTTCCAAGCGGAATATCGCGGAAAAAGCATTCATTCTTGTCCTCATCAGCATATGCAATACGGATATCATAGGAAGCTGTACTCTTGTTGGATGTTGTCTGTGTATCTGATGTCTGTGTACCTGATGTCTGTGTACCTGATGTCTGTGTACCTGATGTCTGTGTATTTGCAGTCTGCATATAATACAGTGCCTTGTCCTTATCTGTCAGAGTAAACATTCCATTGATGAGATCATCTCCCCATCCTCCATCCTCGTCTGCATCATAATCCTCACTGTCTTCATCCACATGAGTGCGGATATAGAGTGACTGGATGTCATCCCCTGTATTATTTACAAACACAATCTTAGATGCTGTAGAAGTCTTCTCTCCCATTATATTCTTTATGTCTTCATCTGCTGTCTGCTGCATATCCACCATATCGACTGCCTTGGTTACCTCAGGAGTCGGGGTAGCTGTTACCTCTACAGGTGCTGTCTCTGTTGTCTTTTTCTTACCACATCCGGCAGCTGCCACTGTCATTACCAGAAGACCTGCCAGTATTAAATAACGTTTCTTCATAATATATTCCCTCCTGCTATATGGAATATCTTTTTCTTTTTAACAATGTCATTTTTTCAATTTCCTATTATTGCAGAGTATCGAAAACTTGTCAACTAAGCCTCTGCCGATTTCATACAATTTTAAGACTTTCAGGTTTTTAAAGTTTCTGCCTGCGGACGCATTCTTATGAAAAAATCACATTTTTCCTACTTCATATTATGATGTCAGGATTAAAAAGTATCTGACCCTGATATCATATTATTGCACACAAGGAAACACGCACTGTAATCAGCGGATACTCCAACAGAAAGGACTGCCATGTTACTCTGGCAGTCCTTTCTCATCCCTTTGTGGTCATATTTAATATATTTCTATTCTGCAAGCTTCATCAGAAGTTCCACACATTCTTCCTCTGATAAAACCGAAGTATTCAGGCAGATATCATAGTTTTCCATTTTTCCCCATTCATGTCCTGTATAAAAGTTATAATAATCTCTTCTCTGACGATCTTTATATGCAATTCTGTCAAGTGCCTCTCTCTGAGAAATATGCTTATTTTTCTTGATCCGTTTAATACGGTCTTCCATATCAGATGCATAAATATACACACGAAGCAGCTGATTATCATCTTTCAGGATCTGGTCTGCACATCTTCCCACAAAAATACATGGACCTTCCTGTGCCAGGCGCTTCACTGTCTCTTTTTGCGCATGAAACATCTTCTCCGGAATTGTCAGGCGTTTTTTATCCTGCGATTCTTCCGACATCATTACTCCGATTGCATAGAGAAGACTGGTCTTGCCTTTAAATTCATTGATGATTTCCTGGCTGATTCCATGCCTCTCTGCTTCCTTCAGCAAAAGCTTACTGTCGTAACAGGGAACTCCCATTTTTTCTGAAAGCAAAGCTGCAATGTGTCTTCCACCGCTTCCATACTGTCTGCTGATCGTGATTGTTTTCATAGGGCACCACTCCTTTCAGCTCATCTGCCTGAAAAATGAATTGTTATTTTTTTATCTATATGATAGATTATACGAATTTTCGAATATTTTTGCAATATCCATTAATTTTTTCATAACATTTCACAATTTTGAGCCAAAGGATTTGGTAATATTATCAATATAGATTCTTAACCTTAAAGTCACGTTCTGCTTCTCTTCTCTGGTCTTTCTTTGCGATATCCTGTCTCTTGTCATAAAGTTTCTTACCTCGAGCCATTCCGATCTCTACTTTTACCAGACTGTCTTTGAAATAAACTTTCAGAGGTACCAGCGTCAGACCTTTCTCTTTTAACTTTGCTTCGATTTTGTTGATCTCATACCTGTGAAGCAGCAGCTTACGGATCCTCAGGGGATCTTTATTAAAAATATTGCCTTTTTCATAAGGGCTGATATGCATTCCGTAGATGTAAACCTCTCCGTTTTCCACACGTATAAAGGATTCCTTAATACTACACTTACCCATGCGCAAGGATTTTACCTCTGTTCCTGCAAGGGCAATGCCGGCTTCATAAGTATCTTCTATAAAATAGTCGTGAAATGCCTTTTTATTATTGGCAATCAGCTTCATTCCTTTTTTCTTTGCCATAATATCCTCCAAGCCATTTTTATTTAATTCTCTTCTTCATCATCCCGGATATCAGAAACCAGCTCAAAATCTACAGTCTTGAGCATCTTATCTGCATCTGCCACACGGACACGAACCTTATCTCCCAGCTTGTACACTTTCTTTGTCATCTCACCGCAAAGTTCATAGCTCTCCTGATTAAAAACATAATAGTCATCACGCAGTGTGTTGACATGAACCAGTCCCTCTACAGTATTCGGAAGTTCCACATAAAGTCCCCAGCCGGTAACACCTGAGATAATTCCCTCGAACTCTTCTCCCAGATGGTAGGACATGTATTCTGCTTTCTTCAGCTTGTCTGATTCACGCTCTGCCTCATCTGCGCGGCGTTCGCATACACTGGACTGTCTCGCAACTTCATCAAGGATTTCAGCATAGTGTTCGGTTCTGCCTTCACGCATCAGTCTGCCTCGTAAGTTATCCTTAATGATCCTGTGGATCTGCAGATCAGGATATCTTCTGATCGGAGATGTGAAATGGCAGTAATATTTCGCTGCCAGTCCAAAGTGACCGCTGCATTCTGTGGTATATTTCGCCTGTTTCATGGAACGCAATACCAGGCGGCTGATCATTGCTTCATTCGGAAGCCCTTCGATACTTTCGATAATCTGCTGGATTTCTTTTGGCGTAATCTCTTCTTTTGCTTTTTGAATCTTCACACCCTGATTGTGAAGTAATGTCAGAAGACTCTCCACTTTCTCCGGATCCGGGTTATCATGGGTTCTGTATACAAACGGAATCTCTTCTGTGCAGTATTCCTGTGCTACAGTCTCATTTGCCATCAGCATGAAATCTTCAATGATTTTGGTTGCCACATTTGCTTCATATGGCTTAACATCGATTGCTTTTCCTGCTGCATTGAGAATAATCTTGCTCTCCGGGAAATCAAAGTCAATGGAACCTCTGTGATGGCGGCTGTTTCGTAAGATTCCGGACAGTTCTTTCATCATAAAGAACATCGGGATAAGTGCATCATACCGTTTCTTTGCTTCTTCGTCTGTGTCCTCAAGAATGTTCTTTACATCAGTATAGCACATTCTCTCATTTACGTTAATCACTGTTTCCGCGATCTGATGGGAAACTACCTTACCCTTTTCGTTAATGTCCATCAGGCAGCTCAACGCCAGTCTGTCCTCTCCCTGATTCAGAGAACAGATTCCATTGGAAAGACGTTCCGGCAGCATTGGCACAACGCGGTCTGCCAGATAAACACTGGTTCCACGTTTCAGTGCTTCCCTGTCCAGAGCACTGTTATACTGTACATAGTTGCTTACATCTGCGATATGGACTCCCAGATGATAGATATCCCCTTCTTTTGTCAGGGAAATCGCATCATCCAGGTCTTTGGCATCTTCGCCGTCAATAGTGACTGTCTGCAGATGTCTCAGATCCAGTCTTCCATCTCTGTCTGCATCCAGCACATGATCCGGAACACGCTGAGCCTGCTTCATTACTTTCTCAGGAAATTCACTTGGGATTCCGAAGCTCTTGACGATTGCCAGGATATCTGTACCCGGTGTTCGGATATTTCCCAGATTCTCCTTAATTTTTCCTTCAGGATTCTTATTTCCGGAGCCGTAATCTGTGATCACCGCGATTACTTTATCACCATTTTTAATTCCTGCTGCTTCTTTTCTCGGAATGAAGATATCTTTGGAAAATTTCGGATTATCACTAATCACAAAACCGAAATCCCGATTTAACTGGTAAGTTCCTACAATTTCAGGCATACCACGTTCCAGAACCTTCACAACTACACCTTCCTGGCGTTTTCCCTCTTTTTTTTCATCTCTGATGATGATCCTTACTTTATCCTGATGCATGGCTGTTCCTGTATCACTTTCAGGAATAAAGATATCCTCATCCTGTCCTTCGATTTCTACGAAGCCGAAACCTTTGGGATGTCCGATGAATGTTCCCTCAGCCTGGATTCCCTCCGGCTGCTCTTTTTTATTTTTATCTTTTTTATTTTTATCTTTCTTCTTTCTGCCATACTCTGATCCGTATTCTTCTCTTCGGTCATCGTAATAACGGTCATCTTTTTTCTTTTTCCATTTTCCTTTGACCTTTTCATATCTGCCCTTGCGGTCTACAGATACCTTTCCTTCCTCGCAAAGTTCGTCCAGAACATCATACAGCTCTCTTTTCTCTTCTTTTGAAAGTCTCAGAAGAGAAGAAATCTCGCGGAGTCTCATTGGCTGATAAATAGGATCTCCCATCAGTTCCAGGATAAACTTTTTTCTTCTGTCCATATCTTTTTTACTCATATTACTCCTCACAGCCTCCGCAGAGGACTTTTATCTGATTCAGCTCTTTATGACACAAAAAACACTCTTGCACATAACAAGAGTGTTTCAAATTTCTTTTCTGATTAACCAAGCATATTTAATGCTACAGAAATTACAAAAAATAAAATTCCCATAATAGTGGTTGCCTTAACAAGTCCGCCCTCCATGGAACGACCTTTGTTCTTACCCCAGTATGTTTCTGCTGCTCCGGCGATAGCACCAAGTCCCTGCTGCTTACCTTCCTGCATAAGAACTACTACTGTAAGAGCGATGCAATCTATTATGAAAATGACACTCAGAATGATCTTAATAATCTGCACTTCGTTACACCTCCTAATCAACTGAGTTTCATTGTAACATAGCCGGATGGGGATTTCAACCACAATTCAGAGTTTTTGTCAGGTTTCTTAACAATTTTTTTCATTTTCTTTAAAAGGATTTTCATACACTGCCAGTTCTCCCAAGGCCTCATGGATACGAAGAAGCTGGTTATATTTGGCATTTCGGTCCGAACGGCAGGGTGCACCTGTCTTAATCTGGCCGGCACCTGTGGCAACTGCCAGATCTGCGATAAATGAATCTTCCGATTCTCCTGATCTGTGAGAAATTACTGCCCTATATCCCGCTTTCTGTGCCATTTCCACTGCATCCAATGCTTCTGAAAGTGTTCCTATCTGGTTTAATTTTATCAGAATGGCATTTGCCGCTCCCAGTTTGATACCACATGCAAGACGTTTGATATTCGTGACAAACAGATCATCACCTACGAGCTGTATTTTATCTCCCAGTCTTTTTGTCATCTGTTTCCAGCCTTCCCAGTCATCTTCCTCAAGTCCATCTTCAATGGAAACAATCGGGAACTTCTCTGCAAGTTTTTCATAATATTCTATCATCTCGCCGGAATCCCTGAGAACTTCTTCTCCTTTCATTTTTCCTTCTCCGGGGAAAACATAAACACCTCTTTCTTCATCGTACAGTTCACTTGCCGCAGCATCAATTGCAATGCTGATATCCTTTCCGGGTTCATACCCTGCCTTTTTTACTGCTTCCAGAATCACTTCCAGGACGCTTTCTGAATCGGAAAGATCCGGTGCAAAACCTCCCTCATCCCCGACTGCTGTTGACAGACCTTTTTGTTTCAGGATAATTTTGAGAAACTGGTATACTTCCGCACACATTCGGATCGCCTGCTCCATATTTTCCGCTCCCGTCGGCATGATCATGAATTCCTGTAAATCCACCGTATTGTCAGCGTGACGTCCCCCTTGTGTCAAGCTAATGACACAAAATTTTTGTAATTTGTCCATCATCACTTCAACTGCAGATTTTCTGCACCTGCTCTACATACTTCACCAGCTCATCAGCAAAATTCCATTCAATTTCTATTCGCTTATCATTATATACCTTGATACCACGAATAAAAGTTACTGCTATCTCTCTGGTTAATTGCTTATTTCCTTCGATCAGGTCTGTCAGGCACTGTCTGCCATCGGGCGGAAGTTCAAATAAACGTTCAGCCGCTTCACTCTGTTCTGTCTCCATTTGCGCTATCGCTAAGGTTTCTTTCTCAATTTGTTTATCCAGCTTGTCATTTTTTCTGGTGAACTCTTCTTCTGAGATTTCTTCCATTGCATATCGCATATATAGTTCAGTCTTCTGGTGCTTGTATCTGCTAATACTGTCTTTGGCATCCCGAATCTTTTTTGCAGCTCCATTCACTTTTGATTTTAATTCTGCTTTCTGTAATTCGAGTACCGGTTCAGCATCATCACTGATCTTTGCAAACAGCTTTATTGCCCTGAAAATCATCTC
>ENA-OWPD01002038-OWPD01002038.1-human-gut-metagenome-genome-assembly--contig:-NODE-2038-length-12827-cov-11.686110_pt1 | contig 12827 bp, 7 predicted proteins | sample MGYA00248262_ERZ651842 | MGnify/ENA primary metagenome ERZ651842 (study PRJEB26924, sample SAMEA4378253) | human gut metagenome | biome: human gut; feature: human-associated habitat; material: faeces... | reverse complement strand
ACCCATATCGAGGACCAGGAGACAAAGGACAAGGTAAGGGATATGCTGGCCCAGAGCCACATGAAGGTGTGCTACGGCGCACAGCCCCGCCTGCTGGGACCAAAGCTTAACCCCAATGATCTGGATGAGGAAGGCAGGAAGAAGGCCGAGGCCGTCCTGATGGATTCCATTGATGAGGCCCGGTACATGGGTGCAAAGGGAATTGCCTTCCTGGCAGGAAAATGGGAACCGGAGACAAAGGAACAGGCATATGCCCAGCTGCTTAAGACTACCAGGGCTGTGTGCAGCTATGCTGCAACCAAGGGAATGATGGTGGAGCTGGAAGTGTTTGACTTTGACATGGATAAGGCAGCCCTCATCGGGCCGGCTCCTTATGCGGCCAGGTTTGCTGCGGATATGCGCACCACCCACAACAATTTCGGCCTGCTGGTGGACCTTTCCCATTTCCCCACCACCTATGAGACTTCCAGGTTCGTGATTCAGACGCTGCGTCCCTATATCACCCACCTGCACATCGGTAATGCGGTGGTGAAGGAAGGTTTTGAGGCGTACGGCGACCAGCACCCAAGGTTCGGGTTCCCTGACAGCGCCAACGACACAGAGCAGCTTGTGGATTTCTTCACTGTCCTGAAGGAAGAGGGCTTCTTTAATAAGGAAAATCCCTATGTATTGTCCCTGGAGGTAAAGCCGTGGGCAGACGAGGACGGAGATATCATACTGGCCAACACCAAGAGAGTCATCAACAGGGCCTGGGCGCTGGTAGAGGATTAAACAGCGTCTGCAGTATCATTGTGCCGGAGGTGTGCTTGACAGCGGCGCATGAGATAGGATAGAATTGAATAATTGGAAAAAGGAGGAATAAGTCATGAAAATCGTAGTGTTAGACGGATATACAGAAAATCCAGGTGATTTAAGCTGGGAGGGACTTGAAAGATTAGGGGAGTTAACCGTATATGACAGGACTCCTGCTGACAAGATTGCAGAGCGGATTGGGGACGCGGAGGCGGTTTATACCAATAAAACCCCGATCAGTGCGCAGACCATCGGACAGTGCCCGAATTTAAAGTTCATCGGAGTGCTGGCCACTGGCTACAATGTGATTGATACAGCGGCAGCCAAGGCAGCAGGCGTGATCGTGTCCAACATCCCAACCTATGGTACGGACGCAGTGGCCCAGTATGCAATTGCCCTTTTGCTGGAGCTGTGCCACCACATCGGGGAGCATTCTGACTGTGTAAAGGCAGGGGAGTGGACCCACAATGCTGACTGGTGCTTCTGGAAGCATCCCCTGGTGGAGCTGGCCGGAAAGACATTCGGCGTCATCGGTTTTGGAAGGATTGGACAGGGCACAGCCAAAATTGCGGAGGCTCTGGGCATGAAGGTATTGGCGTATGACGAGTATCCCAACAAGGCTTTGGAGACAGATAACTGCAAATATGCTTCCCTGGACCAGCTTCTGGCTCAGGCCGATGTCATCAGCCTGCACTGCCCGCTGTTCCCATCCACAGAGGGAATCATCAACAGGGATTCCATTGCAAAGATGAAGGATGGAGTAAAAATCATCAATACCTCCAGAGGTCCCCTGATTGTGGAAAAAGACTTAAGGGAAGCGCTGGACAGTGGAAAAGTCAGCGGGGCAGCAGTGGACGTGGTATCCACAGAGCCTATCCGCGAGGACAATCCTCTTCTGGGCGCCAAGAATATGATTATTACCCCCCATATTGCCTGGGCTCCCAGGGAATCCAGACAGAGACTTATGGACATTGCAGTGGATAATCTGAAACATTTTGTAGACGGAGCACCACAGAATGTGGTAAATAAATAGTAGGAAAATCAGACAGCCTGCAGCGCAGGCCCATGACAGACGCCGGGCGGCAGAAGAGGGCATGAGAATGCTTTGATTCCTCCCGGCGTATTTCCGTATTGGCGCAAATGGGGCAGACACAGAGGGAAAGAGGGCGTGAATTCATGGTAACAGTGCGGATGTTTATTCCATATATGAATATGAAAAGCAGGTTCGAGGCGGCGGTGAGCCGTCTGGAGCCTCAGGACGATGTGAGGGTGGAGCTGCTTCACGTATTCGGCACACCGGAATCCCTGTCGCGGTACGGGGACGCCGACATATTAGTGGCCAGGGGCATGACTTATGACCGCCTCAGGTATCTGTTTCCGGAAAAGCATGTGGTGGAGATACAGCTCTCCAGCTTTGATATACTGAAAGCCCTGATTTGCGCCAGACAGGAGTTCCATCCCAAGAAGATAGCCCTCTGTGTGCGGTATATGGATGAGAGCGCTGTGTCCGAGCTGGAAAAGCTGTGCCAGGCGGAGATTGCGTATTATACGGTCCATGACGAGGCCTCCACCCTGGAAGCCATCCACAGTGCCAGGGCCAATGGCGCCGATGTGTTTGTGGGAGCCGGTACCATGTGCGGACTGTGCGATAAAGAGGCATTGAACCGGGTCCACATCCACACAAAGGATATCGCCATAGAGCAGGCCCTGAAGCAGGCCATGGATGCGGCCAGGACCATCAATATGGAGCGGGCCAGGTCCAAGATGACCAGCACCATCCTCAACACCAGCGCCGATGCCCTGATTGCCGTCAGCGGCAGCGGGCTGATTCAGGCATTGAATAACCAGGCGTACCGTACCTTTCAGCTCTCCTCCCAGGCTGACTACACGGGCCGTCCCGTGGAGGAGGTCTGTCCTGCCCTTAAATGGAAGGATGTGGTGGAGACCGGACGGGAACGGGAGGAGGTTATCCAGTGGAAGGACAGGAAACTGTATACGGAATACAGGCCCGTGCTGGTGGACAAGATGGGAAAGGGCGCCATCATTGTTGTCCGCTACACCGAGCAGATTATTGAGGCAGAGACTAAAATCCGGCAGAGCCTTGCGAAGCAGGGTCTTACGGCAAAGTATTCCTTTGACGACATCATTGGAAGCAGCCCTGCCATCCGGGAGAATATTCTCATGGCAAAGCGTTACAGCCGGGTGGATTCCAATGTGCTGATTGTGGGAGAGACAGGAACCGGAAAAGAGCTTTTTGCCCACAGCATCCACCGGGAGAGCAGGCGCAGCGCAGAGCCCTTTGTGGCGTTAAACTGTGCGGCCCTGCCGGAAAACCTTCTGGAGAGCGAGCTCTTTGGATATGAGCCGGGAGCATTTTCCGGGGCGTCTAAAAACGGCAAGACGGGCCTGTTTGAACTGGCCCATAAGGGGACCATTTTCCTGGATGAAATCGGGGAGATTCCCATATCGCTCCAGGCAAAGCTTCTGAGGGTGCTTCAGGAGCGGGAAATCCGCCGCATCGGCAGCAACCGGGTACAGCCGGTGGATGTGCGCGTTATTTCTGCTACCAATATTAATATTGAAGAAAAAATCCGGGAAGGGCAGTTCCGCGCCGACCTGTATTACCGTCTTAACCTGTTGGACATCACTATCCCGCCGCTAAGGGAAAGGGGAGACGATATCCGGGAAATGGTGGATTTCTACCTGACCCGCTTTGCCTGTGAGATGGGAAAGCCCATCCCCAGACTGTCAAAGGAGGCAGTGGATTTGATGACCCATTACGGCTGGCCCGGCAATGTCAGGGAGCTGCGCAATATCTGCGAGCGCCTGATTGTGCTGAGCGACACCACGGAAATCGGACTCAGGGAAATCCAGATGCTGAAGATATTCAGGAAAAAGGAAGGCCCTCTGCCCGGCACTCAGACACCGGACAAAGAAACGGACCAGCCGGAAACCGGGATTGTGTATGCCAATTTGAAGCCCAGGAAGAAAAAACAGGATATAGCGAAGGAGCTGGGGGTCAGCAGGACGACCCTGTGGCGCATGGAGAAAATGGCGCGGGAACAGAAGAAGCAATGATGCCTGGTTATATATCTATTGACAGAAAATCTTTTGGGAGATATGCTTACAATATCAGGAAAAACCAAAAGAATAAAGTTGAGAGGTGGAGACATGAGGATAGCACTGATTAATGAGAACAGCCAGGGCGCCAAGAATGGCATGATCTACAATTCTTTAAAGAAAGTGGCTGACCAGTACGGCTTTGAGGTGGACAACTACGGCATGTACACAGCAGAGGATGAGGCGCAGCTTACCTATGTACAGGTGGGAATTCTGGCAGCAGCCCTGCTGAACGCAAAGGCGGCGGATTATGTGATTACAGGCTGCGGCACGGGCGAGGGAGCCATGCTGGCCTGCAACTCATTCCCGGGCGTGATTTGCGGCCATGTGGAGGATGCGCTGGATGCCTATACATTTGCCCAGATTAACGACGGGAACGCCATTGCCATTCCATTTGCCAAGGGATTTGGCTGGGGCGGCGATCTGAACCTGGAATATATATTTGAGAAGCTGTTCTGCGAGCCTTCCGGCCAGGGATATCCCAGGGAGAGGGCTGTTCCGGAGCAGAGAAACAAGCGGATTCTGGATGATGTGAGAAAGGCTTCCTTCAGGGAGGATCTGGTGGAAATCTTTAAGGGACTGGACCAGGAACTGGTGAAAGGCGCGTTTTCAGGAGAAAAGTTCGGGGAACTGTTCTTTGGAAAATGTAAAGATGAGAAGCTGGCCGCTTATATCAGGGAACTGATTGGATAAGGAACGTTTTGGAAGAGAACGATCTGTAGAAGAAGGCAGGACAAGCCGCTTTGCGAAGGCAGGGCGGCTTGTTCTATTATACTTGTTCTATTATACTTGTTCTATTTATACCTGTCCCCTTGTATAGATGGGAGGAAATGTTCAGGTGTGATTCTCAGCGTTTGTGACGGGGAAGGGTCAGTTTTAGGCCCAGAATGCGGGTCAGAGACTGGTCGATGCGCTCCTCTGTCAATTCTCCTGTTTTTACTGCATCCAGTACCCCGTTATAAGCTTCCTTAAAGTCAGCGGGCATGAGCAACAGGTCAGCGCCTGCCTGCAGGGCCATGACAGCGGCCCGGTCCGGGGGATAATTGTCCTGTATGGCTCCCATGTTAAGGGCGTCGGTGATGATGATTCCATTATACCCCATAGTCTCCCGCAGGTAATCTGTGAGCACTTGGGAGGACAGGGAGGATGGGGTGTCGTCTCCTGTAACCTGAGGCAGAGAGATATGGCCTGCCATAATGAAGGGCGTGTTGTCCTGAATCAGGCCGGCAAAGGGAACCAGCTCTGCCTGCTCCAGTTCGTCCCATGTCTTATAGGTATAAGCAAATCCCTTATGGCTGTCCCCCTCTGTGGCCCCGTGGCCCGGAAAGTGTTTGGGAGTCCCATAGACATGGTGTTCTTCCAGCCCCTTCATGTAGGCCTTCACCATCTGTGTTACCAGAACCGGATCCGAACCAAAGGAGCGGTCCAGCACAACGGTATTGTCCGGGTTGGTCAGTACATCTGCATCCGGCGCAAAGTCCAAATTAATTCCAAATTCTTCCAGATATCCTCCAATAACAGAACCTGCCTCGTATGCCCTGGAAGTATCCCCGGTCTTTCCTATTTCAGCCATGGTATCCACCTTGGGAAGATCAAAGCCCTGGTGGTTTGCGATACGGGCCACCTTACCTCCTTCCTCATCAATGGAGAGGAACAGTGGGGGCTGGTTCAGGCTGGACGCAAATTCCTGGGTTTTGGCTGTCATGGTTTTAAGCTGGCCTGGGTTTTGCAGATTTTGGGGAAAATAGATAAGCCCGCCCACCGGGTATTTCTGCAATGCCTTGTATGTGGCATCCCCTGCCTGGGTTACGGTCTTAAAGCCGGTAAGGGCTTCCGGGGTAATGATAAAGAGCTGGGCCGCCTTCTGCTCCAGGGACATCTGGCTGATGACGGCCCGGATGTCTGCGTTATCTGTGTTGTCTGCATTGGTTTTATCCGATAGACTTAAAGGATCCGGTTGGTTCTCAGAATTTGGGGAATCACCTGTCCCGTCACCTGCCCTGTCTCCGGCAGCCCCAGTCTCCTGTGAGGCGTCTGTCCCGGCCGGACGCCGGGAATCCATGCTGCCGGCCCTGATTTTAAATAGGATGGCGGCAAGGATTACGGCACATACCAGTCCTGCCGCCGTTATATAGAGCCATTTGATGCCTGTTTGTTTTCTTTTCTTTCTGGAATGTCCTCTGGTTGTCAAGTTCGTCCTCCTTTAAATGTGTGTCAGCCTCAGCGTGTCAGCCTTCCGCGTCCTGATGCGCTGACAGCTCCTCCATACGGTTTATGACAGAGCGCCTGTCCGGGAATCCTGAAAAACTGTATTGACAAAGATAACAATATGAGTAATAGTGATATTATAGCATTGTATGGCGAAATCGTGGAATACTAGAAACTGAATTTTTAAACAGATTCCGGTACGGCCCATACTGCGCAGCAAAGGAGGTGTGAGTATGGATATTAACCAGGACAGGTTGTGGTCGGATATCCAGGAGTTGGGAAGGATTGGGCGCAGCCCGGACGGCGGCATTACCCGTCTGGCCTTTACGCCCCAGGACCGGCAGGCACAGGACTGGCTGGAAGCCAGGATGAGAGACGCCGGACTTGCCGTAAGGGAGGACGCGGCCGGCAATCTGATCGGGGAGCTTTGCGGCAGCCGGCCTGAAAAGCCATGCGTCATGTGCGGATCCCATTACGACACCGTGCCGGGCGGCGGGCAGTTTGACGGGACTCTTGGAATCCTCTCGGCCCTGGAGGCAGTGCGCAGGATCCGGGAGCAGGGAACCGTCACAGAGCGGACCATACGCCTGGCAGCCTTTAAGGACGAGGAGGGAAGCCGCTTTGGATATGGGATGGTGGGCAGTAAATCTATCTGCGGCATACTGGACCCTGAGGGACTTACGTCCGTGGATAAGGATGGAATCTCCCTGGAACAGGCCATGGCTGATTACGGGTGCAGGCCCGGCCAGCTGGCTTCCTGTAAGATGGAGGACGTGGGGACGTATCTGGAGCTTCACATCGAGCAGGGAAAGGTGCTGGAGGACCATGGGGCGTCCATCGGCGTTGTAAGCGGCATAGCCGGGCTGGTGCGGTATACGGTGGAGATACGGGGAGAAAGCGGACACGCAGGCGCCACGCCCATGAAGGCCAGAAAGGATCCGGTTCCAGCCATGTGCCGGTGGATTGACAGGGTAACGGAGCTGGCAGGGGCACGGGAGTCATGTGTGGCCACTGTGGGCTCCATTACAGCATACCCAGGAGCGCGGAATGTAATCTGTGAGCGTGTGGTGTTTTCGCTGGATCTGCGTTCCATCCGCCAGGAGGACCTGAGGGAAATCGCGGAGGTGATGGAGCGGTACGGGGCAGAGCTGTCCTCACTCCACGGCGTGGAGGTGAGCCTAAGGCCTGACCAGGCGCTTCCACCATGCCGCTGTCATGAACCTCTCCGGGTAGCCATAAAGAATATCTGCCGGTCAGAGGGGTATTCTTTTATGGAACTGATGAGCGGGGCAGGCCATGACTGTATGAATTTTAAGGATGTGTGCCCCACTGCCATGATTTTCGTGCCGTCAGAGGGAGGAGTGTCCCACAGGAAGGAGGAGTTTACTTCCAGGGAGGACTGCGCCCGCGGGGCCGGGGTGCTGCTGGGGCTTCTGCTTGAGACGGCAGGCGTTTCAGATAAGATTGACTGACAAAGGAGATTGCTATGGAAAAATTAGAAGAATTTTTTAAGTTAAAAGAAAGGGGAACCAGTGTCAAGATAGAGGTCCTGGCAGGTATTACCACGTTCATGACCATGGCCTATGTTCTGGTGGTGCAGCCCGGCGCCATCATTGGTTTCGGGGATGCGGTATCCTTTACAGATATAAACGGGCTGGTTATCACCAAGGAGGCAATTGCGGTTACATGTGCTGTCATCAGCGCGCTTATTACCCTGCTTATGGGCTTTTACGCCAACCTGCCCTTTGCGCTGGCAACGGGTATGGGAACTAATTTCATGTTCGGCGCCCTGCTCCAGTCCAACACCCTGTCCTTTGGCGCCATCATGGCCATAACCCTGATTTCCGGCCTGATTTTTGTGGTTCTGACCATATTCGGGGTAAGGGATTTGATTGTCAAGGCCATACCCAAAAACATAAAGGTGGCCATTGGGTCGGCAATCGGTTTCTACATTGCCTACCTGGGCTTTAAGAATTCGGGCATCGGAACCTTTACAAATGGAATCGGAATGGGGAATTTCAAGGAACCGGCTGTATTTATCGCCCTGCTGGGTCTGGTTATCATTGCCGTTCTGACGGCATACAGGGTAAACGGGGCCATCCTCATCGGAATTGTTGCTGTCACTGTGATGGGAATTCCTCTGGGTGTGACCACCCTGCCGGATACCTTTGCCAAGATACCGGATGTTTCATCCTGGGGAAATATTGTATTCTGCTTTGATTTCAAAGGACTGTTGTCCTTCCAGGCCATCATATACGTGTTCATTGCCTTTTGCGGGGACTTTTTCTCTACGCTGGGAACTGTGCTGGGAGTGGCCGGCAAGGCAGGCATGCTGGATGAGGACGGAAACATGCCGGGAATCCAGAAACCCTTCCTGGTAGATGCCATCGGCACCTGTGTGGGAGCCTGTACCGGCAATACAACCATCACCACCTTTGTGGAATCCACATCAGGCGTGGAGGCGGGCGGCAGAACCGGCCTGACCAGTATTGTGGTAGCCGTTCTCTTTGCTGTCATGGTGTTCTTTTCGCCCCTGATTCTGATGATACCGGACGCAGCCACTGGCCCTGCCCTTATCTTTGTGGGATTTTTGATGGTATCAGGCATCAGGAACATTGATTTCAGCGATTTCACGGAAGCCTTCGGCCCCTTTGTCATGATTATGTTTGTTATTTTCTGCGGAAGCATTGCGGCGGGAATCGCGGCAGGCATTCTGGCATATATCATCATCAAGACTGCCACGGGTAAGTTTAAGGAGCTGCATCCGGTCATGTACGTGCTGGCTGTTCCGCTGGTCATGTATTTTGTGTTTAAATAGTAGAATTGCAGACAAAATGATAGTTGAAAGAAGGGAAAGATGGAGATGAAGATACAGCCAAGAGATAAAAGAGCACTTCTCAGGGCAGCTCTGGGAGAGATAAAAAGTGATTTGGCCATAAAGAATGTACAGCTGGTCAATGTGATTACCGGGGAAATTTACCCGGCCAGCGTTTATGTATATGACGGCTTCATTAGCCATGTGGAGTATAAGGAGCCGGGCCGGGAGGAACAGTTTGCGAAAGAAGTGGTGGACGGACAGGGAAAATACCTGATTCCGGGTCTGATAGACGCCCATGAGCATATTGAGAGTTCCATGATGACACCCAGGAATTTTGCAAAGGCAGTGATTCCCAAGGGAACCACCACGGTCATCACAGATCCCCATGAGATTGGAAATGTATGGGGCATTGAGGGAGTGCGGTATATGCATGAGGCTTCGGAGGGCCTTCCCATGCGCCAGCTGATTGACATACCCAGCTGCGTGCCGGCTGTGCCCGGACTGGAGCATGCAGGCGCCGAGTTTGGGCCGGCCCAGATAGAGGAGCTGGCTAAGCTGGAGCGGGTGGTGGGGCTGGCGGAAGTCATGGATTATCTGGATGTGATTCATGGCGGCGACCGCATGATGGATATTATCAGAACAGCCGAGGAGCACGGCTTGTACCTCCAGGGCCACGCCCCCTTTGTGGAGGGAAGGATGCTGTCCGCCTATCTGTGCGGCGGTCCTAACACCTGCCACGAATCCAGGACGGCGGAGGAAGCCCTGGAGAAGATGAGAAGCGGCATGCGGGTGGATGCCAGGGACAGCTCCATCACCAAGAATGTGGAGGCCATATGGAGCGGAGTTAAGGATTTCCGTTTCTTTGACAACTTCTGTCTCTGCACCGATGACAGAGAGGCCGATGATATCCTTCACAACGGCCACATCAATGATGTGGTCAGGGCAGCCATAAGATACGGCATGGAGCCGGTGGCAGCCATCAAGAGCGCCACCCTGAATTCCGCCAGGGAGGCGGGATTGCAGAACCTGGGCGCTGTGGCGCCGGGATATGCGGCCGATATGCTTCTGGTAGATGATTTGAGGGAGCTGACGCCCAGCCATGTGTTCTACGCAGGTAAGCTGGTGGCACAGGAGGGCAGGCTGCTGGCAGAAATTGAGGACAAATCCTATCCTCTGGAGTCAGCCAACTCAGTCCACGTAAGGAAGCTGGCCGCGGAGGACTTTACCATCCATCCGCCTGTATCCCAGGGAAAAGTAAAGGTCAATCTGATGAAATACTATGACATGAATCTCTCCACCACGGATATCGTGTGCGAGGAGGTTTGGGTAAAGGACGGCAGAATAGATATAAGCGGGGACCAGGACCTGAAATTTGTGGCAGTGGTCAACCGCTATGAGGGCAATGACAACATAGCCCTGGGTCTGGTCAGGGGCTTTGGCACAAAGACAGGCGCCCTGGCATCCACGGTATCCCATGACAGCCACAATCTTACCATTGTGTACGACAACCCGGAGGAAGCCCTTATGGCGGCAGAGGAGCTGGCGCGCACAGGCGGCGGTATGTGCGCCGTGAAGGAGGGAAAGATTCTTCACACATTGGCTTTGCCGCTGGCAGGCCTTATGTCCCTTAAGCCCGCAGAGGAGCTGGCAGAGGACAGCGCTGTGATGAAGGATGCCAACAGGGCCCTGGGCCTTACCAATATGGAAAATCCTTTGCTCCGCATTGTAACCCTTGCCCTTCCGGTTATACCTGATGCCAAGATGTCGGATATGGGGCTGGTGCAGGTGACCGCAAAACGGATTGTGCCTCTGTTTCCGGAGTAAGACGCAGGATATATATTAAAAAGCAATAAACAAAACCCCTCCGTCCAATATAGTATCAATCAGTTGATAACCTTATTGGACGGAGGGGTTTTGTTATAGTTTGATTATATACATTATTCCGTATATTGCGGGATACAGCTTGTGGTTTCCGTACACCGTTTTATGTATGCGACATGGTTCCCAGGCAGGGGCTGTAGGCAGCCACGGGGCGCCTTCCGTTTCCGCGGTCCTCCCGGGAACTCTCTGTTTTCAGGTTCTTCTGGGCTGTGGCCAGCATGAGCTTGATTCTGTTTAACTGGTTCACTTCGCTGGCGCCAGGGTCGTAGTCCACGGCAATGATATTGGACAGGGGGTAATTCCGGCGCAGTTCCTTGATGACACCTTTGCCGACGATGTGGTTGGGCAGGCATCCGAAGGGCTGGGTACAGATGATGTTGTTTACGCCGCTGTGAATCAGCTCCAGCATTTCGCCGGTCAGGAACCATCCCTCGCCGGTCTGGTTGCCCAGGGATACGAAGCCTTTGGCCATCTGGGCCAGCTCGTTGATGGCTGACGGGGGCGTAAAATGCATACTGGCCGTCAGTTCCTTCCTGGCTGTCCTGCGGAAATACTCCAACAAGGCAATGCCTGCGTTGCACAGTCTGGCGGTGGATTTTTTGGAGCCCAGGTGCTCGGCCTTAAAGTTGCTGTTGTAGAAGGAATACAGCAGGAAATCCATCAAATCCGGCATCACTGCCTCGGCACCCTCGGATTCCAGCAGCTCCACAATGTGGTTGTTGGCCAGAGGTGAGAATTTCACCAGGATTTCCCCTACAATGCCCACCTTTGGCTTCTTTACATCCAGCCTTGGGAGAGCGTCAAAATCCCGGATAATCCCCTTTATATTGCGTCCGAATTCTATCATGGCCGCGTTTTTCTTGGACAGGGAGGCAATGCAGCGGGCCTTCCATTTCATGTGAAGGGCATTGGCACTGCCTGGTTCTGCCTCATAGGGCCGGGTGGCATAGAGAACCCGCATGAAGATATCCCCGTACACAATGGCCTGCATGGCTTTTGTCAGCAGAGGCACGGTGAAGGTGAAGCCGGGATTTGTCTCCATGCCGTTGGCGTTGACGGAGATGACCGGTATCTGGGGCATTCCCGCCTTTTCCAGGGCCCTGCGGATGAAGCCGATGTAGTTGGATGCGCGGCAGCCGCCGCCGGTCTGGCTCATGAGGACAGCCGTGTGGTCCAGGTCATATTTGCCTGACAGCAGGGCGTCCATGATTTGTCCGATGACAATGAGGGACGGGTAGCAGGCGTCGTTATTTACATATTGGAGTCCCACGTCCACTGCGTTTCGGTTGTGGTTCTGCAATACCTCAATCTTATATCCAAAGGAGCGGATAGCCGGCTCCAGAAGGTCAAAATGAATGGGCGACATCTGGGGGCAGAGAAGGGTGTAATCCTTCTTCATCTCCTTGGTGAACACCACCCGGTGATAGGCGCTGGACACCACCCTGCGCTCAAAATGTCTCTGGTCCCTTACCTTTAAGGCTGCGATGAGGGAGCGGATACGTATTCTGGCAGCTCCCAGGTTATTGACCTCGTCAATCTTTAACACCGTATAAATCTTGCCGGAATGGGTCAGGATATCGGCAACCTGGTCCGTGGTCACTGCATCCAGCCCGCAGCCAAAGGAATTGAGCTGAATCAGATCCAGATTATCCTGGGTCTTTACAAAGCTGGCAGCAGCGTAAAGGCGGGAGTGGTACATCCACTGGTCCGTCACCACCAGAGGCCGTTCCACCCTGCCCAGATGGGATATGGAATCCTCGGTGAGGACGGCAAATCCATAAGAGGTAATCAGCTCCGGTATACCGTGGTGAATCTCAGGGTCCACATGATAGGGCCTGCCGGCCAGGACTATGCCCCTCTTTCCGTGTTCCTTCAGCCAGGCCAGAGTCTCCTCGCCTTTTTTCATCAAATCATCGCGGGAGGCAGTCAGCTCCTGCCAGGCGGCATGGGCAGCCATCCTGACTTCGGCAGCCGGAATCTGGAATGTCCTGGAAAATTCCTTTACAAG
>ENA-OWPD01002035-OWPD01002035.1-human-gut-metagenome-genome-assembly--contig:-NODE-2035-length-12880-cov-4.399064_pt1 | contig 12880 bp, 9 predicted proteins | sample MGYA00248262_ERZ651842 | MGnify/ENA primary metagenome ERZ651842 (study PRJEB26924, sample SAMEA4378253) | human gut metagenome | biome: human gut; feature: human-associated habitat; material: faeces... | reverse complement strand
GACGCTCTTCATGCCGGAGCCGCAAACCATGCCCACGGTGTAGGCGGGCACGGAGTAGGGCAGGCCCGCCTTCACACCCACCTGGCGGGCCGGGTTCTGGCCCAGGGCGGCGGTGAGCACACAGCCGAACATCAGCTCGTCCACCTGCTCCGGCTTCACTCCGGCGCGGTTCAGCGCCTCCTTCACCACCACGGCACCCAGCTCCGTTGCGGGGGTGTCCTTCAGGCTGCCCCCGAAGGAGCCCACTGCCGTCCGGCAGCAGTTGACCACATACACTTCTTTCATTGCAGTAAACCTCCAGATCGTAATTTCATTTTCTCCCCATACCGAAAAATACCCTTCGGGTTTGATTATACCCCTCCGTTTTTAAAAAATCAACCACTGGTAAATTGGTAAGGGCAGGTTTTTTAAAAAAACAAAACCGGGCGGTTCGGGTTTTGCCGAACCGCCCGGCCTGTCTCAGCCGCGCCCCGTTGTGGATTGGGCGTAGACGGCGTCCTCCTTCTGAATCTGGGCCTGGGTGACCAGCGTGCCGTCCAGACCGCAGGCCTGGAGTACGGCCAGGGTGTGCCGGGCCCCGGACTGGAGGGTGATGCAGACCGTGTAGCCGTCCTCCTCCTCGCCGCCGGTGCGTCCGGCGGGCCGGAACTCCAGGTATAGATCGTTGTAGTAGCAGTTTTCCAGCCGGTCCCGGTTCTCCAGCAGATAGCGGCGGCCCAGGGTACCCTCGGCCAGATCGGCGCGGACGGCCTCCTCCAGTCCGGTCAGGGCGGAGGCGGGGACAATCGCGCTGTCCGTATCGGGGTTGGTGAGCCAGGCGTCCACCAGCCGGTCTCCCTCCCGCTGCGCGTGGAAGTAAGATTCACCAGCTAGGCCGGGGGCGTTGAGCAGGGCGTCCAGCCGGGCGGCGGGGGTGCCCGGCGTGTCCAGCTCGGACTGGCTGAGGGGAACCCGGTATTTCCGGGTCAGATAGGAGCCGTCCATGAGGGTATAGGAAATGTCCACATAGGTCCAGCCGTCGGACTGGATGCTCAGGCCGCTGCCGTCCTCCGACCAGGTGCTCTCCCAGCCCGCCTCCTCCAGCTCCTCCTTGTGCGCTACAATGGACTGGTGCAGGCCGGTAAGGGCTTCCAGCTCCTCTGGGGTGTCCAGGGTGAGGGTGGCGTAGCCCAGGTCGTCATAGGGGGCGGACTCCACGCCGGACAGGTGGGCGCTCTGTACCTCAGCGACGTCGGGCACCCGGCCCTCAAAGCCGATTATATCGAACTCCATCGCGCACATGGCGGCCGTCAGGCAGCATAGAAAGACCACGCAGCCCTTCCACGCGCCCCGGAATACCCAGAAGCTCTTGCACAGCAGCATCTCGGCCACAAAGCAGCCCGCCGCGCCCCACACCACCATGAGAACCAGGAGCGTCCACGGCCCGCGGGGCAGCAGAGGGTCCAAAACGTAGTAAAAGACAGTGCTCAGTGTCACAGCGGTGCAGAAGGCCACACCGTATTTGAACACCGGGCGCACCCAGGGGACGCTGACCACGTCGCCGGCGCTCTCCAAATGCCGGCGGCGGTAGGCCGCCAGGGCCAGCCCTGCCAGCACCAGCCCGATGAGGGCGTACAGGGAGGCATAGCCCAGACCGGCAAAGTAGGGATCGCCCAGCATGCTGTTTCCGGCGGCGTCCGTTATGGTATCATACTGGACGTGACAGGCCTCGGAGAGCAGCAGCACCGGGGTGAGCCAGACGCCCAGCTTCTCCAGCCAGGCAGCGCTGGTGAAGCCGAAGAGAAATTCCTCGGCCATACGGCTGAAGACCCAGCACAGCCCGGCGGCCAGGCCATTGAGAACCACATAGAAGGCGGGCAGGGCCAGCACGTGGCCGGTGAACATGGCGCAGAACACGGCAAAGGAGTAGAAGAAGAGCCCGAACAGGCTCACCACCACCAGCCAGGTGAACAGGCTGCTGAACACCACTGTGCCGGCAAAGACCTCCGCCGCCAGGGCCAGCAGGAACACCGCCAGATTGGGCAGCAGCAGGAACAGAAGCCCCGACAGGTAGTTGGTGAGGAACAGGCCCTCCCGCCGCAGGGGCAGGGCGTGAAGCATGCCCACCGAGCGGCTGGCATAGAGGTAGGAGAACACCGCCATGGCGCACAGCAGGCCGAACAGAGCGGTCAGCGTAACGGCGGCGCTCGGGCCGCCGTCCAGGTAGTTCAGGGGCAGGCTGCGGGCCATTCCCCCGTCCCAATGTATCCGGTTGGACAGAATATTGAGGGGCAGCACCGCCAGCCAGAACAGGCCGTACAGCGACCAGATGGGCCAGAAGCGGGCGAAATTCTTGCGCAGCAGGGTAAAATTAAAGTACGATGTCGCGGACCGCATAGTCCTCACCTCCCAGCTCATAGATAAAGATCTCCTCCAGGGTCAGGGGCAGCGCCTCCATCAGAATGGGGGCGAAGGCGGCCAGACGGTTGGTGATCTCGGTGGCGTTGCCCCGGATGATGAGGGTGTGGATGCGCCCCACCTGGGAGACGTGGAGCACCTGGAGGTCCCCGGGAAGCTGGGGCAGCTCCTTCTCCTGAAACACCACCTGCATCTTGACCACGTTCTCCTGCAGGGCGCTCAGGCTCCGCTCAATGAGCACCTTCCCCCTGGAGAGAATGCCCACATGGTCGCACACGTCCTCCAGCTCCCGCAGGTTGTGGGAGGATACCAGCACTGTGGTGCCGTGGTCGGCCACGTCTCCCATCAGCAGGGACCACACCTGCCGCCGCATCACCGGGTCCAGGCCGTCCACCGGCTCGTCCAGCACCAGGATGTCCGGCCGGCAGCACAGGGCCAGCCAGAAGGCGGACTGCTTCTGCATGCCCTTGGAGAGCCGCCGGATGGGCTGCTTTTCCGGAATGGTGGTAAACACGTCCTTCAGCGCCTCGTAGCGCTTGACGTCGAACCGGGGATAGAAGCCCCGGTAAAAGCGCATCATGTCCCGGGTGGAGGCGGAGAGGAAATAGTAAAGCTCGTCGGGGATGGAGGCGATGCGGGACTTGGCCGCCGGGTTTTCGTACACCGGGTTGCCCTCGATGAGCACTGAGCCGCTGTCCTGCCGGTAGACGCCGGTGACGTGGCGCAGCAGGGTGGACTTGCCTGCGCCGTTGGGGCCCACAAGCCCGTAGATGGACCCGTGGGGCACCGTCATGGTCAGTCCGTCCAGGGCCCGGAACCCGTCAAAGCTCTTGACCACATTTTTTGCTTCAATCATAGCTGCGCTCCTCTCTCACAGTCTGCCGGGCCGCCGCCTCCAGCCGCCCGGCCAGCTCCCCCGCGGTCATGCCCAGGAACAGAAGCTCCGCCGCCGAGGCGTCAAATTCCCGGAGCAGGCGGTCCCTTCTGGCTGCATTCACGTCGGCCTGGGGGGCGGCGAAGGAGCCCTTGCCCGCCACCGTGTAGAGATAGCCCTCCTGCTCCAGGGACTCATAGGCCCGCTGGATGGTGTTGGGGTTGATGGCCAGCGAGGAGGCCAGCGCCCGCACGGAGGGCAGTTTGTCTCCCGCCTGGAGCGCCCCGGTCACCACCAGATGGCGCAGGCCGTCCCTGACCTGCTCGTAGATGGGCCGCGCATCCCGGTAATTGAGTTGGATCATACCGTCGTCTCCCTTCCGGAAACTGTATTACATGAAATAATACACTTAGTATACACGCCGCCGGAGGGAAAGTTTTTAATTATTTCTGACGTTTTTTTAAAACAGCCCGCAGTCCCGGGGCAGAATCCGCCAAATTTCCAGTGACAACAGGGCGGGATAGGCGTATAATAGAACCACCTTATCAAGAGAAAGCGGGTGACACCCATGAACCAGAGGGCCTGGATGGAGTACCGTGCCTGTGTGGAGGAGCTGCTGTTTTCGTCTCAGGTGCAGCATATGAAGTCCATCCGGCACCACCCCGGCGTGTCCTGCTATGAGCACAGTGTCTTTGTGTCCTATGTGGCCTGGTATCTGGCGGACCGGTGGGGGGCCGACGCGCGCACCGCTGCGCGGGCGGGGCTGCTCCACGACCTGTATCTCTACGACCCCCGCACCCTGCCCTCCTACCGGCAGTGCTTTGCCCATCCGGTGGCCGCCGCGGAGAATGCGGCCGCGCTGTGCGGCGGCCTGACCGCCCGGGAGAAAAACTGCATTTTGGCCCACATGTGGCCCCTGTCCCGCCGGGCGCCCCGCAGCCGCGAGGCGGCCGCGGTCTGCCTGGCCGACAAGCTGTGCGCCACGGCTGAAATCATGCAGATCTGGCGGAACCTGGGCCTGCGCCGGGCGGTTTTGAGCGGCGCGTGAGCAAGCCTGTCTCTGACAGGCTTGCTTTTGTTTTTTAAATGGGGACGGCGAGGGGCCGTTTTGCAAAGAAAGGAACGGAAAAAGGGGCGGGAAATTGTGCAAGCCTCCCAAGAGCGAAAAATTACCCGCTTTTTTTGAAATTTCCGATGCATTTTCAGTCCTGCTTTGCTATAATCTGATTGCAAGAAATCCATGTTTTTGAGGTGATTTCAACATGAACGCGACTGGAGCGGTCGTATTCCTGCCACGGGAGGGCAACGGCCCGTCCCTGATGCTGGAGGAGCTCCTCTTCGATCCCGCGGCCCTGTGGCTGGCGGAGTCGCTCAGGGCCGCCGGAGTGGAGCGGTTTTTCGTGGTCTGCCACACCGACGACCAGGCCCGGGCGGCGGCCAGCTTCCCCGCCGGCACCGAGTTTGTCACCGGCGGCAGCGGCGACGCGGTGGAGCAGCTGTCGGCTTTTCTCAACGCCCTGGAGGGCAAGGTGATCGTGATCACCAAGCCGGTGCTGCTGGACTGGGGGGATGCCCGGACGCTGGCCGGCCTGGAGAACGGCGGCGTACTCGACAGCAAGGACACCGGCGTGTACCGCATCGCCGGCGGCCTGCTGTCCCAGACTCTGGCTGAGGGCGTTGGCCTGGAGGAGGCCCTGAAGGAGAAGGGCGACCGCTTCAACAGCCGCGGCGTCTGGTTCCAGGGCGCCTATCCCATCCGCTCCGGCTGGAACGGCCGCATGGAGGCTGAGATGGTGGCCCGGCAGCACGGTGTGCGCCGCCTGCTGGAAGCCGGAGTCCGCATTATGGACCCCAGCCATTGCTATGTGGGTCCCCGGGTGAAGGTGGGGGAGGGCACCGTCCTGCTGCCCGGCACAATCCTGCGGGGGGAGACCGTCATCGGCCGGGACTGCGAGGTGGGTCCCAACGCCATGGTGCGGGACTGCACCGTGGGGGACGGCGTCACCATTAACGCCTCCCAGCTCAATGAGAGCACCATCGGCGACGGGGTGAAGATCGGCCCCTTCGCGTACATCCGCCCCAACTGCCACGTGGGGCCCGGCGTCAAGGTGGGCGACTTTGTGGAGCTGAAAAACTCCACCATCGGCGAGGGTACCAAGATCTCCCACCTGACGTACGTGGGCGACTCCGACGTGGGCGGCCACGTCAATTTCGGCTGCGGCACTGTCACGGTGAACTATGACGGCACCAGCAAGTTCCGCACGGTCATCGGCGACCATGCGTTCATCGGCTGCAATACCAACCTGGTGGCCCCCGTGCGGGTGGGGGAGGGGGCGTACACCGCTGCGGGCAGCACCATCACCGACGAGGTGCCCGCCGACTCCCTGGCCATCGCCCGCACCCGCCAGACCGTCAAGAAGCAGTGGGCCGCCAAGCGGCGCAACCGCAGAAAGTAGCTCTTTCCCGCAGCCGCGGGATACAGGATAGAGAAAAAATGTGAGAGGATGTTACAAGAATGATCGCACACGGTAAGGACATCAAGATCTTTTCCGGCACTTCCAACCGCCCCCTGGCCGAGGCCATCTGCAAGGAGGTGGGCACGGAGCTGGGCAACGCCGAGGTGGGCGCCTTCTCTGATGGGGAGAACTTTGTCTCCATCTATGAGACCGTCCGCGGCTCCGACGTGTTCGTGGTCCAGTCCACCAGCTCCCCGGTCAACGACAACCTCATGGAGCTGCTCATCATGATCGATGCCCTCAAGCGGGCCTCCGCCGGCCGCATCACCGCCGTGATGCCCTACTTCGGCTACGCCCGCCAGGACCGCAAGACCAAGCCCCGCGACCCCATCTCCGCCAAGCTGGTGGCCAACCTGATCACCCGCGCCGGCGCCGACCGGGTCCTCACCATGGATCTCCACGCCAACCAGATTCAGGGCTTCTTTGACATCCCCGTGGACAATCTGCTGGGCAACCCCATTTTCACCAACTATCTCCACGACCGCTTTAACGGCAGGGAGGACGAGGTGATCGTCGTCTCCCCCGACGTGGGCAGCGTGGCCCGCGCCCGCGCCTTTGCCCAGAAGCTGGGCATGGGCCTGGCCATCGTGGACAAGCGCCGCCAGAAGGCCAACTCCTCCGAGGTCATGAACATCATCGGCGACGTCCGGGGCAAGAAGGTCATCCTCTTCGACGACATGGTGGACACCGCCGGCTCCCTCTGCGGCGCGGCCCAGGCCCTGGTGGAGCTGGGCGGCGCGGTGGACGTCATCGCCTGCGCCAGCCACGGCGTGCTCTCCGGCCCCGCCGTGGAGCGCATTGAGAAGAGTGTCCTCAAGGAGGTCTACTTCCTGGATACCGTGCCCCCCAAGGCTGGCGTCGCCTGCGACAAGATCAAGTATCTCTCCGTGGCCCACATGTTTGCCGAGGCCATCGAGCGCATCTACGAGGAGATCTCCGTCTCCAAGCTCTTCAACTGATCGGCTTCAACTGAACACTGCGACAGGGGCGGAGCGGCAGCTTCGCCCCCGTTGTGCATCGGAAGAAAGTCGGCCTCTGTAAGGCTGGGCGCCCGCCTTGCGCCGGAGTCCCCTCCCCTTGCTGGGCCGCTTCTTATCCAGATCATCGAGGTGAAACCATGTTCTTCTCCCCAAAGAGCGGCGGTGTGGACTGGCTGCTGGTCTGCCTGGGCAATCCTGGCGACCAGTACGAGAATACCCGCCATAACGCGGGTTTTATGGTGGCCGACGAGCTGGCGGACCGCCTGAACGTACCCGTTCAGCGCCTGAAGTTCCGCGCCCTCACCAACACGGTGACGCTGGGCGGCCGGAAGGTCCTGCTCATGAAGCCTATGACCTACATGAATCTCTCCGGCGAAGCGGTACACGAGGCCGCTTCCTTTTACAAGATCCCTCCGGAGCGGGTCCTGGTGGTCTCCGACGAGGTGGCCCTTCCCCCTGGAAAGATCCGGGTCCGAAAAAACGGCAGTGCCGGCGGCCACAACGGCCTGAAAAACATCATTGCCCACCTTGGCACCGACCAGTTTCCCCGGGTTCGGGTGGGGGTGGGCCAGAAGCCCCACCCCGCCTGTGATATGGCCGACTGGGTCCTGGGAAAGTTCCAGGGCGAGGACAAAAAAGCGGTGGAAGCTGCGGTGAAGCGCGCCGCCGACGCAGTGGAATGCCTCATCGAACGGGGCCCCGAGGAGGCCATGAACCGCTACAACGGCTGATGGGGCCTTCTCCCCGGCCGCTCTGATTCTGAGGAGGGTCCGGCATGGGAAATTGGGCGAATCTATTCCACATGCACCGCACCGCCCACAGCGGCGAACGCGCCATGCGGCATCTGAAAGAGGACTGCGACCCGGGACCGCTGCTGGATGTCTCCCGCAGGACCATGGCCGACGCCGGACTGACCGTCTCCTCTCCCCAGCTCTACTTCCTCCATGCCCTCAATCTGGCGGATGTCAGCATGGATATGGGGGAGGAGAGCACTGCGCTCTCCCTCCTGTGCCGGATGGAGCCCGATGCCGTCTTTCCCAACCATGCCTTGGTCCGTGCCGCCTTATTGGTATGCCCTGAGCTGCGCCCTCGCCGGCGTCGAACTCTGGCAGGAGGCGGCGGAAGACCACAACCGGGCCGCGGAATCCTTCCGCCATGGACCTATGAGCGGGGAAAATCGTTTTTCCCTCCAGTGGAACCTCTGTCTCAACGGTCTGCTGCTCCGGTTTGACCAGGAAGAGCGTGTCGGCCTGGAGGCTGACCTGCTCTCCCCGATGGCTCCCGCTCCCGACCGCTACACTTCCGTATGAGTCCGTCTGTTGCTGGGCCGCCTCTGCCTGAAATGCGGGCCGGTCGGAGGAGGCCCGCCCCCATCTGGAATACGCCGCCGCCCACGGTGGGTGGCTCCACCACCGCGCCGACGCGGAAGCACTGCTCCGCAGCTCCGCGCCGGTCGCCGGAGAAACCTGATCCAAGGAGTACCGCCTGTTATGAATCAATTGCTCTCGATCTTATCCCAGGTCCCGGAATTTTCCCAGCTTCTGGCGGCCATCGACTCCGGCGGGTGTCCCGCGGCCGTCACAGGGCTGGCGGCGGTCCACCGCGCCCATTTTGCCGCCGGCATCCGGGCTAATACCGGGCGTCCGGTGGTCCTTCTGTGCGCCGACGAGACCGAGGCCGCCCGTCTGGGGGAGGACCTGGCCGCTCTGACCGGGGAGACGGTCCTTCGGCTGCCCGCCAGGGAGTTTACCTTCCACAACGCCGCCGTGGTCTCCCGCCAGTGGGAGCACCGGCGGCTCTCCGTTCTCCGGGCCATGTCCACCGGGCGGGCGCCGCTGGTCGTGGCCACTGTGGATGCCCTCCTCCAGCGGACCCTCCCGAAAACACTGCTGTCCCAGGCGGCACAGACCCTGCGCGTGGGGGAGGTCCATGACCTGCCGGAGCTGGCCGAACGCCTTGCCGCCGCGGGATATGCCCGCTGTGAGCAGGTGGAGGGCGCGGGCCAGTTTGCTCTGCGGGGCGGTATTCTGGACTTTTTCTCCCCTGCTTACGACCGGCCTGTTCGATGCGAATTTTTTGGAGATGAGATCGACTCCATGGGTCTGTTTGACCCCTCCAGTCAGCGCAGGACGGAAAACCGGGAGGAGGCGGAGATCCTTCCGGTGGCAGAAGTCCTCCCTCAGTTTGCCCCCGGAGGCTATCCCGGGCTCCTGGAGTCCATGGACCAGCTCATTTCCCAGGTAAAACGGGCCAAACACCCACAGCCGGAGCTTCTCGCCACCCTGGTCGAGGACCGGGACCGCCTGGAGGCGGGGGGCTCCTTTCCCGCCGTGGACCGGTACATCGCCCTTATTTATCCTCAGATGTCCACAGCAGTCGACTATCTCCCCGAGGACGCCGTGGTCTGCCTCTCTGAAAGTCCCCGCGTGGCGGAGCGGGCCAGGAACTACCAGTGGCGGCTGGAGGAGGACGCCAAGACCCTGATGGAGTCCGGCCTCCTCCCTGGGGAGCTGGCCGCCTTCTCCCGCACCATGGACGACCTGTCCCACGGGCTTTCCGACTACCCCGTGGTCTTTCTGGACACCTTTTCCTCGTCCTCCTACCCTCTGCGTCCCAGATCGCTTCTGGACGTGATGGCCAAACAGCTCCCCTCCTACGGCGCGAGCCCGGAGACCGCCGCCGCCGACCTGGAGCACTACCAGTCCGTGGGCTTCCGGTCCATCGCCCTGGCCGCCGGCGAGCAGCGCTGTCTGAACCTCCAGTCGCTGCTGCGGGAGCGGAAGGTCCGCTCCGCCGTGGACTTCGCCCTCCACGATCTGCCCGCGCCCGGCAAGACGGTCATCTGCGTGGGGGGCCTCTCCGCCGGCTTTGAGTATCCGGACGCCAGACTGGCCGTACTTACCGAAGGGCGGGCCGCCCCCGCCAAAAAGCCGAAAAGCAGGAAGGCATCCAACCGCCAGAAGCTGGACTCCTATGCCGACCTCTCCCCCGGCGATCTGGTGGTCCATGAGCACCATGGCATCGGCCGGTATGTGGGCATGGTAAAAATGTCCGCCGACGGCGTGCAGAAAGACTATGTAAAAATCGCCTATGCCGGGTCCGATATTCTTTATGTGCCCGCCACCCAGCTCGACCTGGTGTCCAAGTACATCGGCTCCGGCGATGACACCGAGCATAAAAAGCTTTCCAAGCTTGGGGGCACCGACTGGGAAAAGGCCAAGACCCGGGCGCGGAAGGCGGTCCAGGACCTGGCCAAGGGGCTCATCCAGCTCTACGCGGAGCGGGAGCGCATGCCCGGCTATGCCTTCTCGCCCGACTCCCCTTGGATGAAGGAGTTCGAGGATCAGTTCGAGTACGCCGAGACCGACGACCAGCTCCGATGCATCGAGGAGATCAAACGCGATATGGAGACGCCCAAGCCCATGGACCGGCTTCTCTGCGGGGATGTGGGCTACGGCAAGACGGAGGTGGCCTTCCGTGCCATCATGAAATGTGTGCTGGACGGCAAACAGGCGGCCATCCTGGCCCCCACCACCGTGCTGGCCCGGCAGCACCTTCTCACCGCCAAACGCCGCTTTGCGCAGTTCCCCGTGGAGATCGATGTGGTGAGCCGCTTTCGTACACCGGCCCAGATGAAGGCCACGCTGATGAACGTGCAGTCCGGAAAGGTGGACCTGCTCATCGGGACCCACCGCCTTTTCAATAAGGATGTCCACTTTAAGGACCTGGGGCTGCTGGTGGTGGATGAGGAGCAGCGGTTCGGCGTCCAGCACAAAGAGAAGCTCAAGGAGCTCTCCAAGCAGGTGGACGTGCTTACACTCTCTGCCACCCCCATTCCCCGCACGCTGAACATGGCCCTCTCCGGTATCCGTGACATGTCTACCCTGGAGGAGCCGCCCCAGGACCGCCAACCGGTCCAGACCTATGTGCTTGAGCACGACTGGTCCGTGCTGGGCGACGCCATGAGCCGCGAGCTGGAGCGGGGCGGCCAGGTGTACTATCTCCACAACCGTGTGGAGACCATCGAGCGCACGGCGGCCCGCATCCAGGCCATGCTGCCTGATGCAGGCATCGCCATCGCCCATGGCCGCATGACCCAGGAAGAGATTAACGATGTCATGAGCCGGATGACCGACGGCGAGGTGGACATTCTCGTGTGTACCACCATCATCGAAACCGGTATCGATATCCCCAACGCCAATACGCTCATCATAGAGGATGCGGACAGGATGGGGCTTGCCCAGCTCCACCAGCTCCGGGGTCGGGTAGGGCGCTCCGCCCGCCGCGCCTTCGCCTATATGACCTACCGCCAGGGCAAAGTGCTCACCGAGGTCCAGGCCAAGCGCCTTTCTGCCATCCGGGAGTTCGCCGAATTCGGCTCTGGGTTCAAAATCGCCATGCGGGACCTGGAGATCCGGGGCGCGGGTAACGTGCTGGGTCCCGAGCAGTCCGGCTTCCTGGTCAGCGTGGGCTATGATATGTACCTGAAGCTTTTGGAGGAGGCGGTCCTGGAACAGAGGGGCGAGCCGCCCAAGGTCCAGGCCGAATGCGCCGCCGATCTGGCGGTGGCCGCCTCTATCCCGGATCGATATGTCCCCTCGCCGGAACAGCGCATGGACCTGTACCGTCGCATCGCCGCCATCCGGGAGGAGAGTGACGCTGACGACCTGGTGGATGAGCTCATCGACCGCTACGGAGATCCCCCCCGGACCGTAAACAATCTCATCTCCGTGGCGCTGCTCCGCGCCGCCGCTGCCGGCTGCGGCATTACAGAGATCGCCCAGAAAGGGGAACGCCTGAACTTCACGCTGGCCCAGGTGGATTTCGCCAAGGGCTCCTCTCTGTGCGGTGGAGCGGCCTACCGGGGCCGCCTTCTCTTCTCCGCCGGGGAAAAGCCCTACCTGGCCCTCAAGGTGCGTAAGGGAGAGGACGCGCTGAAACTAGCCGCCCGGTTGGTGGAGGAGTACAGGGCCACACCGCTCCCTTCCCCCGCAAAATAGCCCTTGCCGCCTGACGCTCCGATCCCGCGGCCTCCAAGTTGCCTTTATATTGGTAATACCAATTCGAGCCTATATGCAGACAATCTTTTTGTTTTCTCTCATCTGGTTCCGCTGATCAGAACATCCGGCAATTAAGTTCCGCGATATACCACAAAGTATAAAAAAGCCTTAACTTATACACAAACAATTCTCAAAGGTCCCGTTGCTTTTTATGGGACAATCATATATAATAAACCACGAAGCATAAGGATGGGAAAGCAAAATACAAAAATACTTAATTTATGGAGGTTAGTCCCATGAGAGAAGTCTATGTTGTGAACTGCTGCCGTACCGCTGTCGGCTCGTTCGGCGGGTCCTTGAAGGACGTTCCGGCTCCCGAGATGGGTGCCATTGTCATCAAGGAAGCACTCAAGCGCGCCAATGTTGCCCCCGAGAATGTGGATGAGGTCATGTTTGGCTGCATTCTGACCGCCGGCCTGGGCCAGAACGTGGCCCGCCAGGCCTCCCTCAAGGCCGGGATTCCCATTGAGGTCCCCGCCTACACCGTGGGCATGGTCTGCGGCTCCGGCATGAAGAGCGTCATTGAGGGTGCCCGCTCCATTGTCGCCGGTGACGCCGACATCATCGTGGCCGGCGGCACCGAGAACATGTCCGCGGCCCCCTACTCCATCCCCGCCGCCCGCTGGGGCGCCCGGATGAACAACAACAAGATCATCGACACCATGGTGAACGACGGTCTGACCGACGCCTTCAATAATTATCACATGGGCATCACCGCCGAGAATGTCTGCGATCAGTGGGGCATCACCCGCGAGGAGCTGGATGAGTTCGCCTACAACTCTCAGAAGAAGGCCGCCGCCGCCCGTGACTCCGGCCGCTTCAACGACGAGATTGTGCCTGTGCCCGTGAAGGTGAAGAAGGAGATCGTGGAGTTCAAGACCGACGAGTTCATTAAGGGCGACGTCTCCCTGGAGAAGATGGCCAAGCTGAAGCCCGCCTTCAAGCCCGACGGCGGCCGCGTGACCGCCGCCAACGCCTCTGGTATCAACGACGGCGCCGCCGCCATTGTTCTGGCCTCCAAGGAGGCCGTGGAGAAGTACGGCCTCAAGCCCA
>ENA-OWPD01002034-OWPD01002034.1-human-gut-metagenome-genome-assembly--contig:-NODE-2034-length-12888-cov-3.128185_pt1 | contig 12888 bp, 9 predicted proteins | sample MGYA00248262_ERZ651842 | MGnify/ENA primary metagenome ERZ651842 (study PRJEB26924, sample SAMEA4378253) | human gut metagenome | biome: human gut; feature: human-associated habitat; material: faeces... | reverse complement strand
TCATCGGCGACGGCTTACTCCGTGATTTTCGCAATCTTAGACTTCGCTTCGGACATCGTGTTCCGGCAAAACGGATATCCGTTTTTTTCGCATCGTCGGCTATGCCTTGCGATGCTGCGTCCCCGTGTCATCGAATAAATGTTTGCTTCTGCGGTATATCTGTGAGGATCCAGAGCTTTCGTGTATTTGGATAATTCTTCTACATGATCATGAATTTCCGGGGTTTCTCCAGCAATGGTAATTTCATTTTGTACACCCCAACAGTATACAGAGGTGTGATTTCCACATTGCAAAATCAAACGGCGCATTTGTTCTTTGATATTGAATTTGGCGCATTCGTTTTCCGAAATAATACTGATAAACGGAACTTCTGCCCACACAAGGAGTCCTTCTTCATCACAGCGACGATAAAAATAATCATCATGTTGATAATGGGAAAGTCGAACAGAATTTGCCCCTAACTCTTTTATGAGTTGGATATCCTGCTCCATTTGAGTTTCTGAAATAGCATTTCCAACACCGGCAAAATCCTGATGTCTTGCGACACCACGCAGTTTTACGTGTTTCCCATTTAAAAAGAGCCCCTGATCCGGTGTAATCTGAATGCTTCTAAATCCGATGGAGATGCTGCGGTGTTCTATGACTTTTTTGTCTGTACAAAGTTCGATGGACAACTGATGAAGATGTGGATCATCCGTTCCCATCCAGAGATGAGGATTAGCAACATTCAGGCACAAGCGAAACGTATTTTGATCGTGGAAATATGCTGAGGTTGTGTGTTGTGCGATGACTTGATTCTCATCTAGCAGAGTGGCACGAATTTCTCCATGACAAGGTTCCTGATGATTGATCACACATCCCTCAATGGCGACCTCCCAAGTATTGTTTTCTAATTTTTGCGTATGGATTCGGACACCGTCACGACTTCCATCCAGGTAGTCAAAGTGTAGTTTGGGTGCACAAATAATTCGAACATTTCGGTAGAGTCCACCATAGAAAGAAAAATCTGCCATTTGCGGGTAGACAGCATCTGTTGGCGAGTTATCTGTTACAATGGTAATTCGGTTTATGCCGGATGATACGAAATCGTTTAATGCAACGCGATATAAAGAATATGGACAGGTGTTGGTATGAATTTTCTGATTATTGATGGACACTATACTGATCATGGAAGCAGCACCTACCTCAAGGTAGATGTCCTGCTCCAGATCGGATTCTGTAAGAGTGAACTCATTTGTGTAAAAACCTTTTCCACGCCACATGGATGTGCCATTTTGTCCGTCTACCGCATTGTAAGTATGAGGAATGGAAATTGTTTCAGCGTTTTCGTTTTCTTTGTGAAAACTCCAGTTATCATTTAATAGAATTACTGACAAATCGGAACCTCCTTTGATTCTAAGCATTTTTTGCTTTCTTTTTTTCTAAGATAGCTTTTTCTCCATACATTTGTGTATACTCTTCATCTGTAATATGGTATCGTTTCAAAGCAATGATGCTTGCAAGATCTCCAAGAAGAGGTGCACCAAGATACATAGCAATTGTAGCGATATACAGAGCCATTGTAGGTTCTGTACCTGCGCTGTATCCGGCAAGTCCCATGAGGATACCAACAATAGAAGATCCAAATGCACTGATAACTTTGTCTACAAGTGAAAATGTAGCACCAATAAATCCAGGCATGAATTTTCCGGTTTTTAGCTTGTGATAGTCGATGATTTCCGCAATCATAGGATCTACGTTCTGTGCAGAGAATCTTCTAAACAGCATATTGGCAGACATTAAAATAATAAATACCAAGATAGTTGCTTTTCCGAAAGGACGGAAAATAATCAAGATTGCTTCCAATGTGAAGTTTGCAATTGCACCGATTAAAGAAGCTCTTTTGCATCCGAATTTTACAGCAACAGAACCTGCAACGAAGGCTCCAATCAGTGACATTGGAGTAGAGATGCCACCAACAATTGGCTGCAGATCCAGATTTCCAACAGCATAGATATAGAAATAGGTCATAACTGCTGTCTGGATCGTGGACGCAATTTTATCTGTGGATGCAGCAAGGATCAACATACGAAGAGGCTGATTCAGTCGCAGTACATTGAGACTGTCTTTAATTGAAATTTTCTCTTCTTTTTTATCTGGATCCTGGCGATAGAATTCAGGCTTATCTGTTGCAGAGATTGCAAACAGACATCCAAGCAGAAGAACTGCGTGAAGGACAAACGCACTGATAATGATTAGAGTCCAGCCTTTTTGGGATCCAAGACCACCATTTTTCTGCAGAATCGGAACGATCAGTGTTGTCATGATCAAACCAAGCATTGTGGAATAGCAGCCGCCGGCAATACCGGAGAGTGGACGGTATTTCGGGTTTTTTGTAACGATAGAAAGGACACATTTGTTTACAGTTGTCATAAATGTGTAACCAATGACCCAGATTGCATACCAGAGAATTACCCAAACCATACGATAAGATTGTGGAATATCGAATGAGAACAGGTAAATCATAAAGCTTGCAAACAGCATGACCAGGGATCCGATTACAAGGAACGGACGGAATTTACCAAATCGTGTTTCAGTTCTGTCGATAATAGAACCAATAATTGGGTCAGTAATTCCATCGAAAATTCTCATGACGGTCATGATAATGCCCATTGCTGTAATATTCAGTCCCAATGCTTCTGTACTGAATACGAGAAAGAATGACATGTTCAACATATTGAACACGTTTGATGCTGCAGAACCGAGCGGAGTCATAACGACACGGACAGCTTCTGCTTTTGAGTTGTTTGCTTTTGTACTCATAATTTTCCTCCAATAACTTTTGTTTAAAAGTATTATAGTTGGAGGATTGTGAAAAATTCACATATAAAACAAAGTTTTTACTGTTCTTTTTTAAGGTTTTTCTGTGCTTTTCGATAATTATATGGAGATATTCCGTATTTTTGACGAAAACATTTGTAAAAGTAGGTTTCATTTGCATATCCTATATCAGATGTGATTTCTTCGATTTTTCGATTGGTGTTTCTGAGTAGGTTTGCTGCTTCTGTCATACGAATGTCTATAAGAATATCTTTAACCCCCCTCCCTGTTTCTGCTTTCAGTAGAGAGCTCAAATAATTGGGATGAAAGCACATATGTTTAGCAACAGATTGAAGGGTAACATCTTTGTAATGCTGCTTCAAATAGTCAAATACCTCGTTTTGTATTTTGGAGTGTTTCTGCTTGATTGCTTTTTGATCTTCAGGTCCTACAGCGCGGGAAATCTCGATAAAAAGAATCAAAAGGCAGGAAAGTATTTTTCCTTGGTTTCTAGGTTTTTCTAAAAAGTATTCACAAAGAATCTGCTCCATCAATGTAGATTCAAAACTGTTTTTAGGAAGATGATACAGAATGTAATTTTTCTTTTTGCTTTCAGAGTACAAACTGTTGATGATGTAGTTTGAAATATAATTATCCTCGGAAAGCAGGTACATAAAAATGGTATCAAAAAAATCAGCTGTCATTAAAATATTAAACATCCAAATATCATCCCCTATCTTTTCGGAGGAATGAATGACATTTTTGTTCATGAGACAGATATCTCCGGAAGACATTTTAATGGGCGTTCCATCGATTTCCATTGAAATTTCACCATCAAGCATGAAAGAAAGCTCAATGTATTCGTGACGATGTCTGGGAATCCGGATATTTCTATATTTTGGGCGGATGACAAAACGTTCTTCTTGTACATCCTTATTTGGATAAGAGGTGACAATGTTGTTTTCATCTGTATGCATGGAGAGTTCTCTGGATTTTAAAATCTGTTTTTCCGGCTTCGCTTTTTCTGAGTGAAGATATTGTTTTAGTTGCTCATAATTTTTTTGCATGGATTAGGCTCCGTTTCTGAAAGAAGGATTTTATTTGTAATGTTTTTTATTGTAATATCTCGGATAAAAAACCACAGGAAACTCTCTGTAACAAAGATTTTCCTGTGGTTTTGCTTTTGTTTAGGAGTGAATGACAGTTCCGGTCTTACCTTTGAGCGCATCGTTGATCTTATCATAAGATGTGATCAGAGCGGTACGTCCTTCTCGTTCCTCTACAAAGTCAACGGCAGCCTGGAATTTTGGAAGCATATTGTAAACACCGAAATGTCCCTGCTCCATATATTCTTTTGCCTGTGCAGCTGAGATTTCTCCTAGTTTTTCTTCGTTGTCTTTTCCAAGATTGATACATACCTGCTCCACACTTGTCAGGATGATCAGTTGATCAGCATCGACACCTTCTGCAAGTTTTCCGGCAGTCAGGTCCTTTTCAATGACTGCGCTTGCACCTTTTAAGTGATTGTCCTGTTCCAGTACAGGAATTCCGCCTCCACCGGCAGCGATTACGACCTGATCAGCATCCAGAAGTGCGTTGACTGCATCCAGTTCCACGATCTTCACAGGATGCGGAGCGGAAACGACTCGTCGGAATCCTTTTCCGGCTTCTTCAATCACATAATTTCCTTTTTTACGCTCTTCGTTGGCTTCTTCTGCGCTCATGTAACGTCCGAGAACTTTGGTTGGTGTATAGAAAGCCTCGTCATAAGGATCTACGATCACCTGTGTCAATACAGTGCTGACTGTACGGTAGATTCCGCGGTTCATCAGTTCTTCCCGGATTCCGTTCTGGAGATCGTATCCGATATAGCCCTGGCTCATGGCAGAACATACAGACATCGGTGCAGCTGTATAATTTTCATGGCGCTGTCCGAATTCATTCATGGCAGTGTGGATCATCCCTACCTGTGGAGCATTGCTGTGTGTGATCGCAACCTGAAATCCGGCTTCAATTAAATTTGCGATTACTTTTGATGTATTTTTTACTGCGACTTTCTGCTCCGGCAATGTAGTTCCAAGAGCACGGTGTCCCAGTGCAACGACAACTCTTTTCTTCATAGTCATATCCCTTTCGTTAAATAATTGTGATGAGTAAATTATATTATTTTTCGTACAAAAAAGCAACGTTATTCCACGCAGAAGTTGTGGATTATCGATAAAAGGCAAAGAAGACATCCAGCAACATCAGCATTCCCAGCAGAACGCATACGCAAAGCAGGAACCAGAGCGGGATTTTTCTGGTAACCTGTTTCCATTTTGGTGCGATGAAATACTGGCAGGTGCATCCGATCAGTCCAAGGAACATGGCATCCGCAAAAAACGGAGGCAGCAGAGAAGGACAAAAGTATTGAGAAATTTTGTGCAGGTCTGCGTGCCAGATCATCTGGACTGTAAAATCTGAAAGGTATCCAATCACAGAGTATAACAACCCGTTCATACAGAATGCCAGAATCGGATTTTTTGCAAAACGGTGCAGCATCGTTACGCTGAGAACACCGCAGATTCCATAAAGAGGAATCCATGGACCAAGCAGAATACTACGGTTCAAAAAGACCCCTTCCATTGTGAGATAGCTCAGTGTTTCCAGAATCCATCCAAGAATGGAAAACAGAAAGAACAGCGATGCCAGTGTCAGCGGGTGATAGGAAGCGGTCGGAGCCATAGGCTGATGTACAGCACGGACCGGCGGCTGAACAGAAAACAGAAAGGCCGGATACTGATGTGGCTCAAAATAGGCAATCTTTGTATAAGGTCCTTCGGAATCGTCATAAAGCGCTTTGCGGATCAGTAGCTCGTCATCAGAAAGCTCCTGTTCCAGAAGTGGATCATTAAACAGCTCGTAACGGGGAGCGCGGGACCGGATATAATTTTTTCGCAGGGTCATATATAATTCGGCATCGGTGGCTGTCTGATAAGGATTGACAAACAGAAAATCCAGAATACCGAATGTAAGGAGAGAAAGAATGCTCCATCCGATAAAAGACAGATGCAGAAGAAACATCCGCCATTTGTTTCCGCGCATCAGCTGTCTGGATAAAAAGAATGCATCCTTTCGTCCCATTGTCGGGTTCTCAGCCAGTATATAAGGAATCATGCTATATTCGTACTTTTTGATGATGCCGCCGATGAACGTCAGGTTCCAGAAAGTCTGAAAAACACAACGGCAGGTCATGATCCATGCAGGGTGGGAAAAGAAGTTCACTTTGTAAAGAAAGAAAAGCTTACCGATCGTTGTCTTTTGGTAAGTGCGCGCCTCCAGAAAGAAACGGGCTTCTCCGATAAGCAGCACGTTTTGAATGAAGACAGTATAGAGAAAAGACAGCAATACCCCCAGGAGAAGCAGAAAAAACGAGGTGGAAAACGGATCATGAAAGGCCTCGTTGACTGCCTTTAAAGCGGCAAAGAGAAAAGATCTTCCACTGGTATATATATTGAGCATGTGTTCGAACAGACTTGCCAGCGGTGAGCCGGAAAGTGAAATCTGGAATACGTGGTGTAGCGTGTCTGCTGCGATCGACGAATTGGAGACATCCGGAAAATTCAGATGTGTCTGAACAAAAATTGTTTGTAGTCCCGGGCGAAACTGCCTGAAAATGAAAGTGGAAGATGCAAATGAGGTCGTTAAAAATGCGATCAGAAAACAGATAGATACCATTTTCTGATAGTTGCTCTTTAGTGATTTTTTTGCCTGATGTTTCAGATGTTTTCTTGTCCACATAACAGGATTCCTCCGATTCTGATGATAGACCTATTATAGTTGCTTCACGGCAAACTGTCAAAGAAGATTTGCACCTTGTCAACAGAACCTGAAATCTGCTAAAATTTAGATTGCTGTGAACAGTAACCATAGAACAAGGAGGATGAAAAGTTGAGAAAATTGATTCCTTATTTGAAAAACTATAAAAAGGAAAGTATTATCGGACCGCTGTTTAAACTTTTAGAGGCGGTATTTGAATTGATTGTGCCATTAGTCACTGCAAGAATTATTGATATCGGAATTCAGAACCGGGATATCCCGTATATCTGGAAGATGGCGGCATTGCTGGTGGCGTTTGGTGTAATGGGACTTTTGTGTTCCCTGCTGGCGCAGTATTTTGCGGCAAAAGCAGCTGTCGGTTTCGGAACAGAACTTCGGCATGATCTGTTCTGCCACATTGAACAGCTTTCTTATGCTGCAGTGGATAAGGCTGGCAGCGCCACGCTGGTTGTCAGGATCACAAGTGATATCAATCAGGTACAGTCCGGCGTCAATCTGGTGCTTCGTCTGTTTCTGCGATCGCCGTTTATTGTGGTAGGCGCAATGGTTATGGCATTTACGATCAATGTAAAGATCGCATTGATCTTTGTCGTGACAGTTCCGCTTCTGGCGCTTGTGATCTACGGTATTATGATCGTGACGATCCCTCTGTATAAAAAAGTGCAGAAAGCACTGGATCAGGTGCTTGTCTCTACCAGAGAAAATCTGGCGGGAATCCGTGTGATCCGTGCGTTTTGTACACAGAAGAAAGAGCAGGAAGAGTTTGATACAAAGAGTGAGATACTGATGAAGCTGCAGTTTCTGACCGGACGGATTTCAGCGCTGTTGAATCCGATGACATATATTATTGTCAACGCCGGGATTATTGCGGTTGTCTGGTATGGGGGCGGACAGGTATATGAAGGGCTGCTGACACAGGGAGAGGTAATCGCCCTGGTCAATTATATGTCCCAGATTCTTCTGGCGCTGGTGGCGCTGGCGAATCTGATTGTTTCCTTTACAAAAGCAGTAGCATCTGCAGCCCGTCTGAATGAGGTATTTGCACTCCGATCCGAGCTTGTGGACGGAGAGTGTGAGAAAGCAGAGGCGAAAGCGGAAGCCGTGAAAGTAAAGATGGAACACGTGACATTTTGCTATCCGGGCAGTCAGGAGCCGGCGCTGGAGGATATTTCTTTTACTGCGAAAGCAGGAGAGATGATCGGTATCATCGGGGGAACAGGTTCCGGCAAGACAACTCTGGTCAATCTCATTCCCCGGTTTTATGATGTGACAGAGGGGAAAGCCGAGATCGATGGACTGGAGATTTCGAAATACCGGACAGAGACTCTTCGAAAACAGATTGGAGTGGTTCCGCAGAAGGCGGTGCTGTTTTCCGGTACCATAAAGAGTAATCTTCAAATGGGAAATGAGCAGGCATCCGAACAGGAGATGTATGCAGCATTAAAAACCGCACAGGCTTTGGAGTTTGTGGAGGAGAAGCCGGGAAGGCTGAATGCTCCTGTCAGTGAAGGCGGAAAAAACCTGTCGGGAGGGCAGAGACAGAGGCTGACGATCGCAAGAGCACTGGTGAAAAATCCACAGATCCTGATTCTGGATGACAGTGCATCTGCGCTTGATTTCGCTACAGATGCGGCACTTCGAAAAGCGTTGTCCCAGGATACGGAAAATATGACCGTATTTCTGGTATCGCAGAGGGCTTCTTCTGTTATGCATGCCGATAAGATCCTGGTGTTGGATGACGGAAAGATGGTGGGATACGGGAACCATGAAGAGCTGCTTGAAGAGTGCGGTGTTTATCAGGAAATCTGTCGGTCTCAGTTTTCGAAAGAGGAGGGGGTTCAGTATGCATAAAAAGAAAAAAAGTGTATGGAAAAAGATACTCTGGCTGATTCGGCCCTATCTGCATTTTTTGATGCTATCATTCGTATTTGCGGGTATTTCTGCGTTGCTGACATTGTATGCTCCGATTCTGATCGGTAATGCTGTGGATCTGATTCTTGGAAAAGGAAGTGTGGATTTTGACGCGATCGGCAGGATTCTGTTCAGGCTGGCAGGGATTATTGTTATAACAAGCGCTGCGCAGTGGCTGATGAATCTGTGCAACAACCACATTACGTATCGGGTAGTTAAGGATGTCCGTACAAAGGCATTTGCAAAGCTGCAGAAGCTTCCTCTGAAATATGTAGACAGCCATGCATATGGAGAGACCATCAGTCGGATCATCACCGATGTGGAGCAGTTTTCGGACGGGCTCCTCATGGGATTTACTCAGTTCTTTACCGGTGTGGTGACGATTCTGGGAACCCTGGTATTTATGCTGTTGATCAATGTGAAGATTGCGTTGGTTGTGATCCTGATCACGCCGGTATCTTTGTTTGTGGCAAGCTTTATTGCGAAGAGGACCTACGTGTTTTTTAAAGCACAGTCAGAGACAAGAGCACAGATGACATCCCTTGTCGATGAAATGGTGGGAAATCAGAAGGTTGTGCAGGCATTTGGATACGGTGACCGGGCAGTGGAGAGGTTTGATACGATCAACAAAAAGCTCCAGAAAGTCAGCCTGCAGGCGATTTTCTTTTCGTCTATTACGAATCCGAGTACCCGGTTTGTCAACGGACTGGTGTATACAGGAGTCAGCATTGCAGGTGCGTTTACCGCAATCGGAGGCGGGATCACGGTGGGGCAGTTGTCCTGTTTTTTAAGCTATGCGAACCAGTATACAAAGCCGTTTAACGAAATCTCAAGTGTGGTCACAGAGCTTCAGAATGCACTGGCATGCGCACGGCGGGTATTTGACTTTATTGAGGAACAACAGGAAGAGCCGGATGCGGCATCGGCGATCGAACTGAAAAATCCGGACGGCAGTATGACACTGGAACATGTCAGTTTTTCTTATAATCCGGAGATTAAGCTTTTACAGGATCTGAACCTGAATGTAAAGCCGGGTCAGAAAATTGCGATTGTAGGACCGACGGGATGCGGAAAGACGACGCTGATCAATCTTCTGATGCGTTTTTATGATATTCAAAGTGGAGAGATCCGTGTCAGCAATACTGGAATTCAGAATATTACAAGAGACAGTTTGCGGGCCAACTTTGGAATGGTTCTGCAGGAGACCTGGCTGAAAGCAGGAACGATCGCAGAAAATATTGCGTATGGAAAAGAGGATGCTACAAGGGGAGAAATTATTGCAGCGGCAAAGGCTGCTCATGCACATGGATTTATCCGGAGAATGGAGCAGGGATACGATACGGAGATCCAGGAAGAGGGCGGCAACCTGTCACAGGGGCAGAAGCAGCTTTTGTGTATTGCTCGAGTCATGTTGAGAATTCCGGATATGTTGATTCTGGATGAGGCAACCTCTTCGATCGATACCCGTACAGAAATGAAGATTCAGGAAGCGTTCCAGAGTATGATGAAGGGACGCACCAGCTTTATTGTGGCACATCGGCTTTCTACTATTCGGGAGGCAGATGTGATCCTTGTGATGAAGGATGGAAATATTATTGAACAGGGCAGCCATGAGGAGTTGTTAGAAAAAGGCGGATTTTATAAAAATCTGTATGAAAGCCAGTTTGCGTCTTAGAAAAAAGCCCGGGGAGATCATGCATTTCCCCGGGCGGTCATATATTCATGCTCGCGTTTTAATTCTGCAAGACAGTCTTTTGCGAGCCAGTGCTGATTGGTCGGTGTGAGGATCGCTTTGTACGGAAACGGTCCCGCACCGCTTTTTTTCAAAGCAAGAAGCGCCTGATCCAGCTTCTGGTTGGAAAGTCCGCAGAATACAATCATTGTATCGGAGAGCTCTTCTCCGTTATAAATTTCTTCAGAAGGTGTCATGTCCGGCAGATTTGCCAGCACCCCAAGGGGTTGGCTGTAATCTTTAAGTGCGATATGACGGATGCGCACACGAAGCGGAAGCAGTGCACGTTCCACTTTCTTTTTTACTTCTTTGTCTGATATATGGAATAATAAAATGCTTTCTCTCATACAGATGAAATCTCCTATCTCTCTTTTTGTATTTATTGTAATAGATTTTATCTTGTAAGGAAAGGGCAGATTATAAAAAATCTATTGACGGATGCAGGGAAAAGAAATATAATGGCTGTATTAAGAAAATAATACAATAATACGACAGGTGTACAGCACACCAGGCACAGCCGGGAGGAAAAGTATGATTGAGATTAAGAATCTGACAAAGACGTATAAGTTGAATAAAAAGCAGATGAAAGAGTCCAGAACCACAAATCCGATCAAGACGGCAGTCAATGATCTTACGCTGACTGCGAGAAAAGGCGAGATTTATGGCCTTCTGGGACCTAATGGAGCAGGGAAGACGACTACGCTGCGCTGTATTTCCACGATCATCAGGCCGACAAAGGGTGAGATCTATGTGGATGGACATGAGGTGCGCAAAGAGCCGGAGAAAGTGCGGGAAAAGATCGGATTTCTGACCGGAGATATCAAGCTGGATCCACAGTTTTCCCCGGATTATATGTTTGACTTTTTCGGGAAGATCCATGGAGTGAAGCCGGAGAGGCTCAAAGAACGAAAAGAGGAACTGTTTACTTATTTTGGGATCAAGGATTTTGCGCACAAAAAGATGAAAGAGCTGTCAACCGGAATGGGGCAGAAGGCTGCAATCGCAGTCAGCCTGGTACATGATCCGGATATTGTTATTTTTGATGAACCGACAAACGGTCTGGATGTCGTGACGGCAAGGAGTGTGACAGACTATCTGAAGCGCCTGAAAGAGGAGGGAAAGCTGGTCATTATTTCTACACATATCATGTCAGAGGCAGAGAAGCTGTGTGACCGGATCGGAGTGATCATTGACGGAAGAAAAGTGATGGAAGGGCATCTGGAGGATATCTTAAGAGAGACACAGACAGAAGATCTGGAGGATGCGTTTTTTGAATTGTACAGTCAGGTAAAAGGAGGCGGGGAAGATGCGTGAGATTCGATTGATCTGTAAAAAAGAATTATCCAGAGTGCTGACAGACAGAAAGATGTTATTTTCCATATTTCTTCTGCCGGCGATCATCATGGTGGTCGTAATGAATGTAATGACCAGTTTTTCGGAAAATTTGGAGAATGATGTCAAATCTCATGCTCCCATCGTTTATCTGCAGAGTGCCCCGGAGGGTGTGGAGCAGTACTTGAAGGCGTATAATGAGAAGATGGATCTGCGCACGATGGATGACGAACAGAAAGTGACAGAGGAAATCCGAGATGGATCAGCCGATTTGTGGATTGCTTTTCCACAGGATTTTCTGGAGCAGATAGAAGTTTATAAGACCGGGGATGAGATTCCCCAGATTAAAGTTTATTACAATCCGTCCGAAGAGTATTCACAGGCTGCCTATGAAGGCGTGGCAGGCGGATGTCTGGAGGTTTACCGACAGGCACTGTTGTCAGAGCGTGTCGGAGATATGCAGTCTTTGACAGTATTTACAGTGAATTCAGACAATCCGGACATGGTGATCCAGGATGAACAGAAAGCCGGTGGAAAAGCGCTGGGTATGATGCTTCCGTATTTTGTGACGATCTTGCTTTTTGCGGGGGCAATGGGACTCGGAACCGATATGGTGGCAGGAGAAAAAGAGCGCGGTACCATGGCAAGTATGCTGGTAGCGCCGATTAAAAGAAGCTCGATCGTACTCGGAAAAGTATTTGCACTGATGATTATTTCAGGAATCAGTTCGGTTGTATATGTTGCGGTTATGGTAGGCTTCCTGCCACAGATGATGGGGGCCTATGGAAGTGAAGGTCTGGGACTGAGTCTGGAAGTCGGGCAGGTGCTGATGATGGCATTTTTGCTGATCGCGATCGCATTTCTGTATTCCGGAATCATCGTTCTGATTTCTGTCTTTGCAAAAGATACAAAAGAGGCAAGCAGCTATATTATGCCGATGTACATGTTGATTCTTGTTATCGGACTGTCAACGATGTTTTCATTTGGAAATACGCCGGAAAGTTCTTACTGGATTCCGGTTTATAATAGTTCAGTTGTATTAAAAGAGATTTTGACACAGGAAGTGACGATACTACATTATGTGATTACACTGTTGATGACATTTGGGATGGGAGTAATTCTGACTGGTGTGATCGTGAAGGCATTTGAGAGTGAAAAAGTCATGGCATCGTAGCATGAGTTGAAAAAGAGGTGGCACTGTGCATATATAATGTGAAAAATTGTGAGAGACAATACAGTGTCATAAAAAGAAAGTGCTGTCAGAATGGGAGCTGTTTTATGAAAACAGAGTACCA
>ENA-OWPD01002031-OWPD01002031.1-human-gut-metagenome-genome-assembly--contig:-NODE-2031-length-12914-cov-4.025274_pt1 | contig 12914 bp, 8 predicted proteins | sample MGYA00248262_ERZ651842 | MGnify/ENA primary metagenome ERZ651842 (study PRJEB26924, sample SAMEA4378253) | human gut metagenome | biome: human gut; feature: human-associated habitat; material: faeces... | reverse complement strand
AGCAGTGGCAACCGGAGATGCCTTTCTACTATGTAGAGGTGGCCCCCTATCATTACGACTGGGATGGCTTGCTGACCGGTGCCCGTCTGAGGGAACATCAGTTCAAAGGGAAAGAGGGGCTGCCCCATTGCGGTATGGTAAGTACCCTCGATTTAGGAGACTTCTATAACGTACACCCCTCACGCAAGGAGCCTATCGGCTTCCGCTTGGCACAGTGGGCCTTGGGTGATTGCTACGGTATCAAGGGGTTGACCTATGCCTCGCCCTCGTTCCGCTCGATGGAGGTGAAAGAGGGGAAGGCCCTGATTAAGGTCAACGACGCGCCGTTAGGTCTCTACCCTATGTGGGTCAAGCTCGAAGGGTTTGAGGTAGCCGGAGCAGACCGGAAGTTCTATCCGGCCGAAGCGGTTATCCAAGGAAACAACGCCTATCAGATAGAGGTGCATTCACCGCAAGTAGCCCAGCCGGTAGCGGTGCGCTATGCCTACCAAAACTGCCCCAAGGCTACCGTCTTCAACACGGCAGGATTGCCTCTCATCCCCTTCCGCACAGATAACTGGTAAAAAAATGGGGGTACAACTCATACTTTCCGAAAGGTGAAGTGTTAGCATGGTTATAATTTACTTTTTTAAACTTAAACTATTTTTATGAGAGACAAAGTTAATACATTCAAAGCGGTATTAATCACTCTTCTGCTTTTTGGAGGCTCATTGCTTGCCATGGCACAGAAAGCCACGGAGATCTCCTTGGACTATAAGAATACCAAGATGGAGACCGTGTTACTGTCTATCAAGCAGCAATCGGGCTTGGAAATGGTCTTCAGTGACCAAGTTATGGACATCGATGGCAAAGTGACTATTCAGGTGAAAAAAGCCTCACTGGATAGCGCCTTGCAGCAGTTGTTTCGAAACACCTCTGTAAGCTATGAGGTGAAGAATGGCAAAATCTATCTGAAGAAAAAGACTACGGAGCAGGTGGCAAAGATTCACCTGAAAGGTGTAGTCAAGGATGCAACAGATGAAGGCGTAATCGGTGCGAACATTCGTTTGGTGGGATCAGATGCCGTGGGCACCATCACCAATCTGGATGGTGAGTTTGAACTCGACGTGCCCGACAATGGCACCATCGAGGTAAGCTACATTGGCTACGTAACGCAGCAGGTGCCTATCAAGAAACGCACTTCGCTGAGCGTATTACTGAAAGAGGACAGCAAGATGCTGGACGAGGTAGTCGTCGTAGGTTATGGTAGCATGAAGAAGAAGGACCTGACCGGCGCACTCTCCGTGGTGAAGGGTGACGACTTGGCAGGCCGAAAGACGACCAACCTCTCCATCGCCTTGCAGGGTGCCACACCGGGTGTGACGGTAACGCGCTCAAGCGGTGACCCTGAGAGCACGGGGTCGATTCGCATCCGTGGTATAACCACTATCAGTAACGCAGACCCATTGGTTATTGTGGATGGTATCCCCAGCAAAATCGACCTGGTCAACCCGGATGACGTAGAGAGCATGACGGTATTGAAGGATGCCGCATCGGCCTCTATCTACGGTGCACGTGCCGCTGCCGGTGTCATTGTGATTACCACTAAGCGCGCCAAAGAGTCAGCACTCGACATGACCTACAGCTACGAGCATACGTGGGAGATTCCTACCGAACAGCCCGACTATGTAGATGCCCAGCAATACATGCTGATGTGTAATGAGATTCTCTACAACGACAACCCCTCGGGTGGCTGGTGGCAGACCTATACGGAGGATCAGATTACTAACTGGAAGCGCCTTAACGCCTCGAATCCGGACAAGTACCCGATGGCCAACTGGCAGAAGGCGGTAATCAAGAGCAGCTCGTCGCGCCAGATCCACTCCGTCACGCTGAGTGGAGGTAACAAGACCGTCCGCACCAAGGCGTCGTTCCGTTACGACCTCTCGGATGCACTCTATGTTAACAAGGAGTACAATCGCTACATGATTCGTGTGAACAACGATATCGACGTGAACAAATATATCAGCGCCCACATCGATGTCAACTTCAAGCGTTCAGAATCGGTATCACCCGTCGATTCACCCTGGGGCTCACGCCGCACACCGCCAATCTATGCCATTCAATGGAGCGATGGCCGATGGGGTGACGTAAAGGATGGCGGCAACGTGCTGCCTCGCCTCTATGACGGCGGTTCAAAGACCCAGTGGTATAACCAATTAGGCGGTAAAGCGGGATTGGATATCTCTCCCCTACCCGGCTTGAAACTATCGGGCGTAGTGGCTGTCAACTACTATTTCAACAAATTCAAGACCTTTACCAAAGCTCTCTATTATACCAATTACGACTACCCCAACGACCCCAAACCGATGGGCGGTCACCAAACAACCAACCTGACCGAGAACCGTAACGACGGACGCGACATCACCTATCAGTTGTTTGCCAACTATGACAAGTCATGGGATAAGCACCACCTCTCAGCGATGGTCGGTTATGAAACCTTCTATAACACCTACGAGAATCTGTCAGCCTCGCGCGACCGCTTTGCCATGACCTCATTCCCCTATCTGGATCGAGGCAACAGCTCATACCAGAGTACCAGCGGCAACGCTGACCATAATGCCTACCGCTCGTTCTTCGGACGCGTAGCCTATAACTTTGCAGACCGCTACCTGTTACAGGTCAATGTACGTCGCGACGGCTCTTCACGCTTTGCCAAGAAGAATAGCTGGGGTAACTTCCCCTCGGCTTCGTTCGGTTACGTCATCTCTGAAGAGCCCTTCATGAAGAACTTAGGCTGGGAGTGGTTGTCGAACCTGAAGTTGAAGGCCTCGTACGGTACGTTAGGTAACGAGCAAATAGGTACCAACTTCCCCTACCAAGCTCTGCTGACCGTGAGCGAGGTGCTGCTCTACGGCCCCAACGGCAATAGCGAGACCTATGCTACGGCTGCGCAGTACGACTATGCAGTCGAGGATATCACCTGGGAGACCACCAAGACCTGGAACATCGGTTTCGAGGCCAACTTCTTGAACAACCGCCTCTGGGCCAACGCCGACTTCTACCGCAAGAAGACGGAGGATATGTTGATGAACCTCACCATCCCCCGCTACATCGGTTTCAGCGACCCCAAAGTGAACGCCGGTACCATGCAGACTAACGGTTTCGAAATTGAACTGGGCTGGCGCGACCATATCGGCAAGCTGAACTACTCGATTTCGGCCAATCTCTCCGACTTCATCTCGAAGATTACCTATCTGAAGGGACAGGACATCGGTTCGAGCGTGCAGAAGGTCAACATCGAGGGCGGTCAGTTCCAGGAGTGGTACGGCTATCTGAGCGACAGACTCTTCCTCACCGAAGAGGATCTGCAAAACTCGCCCAAGACCAGCAACAACGTGAAAGTGGGCGATATCAAGTACAAGGATATCTCCGGTCCTGACGGTGTACCCGATGGCAAGATCTCACCGGAATATGACCGCGTACTGTTAGGCGGTTCACTGCCTCGCTTCTCTTTCGGCTTGCGTTTAGCCATGGATTATAAAGGAGTTGACTTCTCGGCTACCTTCCAGGGTGTCGGTAAGCAGAACGCACGCATATCGCAGCAGATGGTGGAACCGAAAGCTGACAACTGGCTGAACCACCCCGCCATCTTGGTGGGCAATTACTGGAGCGCACTGAACACCGATGAGGAGAATGCGCGCATGAAGTATCCGCGACTCACGGCCAAAGGTTCAAGCAACAATTACGCCATGTCTGACTACTGGATGTTCAACGGCCGCTACCTCCGCCTAAAGAATCTGACCTTGGGTTACACCTTCTCTCAAGATTGGCTCAAGAAGATGTTTGTCAAGAAGCTGCGTGTCTATGTGGCCGCCAACGACCTTTTCTGTCTGAACAAATATCCCAAGGGATGGGACCCCGAAGTGGGCGGTATAGGCTATCCTATCACCACCTCGCTGATGGTCGGCGCATCGGTTAACTTCTAATTATTTATCATGAGTATGAAACAGTATATATATACCTTTTTGGCCGGATGGACACTGGCCGCTATGATGAGTTGCCAAGATTTGGACCTGAATCCGCTATCCAGCGGTTCGTCTGAGACCTGGAACTCGACTGAGGATGAGATTGTGATGAGCCTGCGCGACCTCTACAGAGATCGCTTCTGGCCCCAAGACCAGGAGAGCTGGACAGACGACTACACCAACCGCGACGTGACCAGCGTGGTAATCAACGGAACGCTGAACGGTCAGACCTATGAGGTGACCGACCTCTGGGATGCGCAATATAAGATGATTAGCCGTGCCAATACGGTCATTCAGAATGCCCATCGTGCGCTGAACAGCGGCCTGTCGCAAGCCAAGGTGGATCAATACGTAGCCGAGGCACGCTTTTTGCGTGCCTGCGCCTACAGCCACCTGACAGAGAAATTTGGCGATGTACCCTACGTGACCGACCTTCTGACTATCGAGGAGGCGTTTGCCTATGGCCGCACACCATTGGCTGAGGTGAACCAACACATCTACGAGGATTTCGATGAGGCGATTGAACTGCTGCCCACCAAATACAAAGAAGATCAGCGCGCAACCCGCTGGATGGCTTTGGGCTTCAAGGCACGCCATGCACTCTACATGGGCGATTACGCTTTAGCGGCCGCAGCCGCAAAGGAGGTGATTGAGAATGGCCCCTACACCCTGCATAAGGCGTTTGGCGACCTCTTTCTCTCTGCCCCCACAAGCAGCAACAAAGATGAAGCGATGTTTATCATACCGCGCTCAGTGGAGCTGAAGCTTAACGTCATCTACACCCAGCCCTATCTGCCCCGTACCAGTGGCGGCTATGTTCAGCACACCCCCTCCTGGGATCTGCTGGCTGCCTTCCTATGCACCGACGGAAAGACCATCGACAAGTCTCCGCTGTTTGATTCACACAATCCCTTCGAGAACAGAGATCCCCGTTGCGAGGCTACCATCGTGAAGTTTGGTTCTAACTTCTTGGGCTACGGCTATGACCCATCGCCCAAGGCAAAGTACCTCTATAACTACACCACGGGACTGTACGACATCGAGAACAAAGACTCGCGCATCTTCCAGCAGTATGCCTCGTATAACGGATTGGCTATTCGCAAAAGGGTGGATGAGACCTGGCCTATGCCTGGATTCATGGCTCAGAACGATAACATCATCATGCGTCTGGCAGAGATGTATCTGACCTATGCCGAGGCTAAGATTGAGCTGAATCAGATTGACCAGAGTGTACTCGACGCCATCAATACAGTACGTGCCCGTGCCTATCAGTGCCAGAAGGAGGAGGTGAGCCGCTATCCCGCTGTGACCACCATGGACCAAAAGGAGCTGAGGTCAACAGTACGTATCGAGCGCCGCATGGAGTTAGCCTGGGAGGGCATGCGCTACATGGACCTGGTACGCTGGCGCTTAGCTTCCATCGCACTGAAGCGTAAGAACTATGGCGTAAAGTACCCCATGTCCACCTCAAACAGCTACATGGCCGACTGGTTCTGGGCCTTTACGCCCGTCATCGACGAGAATGGATTGCCCGATTTCTCCGAGATGGAACGTCAGGGTAAGGTGAACACCTTGTCAGAGCGCAACTGGGATGACCGTCAATACTTATGGCCTATTCCTACAACCGATCTGCAGATTAACGAGAATATGACCAATAACCCCGGGTATTGATGCCGATTTGTAAATAGATTAACACGTAAAGTAATGAAAAACCCTTTATACTCTTTTGCTTTTTCTTGCATGCTCTTGGCCTGCTGCGCCAGCTGCTCTGACGACGATAACGGACCACTGACCAACTGGCAGCTCAACGAAGAGCTTAGTGATGATTTTAACTCCTGGAATCCTGAAAAATGGGGTACAGATGTCTGGGTCACCTCCTCGGTCTATGCGTTTCGCGACGAGAATGTCTCCGTGAGCGAAGGTTGCCTGCGTCTGGCCGTGAAGAAGGAGGAATACAACGGCATGCACTATACGGCTGCCCGCGTTAAGTCGAAGTTCCTAATTGGAGCCAACAGTGCGGTAGAGGTGCGTGCGCGCCTGGTCAAACATGCGGCACACGTCAGCAACGCCATCTGGATGAGTGAGGCACCTGCGCCGTGGCGTAACCCCAACTTAGAGATTGACATCGTAGAGACCATGCCCGATGACACCTGGCCCGACTGGAAATTCTCATCAGGTATCCTCTACTGGTGGCTCAAGGCTGAGGGAGTGGCTATCCCTGATTGGGTCAACTTCCCCTCAAACCAGACCTGGATGCAGCAACAACTGGCACTGACCTACTACCGCCACACTGAAGGATTGAGCGAGGATTTCCATACCTACCGCATGGAGCGTACGGGCAACCGTATCAAGATGTATGTGGATGGCGACCTCTACTGGGACCGTGACTGGAAGCGCTGTGTTCCCGAACCGGCCTTCTTCAAATGGGCTACAGAAATGGAGCGTCCGCTCATCCTCTCTATCGAGAGCCACAGCGGCACACCGGTTGATGAGCACCTACCGGGCGAAATGGTGATTGACTACGTACATGTATATGATTTGGTTCACTAAAAAATGACTGAAAACAATGGGTAAAATTTTGATAGTTTTCATCTCTTTCTTCCTCTATTCCATGGCTGCGCAAGCGCAGCTATGGATTGAGGCGGAGAGTTTTACACACCGAGGGGGCTGGAAACTGGATCACCAGGCTTTCCCACAGATTGAATCGGCCTACCTCAACGCCCATGGCATGGGCAGTCCCGTAGAGGATGCATACACCGACTTGGCATGCAGCGAACCGGGAAGCTATCACGTCTTTGTCTATACCTATAACTGGACTTCACCCTGGTATGAGGGTAAAGGTCCGGGTGCCTTCCAGCTGCTGGTCAACGGCAAGGCGGTGAACGCTGAGTTAGGTACCGCAGGGAAGCAATGGGGCTGGCAGTATGCCGGCAAGGTGAAGTTAGAGAAGAGCAACCGCTTAGCGTTGCATGACCTGACCGGTTTCAACGGACGCGTGGATGCCATCTACTTCAGTAAAAAGCGGGTGACACCTCCCTCAGAGAAAGAGGCATTGCGCCTCTTCAGAAACCGGGCATTGGGCTTCACGGCGCCTCAGCAAGAGGCGGCAGCTGATCTGGTGATTATCGGCGGTGGTGTGGCCGGATGCGCTACGGCGCTCTCCGCTGCCCGTTATGGACTGAATGTGATTTTGATTGATAATCTACCCCGTCTGGGCGGTAATAACTACTTAGGCGTCTATATGTCGGGGTTGATGTGTTACAACAAATACCCCAATTTAGGTAACATCGTACGCGAACTGAGCGGCATTCCTGAGCGCTATCACCAGTCGTACCTGATTGAGCGCGTGGGTAATGGCAACGGATCGCCTATCGTCAACCTCTCTAATGAGGCTTTGGCCGACCTACGCGAGAAGTTGCTGCGTCAGGCTGGTGTACGGGTCTATCAGAACACCCACATCTTCCAGGCCCATCGTGAGGGTGAGAAGGTAACCTCGGTAGTAGGCAAACATCTGCTCACGCAAAAGGAGTTCCGCTTCTCGGGCGCCTACTTCGTAGATTGTACCGGCGACGGCGAGGTGGGCTATCTGTTAGGTGCGGATTACCACATCGGTCGCGAAGAGCGTGCTTATGCCAACGAACCATCTGCACCCGAGGTGGCCGACCAGAAGAAGATGGGCGGTACCTTGGAGTGGAAATCGGTGGAAGAGGCAGAAGAGTCGTCGTTCTACAAGCCCGAAGAGCTGCCATGGGCCATGCCGTGCAATGCCGACTACTACGTACCAGTCAAGCAGTTTGAGTGGACTTGGGAGACCGGTTTTGAAATTGACAATGCGCTTCAGCCTGAGTTGGTGCGCGACAACATGCTGCGAGCCATCTATGGCAACTGGGCCTATCTGAAGAATAACCTGCCGGCCTATCGTAAGAGCAAGCTGCAGAAGGTAACCCATATCCTGCAAAAACGTGAATCGCGCCGTATCATGGGTGAGTTAGTGCTGAACGAGAACGATGTGCGCAACCGTGTAGAGTATCCAGATGCTTCGTTCACCACCACCTGGACCTTGGACTTGCACTATGCCCAGCCCAAGAACAGCGAGCGCTTCCCCGGCTGGGAGTGGCAATCCTACTGCCATAACAGCGACCCTGCATCCTGGATTCGGCCTTACCATGTACCCTACCGCGTACTCTGTGCCAAGGGGTTTAACAACCTCTTTATCGGTGGTCGCAACATGAGCGTGACACACATCGCCTTAGGTACGGTTCGCGTACAGGCTACATTGGGCATGGCTGGTGAGGTAATTGGCATGGCGGCCAAAATCTGCAAAGAGCATCAGGTAGCTCCGCGCGAGGTCTATACCTCTTACCTGCCCCAACTGATTGAAATGATGAAAAAGGGAGTTCCCCAAGATAAATAACTAACTTCAATAAATTACTACCATGACAAAAAATGCAAAGAAAGCGTACCAATCTCCGGTCATCGAAGTGGTACATGTAGAGAACGAAGGCGTAATTGCCGCCAGTGGCAACCTATCAGGTAATACGGAAAATTACAATCCCACACCGCTGGGCAACAGTTCGTACAGCACGAATTCAGCCGCTTACTCTGATCTCGAAGATTTAGTCAACGACATATTAACCTACTAATCATAACGGTATGAACACACTGAATCTGATTAAACAATCGTTGCCCCTCTGGATAGGAGCTTTATGCTTCATGAGTTGTTCAGACGAGTTAGCCTCTTCTGACCGCATAGAGAGTCAAGGCCATGCCACGCAACTAATCGCTTCATTTGAAGACGCTCAGGATATAACCACCCGTACGGCAGTCAACAAGAAAAGTGAGGTCGTTTGGATTAAGGACGACGCCTTTGGCGTCGCTTACACCTCATCAACCCAAAATTCCCCCACATGGGCCAAGTTTACTACCACCAGCGAAAAGAAAGCTACCAGTGCCGCCTTTACGGGTAGTTTCGATGGCACCAATGTAAGTGCAACTTATGCCGTCTATCCTTATCAAGAAAGCATGACGCTAAGCGGCACCACCCTCACCATGACTTTACCTTCTGAGATTCAAGCCAGCGAGCTGAGCAATGGTCCTATGGTAGCCACGGCCAGCGACCTGTCTGCCGCTCTCAGCTTCAAGCATTTGGCAGCCATGCTCCGCTTGACCATTAACATGATTCCTTCAGGTACGACCAAACTGGTGGTTACTGCCGATAAGGCAATTGCAGGAACAGCTACTGCAAACCTGTCAGCTTCAGAGGCTACGCTCTCCATAACAAGCGGCTCTAACTCTGTTACCGTAACAAACCTTGAGTCAAAACCACAGACGCTCTACATCCCCATCCCGGTAGGTACATACAGTACACTAAAGGTCGAACTGCAAAAGACTGATGGAACCGTCACCTCTACAAAGAGTTGGAGCAGTGTAACCTTCAACCGTGCTGGCATGTTATACGTAGAGGATACCCCAGAGGTAGGCTATTACTACTACAGCGATGGCTGCTGGTCAAAGGACCTGGATGCGAGCAAGAGCTGTATCGGTATTGTCTATTATGTCAGTGAGACTGGGGCAGAAGATAACAACCTCAAGGCAAAAATTGGTCAAGCAGAGAAGTATGGTTTAGTCGTTGCCCTTAAAGATTTGGCAGATCCAACTGTATGGATGACACCATTAATACGGGTGTGGAAAAAGGTTTGAATAACATGAACGGATATAGCAATACACGTACCATGCGTGAGTGGAATAAAATATATCCATCAAATGATTTTCAAATTATGGATGGCATCAAAAAGTTCGAACAGAGCACACCAGCACCATCTTCAAGTTCAGGTTGGTTTTTGCCTTCTCTGAAAGAGCTCTCAATTCTCTGCTCAGGAATTAGTTCTGGGACACTGAGTGCTGGGACAAACTATGGAGTAACGATGCGTGACAAGATGCATTCATCTCTGAACAATGTTTCAGGTTCCTCTAAATTTGTTAGTTCAGGTGGAACCAGAGTCTATTGGTCTTCTACTGGCGTAGGTCAAGGTACTCACGCTTCTGTTTTATTTGATAATGGAAATATACGTACAGATATCGCATCAAACGATGTCAACAACAAACGAAGCGCTCGCCTAATTTTGGCATTCCCCATCGGTATTCGCAAGACAGAAACGGCTGATACACCGGCCTATGCATGGCGTCTTAACAGAGCGAAGAGTGATGATTTTGAAAGTACTGCTTTAGATGCAAACAAATGGACGACTGATGTGTGGGTCCCTTCAAAAATCTATGATTTCCCTGGAACCTCAAGTAATGTATGGTTAGGAGATGGTTATCTCCGATTACATGTTAAAAATCAGACTGGAGCAACAAGTGGTAAGGCATTTTCAGCTGGACGTGTGAAGTCAACATTCAAAATCGGTCCTAACACAGCAGTCGAGGTTAAGGCAAAGACACCTCCTTATGCAGCGGAAGTCAGCACGGCCATTTGGTTGAGTGATGCGCCCAGTGGTGCCAATAACCCCAATGTAGAAATAGATATGATGGAAAACTTCCCTGAACCCTATGTTGACAAAAACACAGATTGGTGGCCTGACTGGAAATTCTCTTCTGGTGTCATCTATTGGTGGTTACAAGGAGGCTCTATACCTTCAGGTGTGACCATTCCTAATGGACAGAATTGGGCTAACCAGCAGCTCTATCAGTTGGATTACAAACAAGAAACAGGCTTCTCGCAGAGTAGTGATTTTCAAGTCTATCGCATGGAACGTCTGGCAGACCGAATCATTTTTTTACTTGACGGTGTAAAATATACAGAAGTTAAAGCTGAGAACGCCACTTTGCCTGAAGGTGCAACCCTCGATGCAATGTTTACCATGGAGCGCTCTCTGATACTTAGCGTAGAGAGTCACACCACACCTAATGCCACGACACTTGGCACAAATGGCGCCATCTTTAACATCGACTACGTACACATCTATGATTTGGTAGCAGAATAAACAGAAATAACAGTATAAACCATTTAAAAGGTAAAAAAGATGAGAGCAAGCAAAATCATGACCTTGAGCTGGTTGGGCCTTTGCGGCCTGATGTTGGGTATGACGAGCGGATGTAGGCACAACGGGGATGCAGCGAACCTCACCTTCTCTATCGAAGGGAATCAAGAGCTGACTCTGACTGCTGATTCCTTCTCTGTGCTTCGAAACCCCTGCATGGGCTGGGGAGTGTATGATGACGCCGACGACGAGGTGGCCGATGCCGATACCTACTGGGCAGCTCAGGATAGCCTGGGCGCAACACGCTACGCCTCCTTCTTCTATGTACGTTGGCGGTGGGCTGATATGGAGCCGGAAGAGGGCTGCTACGCTTGGCAGAACGATGACAACTACCGCAAGCTAATCAACGGAGCCATTGATCGTGGATTGAAACTTGCTTTCCGTATCTACTTTAATGGACAGGATAACCTTCACCCCGGCACACCCGCTTTCGTCAGGAAAGCGGGTGCCAAAGGGTGCCTCGTTGGTGGCCACTGGACGCCCTACATCGACGACCCTACCTTCCGCGAGAAGTTTGCCCGGTTTGTCAAAGCCTTTGCCCGAGAATACGACAACCCTTCAGTAGTCGATTTCGTTGACGGCTTGGGCGCCGGCTGGTGGGGCGAATGCCACCACCTCAATTTAAAAGATGCCAACCGCGAGGTAGAGACCCTGGAATGGTTTACCGACCTCTATGGAAGCAGCTTCCGCCGCGTACCTTTAGTGATGCCGGTTTGCAGCCAGTTCGGTGCGAAGATCGAGATGCAGATAGCCCACGGTGTGAATGGCTACGGATTCCGACGCGATGGGTTGGGTAGCAAATGGTTCCTACCGCAAGAGAAGGAGCATGTGCTTTCTCTCTACCCCAACGTACTGCTCATCGGTGAGCAATGCTATTGGAAGGGAGATGAAACAGACAAGGTCTATTTCGATGACGAGCAGTATCACTTCACCAACTGGAGAGAGGTGCTTGATGCCACCTATCAGGATGCTGTTGACTACCACTTCAACACCCTGGACCTGCGTGAGCCTTTGGAGGCCGGACGCTGGTTTAGATTGGCTCCCGACTTGGTACAGGCTTTCGTCAGCCACGGTGGATACCGTCTCTATCCCAAGGTGCTCTCTCTGCCGAAAAAAATGCGGCTGGCTGATACGGTCTGCATTGGTCATCGCTGGGAGAACTTAGGTACCGGTGTTCTGCCTAACAGCGACGAACGCTGGAACGGCAAATACAAGGTGGCCTTCGCACTGCTGAATGAAGAGGGTAAGGTGTGCAAGTCTTATGTGGACACCCAATCCGACCCCGGTCGTTTCCTGAATGGAACCAATGTGGATTACCTCTTCTATATCCATATCAACGGATTGCCGAAGGGACATTACCACTGGGCCGTTGCCATCGTAGATACCACAGAAGGCAACCAGCCTGGCATTCAATTGGCCACTCAAGGTGAAAAAATCCAAGGTTGGACTAAGGTAGCCACTGTTACTGTAGAATAAAAAAATTGACGTATGAAACGAACAACACTTCTTTGCTTCTTTATGGTGGTTCTCTGGACAGGAGTAGCAGCTTTTGCCGCCACTCCTGCCCTTTACGGCCAGAAGGAATATAAGTTGGTTTCGCCCAACGGAGGGCTGGAGGTGAAAATTAGTGCCGGTGACCAACTCCGCTACGAAGTAATGCTGAATGGCGTACAGATTCTGACCCCCTCTCCCCTATCCATGACGGTGGAAAAGGATAAACAATGGGGTATCAAGGCCCAGCCTCGTCAGGTGACACGCCAACAGGTGGACCGCCTGATTGAGACCCCTCTCTACCGCAAACGGCAAATCGCAGAGCAGTATAACCAGTTGACGCTGCGCTACGCTGGCGGGTATGCCGTAGAGTTCA
>ENA-OWPD01002017-OWPD01002017.1-human-gut-metagenome-genome-assembly--contig:-NODE-2017-length-13021-cov-2.612062_pt1 | contig 13021 bp, 8 predicted proteins | sample MGYA00248262_ERZ651842 | MGnify/ENA primary metagenome ERZ651842 (study PRJEB26924, sample SAMEA4378253) | human gut metagenome | biome: human gut; feature: human-associated habitat; material: faeces... | reverse complement strand
TCGCCATCGGGGGAAATTCGCTCATCCTCAGTAAGGACGCCCAGACCGTACAGGATCAGTACAGGGCCCTGTGCGTCACCGGAAAGCATATCGTGAGCCTCGTGGAGTTGGGATATCAGGTGGTTGTCACCTATGGAAATGGCCCGCAGGTGGGCTTCCTGCTGTGGCGGAGCGAAGTCGCGCACGCCACGTCCGGGCTGCACGGCCTGCCGCTGGTGACTTGCGTGGCGGACACGCAGGGCGGCATTGGGTACCAGATTCAGCAGACGCTGAAGAACGAGTTCCTCCGGCGCGGCCTGTGCGAGGATTCCATCGCCGTGCTGACGCAGGTGGTCGTGGACAAGGACGATCCCGGTTTCCGGAATCCCACGAAGCCCGTGGGCGAATTCTACCCGCCCGAGCGGGCCGAGGTTCTCCGCCGCGAAAACCCCTCGTGGGTGCTCAGGGAAGACGCCGGGCGCGGCTTCCGGCGTTACGTCCCCTCTCCACGCCCTTTGGAGATCGTCGAGGAGGCCGGGTTGAAAACACTCCTTGCCTCGGGCCTGCACCTCATCGCGGGCGGTGGCGGCGGTATCCCGGTGTTCCGCACGGAAGGGGGCTATGAGGGCGTCGATGCCGTGGTGGATAAGGATTTGACCTCCTGCCTGCTCGCCAAACGCATCAAGAGCGACTTGTTCGTCATTTCCACGGCGGTGTCCAACGTCGCCATCCATTTCGGAACGCCCGAGCAGGAAAATATTTCCCGGATGACCGTGGCAGAGGCGATGGCCTGCGTGGAAGCCGGGTACTTCGCTCCGGGCAGTATGCTTCCCAAGGTCCTGGCGGCGGTGGATTTCGTCAAGGCAACCGGCAAGGAGGCCATCATCACCTCGCCGGAAAACGTCCGCGCCGCGGTCGTGGAAGGCAAGGGGACGCATATCGTCCCCTGATCGGTGCCCAATCTTTCGAGAGGACGGATGTCTGCCGCGCCTTGCGCGTCTCGGGAACGCTCCGGAAGGTTTTATGAGGAGAAAAAACGGCAAGGGGTTGCGGAGAGAGGGCTAATACGTTATGATAAACCAAAATAGATAAATAACTTACTGTAATTTTTTGTTTTATTTAAACTGGTCAGACAGCTTAACCATCTTACTATGTAGGCGTACGATCCCTCTGCACATCTCTCCGGCGCCTGCCGCCGCCTCTCGGAGCCCGCATGTTCGATTTAGCGATCAGGAACGGAATGTTGGTCACCGCCGATAGGGTTTTCTGCGGGCATCTGTACGTCAGGAATGGGAAAATCGCGGCGATCTCCGATGACGGAACGCTGCCGGCGCGCGAGGAGCTGGATGCCGCCGGGTTGTATGTGCTGCCCGGTATGCTGGACTGTCACGCCCATATCAACGATCCCGGCTTCACTTGGCGCGAAGACCTGCCGCACGCCTCGGAAGCGGCGGCGGTGGGCGGGGTGACGACCCTCATCGACATGCCTCTCCAAAACACGCCACCCCTGACCTCCGCGGATGCCTTCGCGAACAAGCTGGTCGTGTTCGAGGGCCGCAGTCTCGTGGACTATGCGCTCTGGGGCGGGCTCGTGACCGACAACACCGCCGAACTGGCGGGCATGGACGCGGCCGGGGCCGTGGGTTTCAAGGCCTTCATTGCGCCCGTGTCCCTCGGGTATTCCAGTGTGGACATGGGGCTGGCGCGTGAGGCGTTGTTCCGGATCAAGGCTTTCGGCGGCCTCGCCGGGTTCCACTGTGAGGATCACGCGCTTATCTGCGCCGGTGAAGCGAAGGCGAAGGCCGGGGGCGGGATCCGACGGGCCTTTCTGGACAGCCGCCCAGTGGTCGCGGAAGTCATCGCCACGGCGAACGTCATCGAACTGGCCCGCGAAACCGGGGCCCGCGTGCACATCTGCCACGTCAGCCATCCCCGCGTGGCCGAACTCGTCCACCGGGCACAGGCCGATGGTTTGTCCGTCACTGGCGAAACCTGCCCCCATTACCTCGTTTTTACAGAAGAAAACCTCTTGTCATGCGGTACGGTCTTCAAGTGTGCGCCGCCCCTGCGGACCGCCGAGGCCCGAGACGGGCTCTGGGAATACGTGCTGGACGGCACCCTGTCCTGTATCGGCTCGGATCATTCGCCGTCGCGTCCCGACGAAAAGGACGAGGCGGTACACGGCGTCATGGGCGCGTGGGGCGGCCTCAGCGGTCTCCAGAGCCTCGTGCAGGTCATGTTCGATCAGGCCGTGACCCGGCGCGGGTGCAGCCCGAGCCTCCTCCGCCGCGAGGGTGTTCGGCCTCGACGGCCGCAAGGGCGCGCTCGGCGTCGGGCTCGACGCGGACGCCGTCCTGATCGATCCGGGCAGGGCTTGGACGATCACCGCTCATTCCCTGCGGTATCTCAATCCGTTCTCGGCCTTCGAAGGGCTTGAGGGCGTCGGGCTCCCCGTCTGCACGGTCGTGCGGGGCAGGGTGGTAGCCCGCGAGGGCAATGTACTGGCCCCGTTCGGGCACGGCCTTTTCCAGCCCCGCAAGCCCTGAGTGCGTCCCACCCGTTGCCAAGGCAACGCTAACTCATAAGGAGTACAACGATGGCAAGTCTCACGAACGGTTGGAAGCTCTTTTCCGCTGCCGCGCTGACGGCGGCGATGCTCTTTACGGCGGTGCCCGCAAAGGCCGAAGCCATCCCCGACGGGGGCACGTTCACGGTGACCTGGGCGCAGAACCCCGTTTCGCTGAACCCCGGCCTGAGTTCCGGCATCTCCTCGGGCATCCCCGGCGCGCAGCTTTTTGCGAGCCCGCTCCAGTACGACGACCAGTGGAATCCGCATCCCTACCTTGCCGAAAAGTGGGAGATGGCCCCCGACGGCCTGAGCCTGACCCTGCATCTGGTCAAGGGGGCCAAGTTCCATGACGGCACGCCGATCACCTCCGAGGACGTGGCGTTCTCCATCATGGCGATCAAGGCCAACCATCCCTTCAAGGCCATGTACGCGCCCGTATCCGGCGTGGATACGCCCGATTCGTACACCGCGGTCATCCGGCTCTCCAAGCCGCATCCCGCCATCCTGTTGTGCATGTCCCCGGTGCTGTGCCCGATCATGCCCAAGCACGTCTACGGCACCGATCCCAACATCCGCCAGAATCCCGCGAACAAGGCTCCCATCGGCAGCGGGCCGTTCAAGTTCGTGGAATGGAAGCCTGGCGACTACATCATGCTCGAGAAGAACAAGGACTTTTTCATTAAGGGCAAGCCGCACGTCGACCGCGTCATCATCAAGATCATTCCCGATATGAACAACCGCGTCATGGCCGTCGAGCGCGGCGAAGTGGACGCCATGCCCTTCTTTGACAGCCTCCGCGAAGTGAAGCGTCTCTCCGGCGACAAGAACCTCGTGGTCACCAACAAGGGTTACGCCGGTATCGGCTCCCTCGACTGGGTGGCCTTCAACACAGGCAAGAAGCCGTTCGACGACGTGCGGGTCCGTCAGGCAGCGGCCTACGCCATCGACCGCAATTTTTTCGCCAAGGTCATCATGATGGGCCTTGTGACGCCTTCCGCCACCCCGATCACGCCGTTCAGCCCCTTCTATACGAAGGACGTGAACATGTATGACGTGAACCTCGAAAAGGCCAAGAAGCTGCTCGACGAGGCCGGGTATCCGGTCAAGGCCGACGGCACCCGCTTTACCGTGACCGTGGACTACGCCCCCGGTTCCCCCACCACCAAGATGATGGCCGAATACCTGAAGCCGCAGCTCGCCAAGGTCGGCATCGACGCCAAGATCCGCATTTCTCCCGACTTCGGCACGTGGGCCGAACGGGTGTCCAACTACAACTTCGACATCACCACCGACAACGTGTTCAACTGGGGCGATCCCGTCATCGGCGTGCACCGCACGTATTCCTCCGCCAACATCGTGAAGGGCGTTCCTTTCTCCAATACCCAGCAGTACCGCAATCCCAAGGTCGACGCGATCATGGAACAGGCGGCCTCCGAGGTCGACAACGAGAAGCGCGCGAAGCTGTACAAGGAATTCCAGCAGATCGTCATGAACGACGTGCCGATCTACTTCATGACCACCACCGCCTACCACACCATCTACAACAAGCGTGTCGGCAACGTGCCCGCGTCCATCTGGGGCTTCCTCGCTCCGTATATGGACGTTTACCTGAAGAAGTAGCCGCGCTTGACCGGGCCGGGCGGGGAAACTTTGCGCGGCCCGGCGTCCTCCCGGACAGGGGCTGTTCCGGACGTGCCTGTCTGTCATTTCTCGGAATGGGGCCCCGGCCCATTCGCAACATACGCGGAGAGTTCTTATGACGTTCTTGCGTGCCGTAGGAAAACGATTGTTCTGGGCGGCCGTCCTGCTCGTTCTGGTACTGTGCCTGAACTTCTTCCTCATCCGGCTGGCTCCCGGCGATCCGGCGGTGACCATCGCTGGCGAAATGGGCGGTGCCAGCCCCGAACTGCTTGCCTCCATCCGTGAGCAGTACGGGCTGAACCAGAGCCTGTTCAACCAGTTCGTCGCCTATTTCGGCAAGGTGCTGCACGGCGATCTCGGCTACTCCTATTTCTTCAATCTTCCGGTGATGGAACTCATTCAGGATCGCCTGCCCGCGACGCTGCTGCTCGTGGTCACCGCCGTGTGCGCGGCGGTCCTCATCGGCGTCTGCCTCGGCGTGCAGGCCGGGCGGCGTCCGAACAGCTGGACCAGCCATCTGGTGACCATCGTGGCCCTGATCGGCTTTTCCGCCCCCGCGTTCTGGACCGGCATGATGCTGCTCATCCTGTTCGCATCGTGGATCCCCATCCTGCCCGTGTCGGGCATGACGACCATCGGCGCGGGTTACACGGGGTTCGCCTATGTCCTCGACGTGGCCCATCACCTCATCCTGCCGGTGGTGACGCTGGCGATTCTCTACATCGCCCAGTACAGCCGCATGGAGCGCGCCTCCATGATCGACATCCTCGGCACGGACTACATCCGCACGGCACGGGCCAAGGGCCTGAGGGAACGGACGGTCGTGTACAAGCACGCCTTGAAGAACGCGCTCATCCCGGTGGTGACGCTGGCGGGTATGCAATTCAGCCAGGTGTTCGCCGGGGCCGTGCTCGTGGAAACGGTGTTCAACTGGCCCGGCATGGGGCGGCTCGCCTACGAGTCCATCCTGCGCAAGGACTATCCCACGCTGCTCGGCATCCTCTTCTGCTCCGTGTTCGTGGTCATCATCGCCAACGTCCTGACCGACTTCGCCTACCGGTTTCTTGATCCCAAAATGAGAGTGGGGAGGAGGTAGCCATGTCCGAACAAAGCGCCGCTTGGGAATACAAGGAAGAGTCCCCCCTGCGTGAAGCGTGGAAGATGTACCTGCAAAACCGGGCCGCCGTGCTTGGGCTGGTTCTGCTCGGGGCCGTCCTGCTGCTCACTTGCGTGGGCCCGCTGGTCTACCCGGTGGATCCCTTCGAGATGGTCGCTCCGCCCATGAGCGCGCCCGGTGAATACGGCCTGATCTGCGGCAGCGATTACTTGGGCCGCGACATCTTCGCGGGCATCATCGCCGGGGGCAAGGCCACCATGGCGGTGGGCGGCTTCGCCACGCTGGTGACGCTGTGCATCGGCATTACCATCGGGGCGCTGGCCGGATACCGGCAGGGCATCTGGGACGAACTGCTCATGCGGGCCACGGAATTCTTTCAGGTGTTGCCTCCCCTTCTGCTTGCGATGGTTGTGGTGGCCCTGTTCAGCCCCTCGCTGACCAGCGTGGCCGTATCCATCGGCATTGTGAGCTGGCCGCAGGTCGCCCGCGTCACCCGCGCCGAATTCATGCGGATCAAGGAAATGGACTACGTGGCCGCCGCGAGGACGATGGGCGCGGGAAACGCCACCATCATGTGCCGGGTCATCCTGCCCAACGCCATCCCGCCGCTGGTCATCGTGGCCACCCTGACCATTTCGTCGGCCATCCTGTTCGAGTCTGGCCTGAGCTTCCTTGGCCTCGGAGACCCCAACATCATGACATGGGGCATGATCATCGGCTCCAACAAGGATTACATCATGAATTCTTGGTGGGCGGTCACGTTCCCCGGCCTGGCCATTTTTCTTGTGGTACTTGCCATCGGGCTGATCGGCGACGGCATCAACGATGCGTTCAACCCCCGCCTGCGGCGACGCTAGCGCGGCCCGCAAACCGATTTCGAAACGAGGCGAACCATGAAAGATACGTTGCTTGAAGTCAGGGACCTTCAGGTGGAGTTCTCGACGAAGATGGGGATCGTCAGGGTCCTCGACAAGGTGAACCTGAAAGTCGATCCCCGGCAGACCGTGGGCATCATCGGCGAATCCGGGTGCGGCAAGAGCATGATGGCCCTTTCGATCATGGGGCTCGTGCCCATCCCGCCGGGCCGGATCGCCGGAGGCGAAATCCTGTACCGCGGGACCGACCTTCTCACACTGGAGAAAGACGCCATCCTCGACATCCGGGGAAAGCGGATCGCCATGATCTTTCAGGAGCCCATGAACTCGCTGAACCCTGTGTTCACCGTGGGCAATCAGCTCGTCGAGACGCTGCTGCGGCACGAGGACATGACAAGGCGGGACGCGTGGGACAAGAGCGTCGACATGCTCAAGGCGGTGGGTATCCCTTCCCCCGAGAAGCGGATGCACGACTATTCGTTTCAGATGTCGGGCGGTATGCGCCAGCGCGTGATGATCGCCATGAGCCTGTGCCTCGATCCCGACATCCTCATCGCGGACGAGCCCACCACCGCCCTCGACGTGACCGTGCAGGCGCAGATCCTCGACCTGCTGCGGGAGATGCAGGACCGCGTGGGCGCGTCCATCATCATGATCACCCACGATCTGGGCGTGGTCGCGGAGGTGTCCGACAAGGTCGCCGTGATGTACGCGGGCCGCAAGGTCGAGGAAGGCTCGGTCGAGCAGATTCTGTTCAACCCGCAGCATCCGTATACGAAAGCGCTCAAGGGCTGTATTCCGCACCTCCAGCGGACGCCCTCAAGCGGGCGGCACCGCCTGCACGAAATCCCCGGCATGGTGCTCGGCATGGCCGAACTCGGCAAGGACCGCTGTTCGTTCTACGAGCGCTGTCCGTGCGGGAAGCCGGAATGCATGGAGCACAACCCGCCCGCAAAGGCGATCGACGCCGGACATGAAGTGGCCTGCTGGCTCTACAGCTGACGTTGGCCCGTGAAGAGAACACCGTTTACCAAAGGGTGAGCCATGAGCACTGAAAATGAGGGCCTCCTTGAGGTCAGGGACCTGAAGGTTCACTTTCCGCTCCCGAAAAAGTCGCTGTTCGGGGAACGTTCCTACGTGAAGGCTGTGGACGGCGTGTCGTTCCGCGTGCGCAAGGGCACCACGTTCGGCATCGTGGGCGAAAGCGGTTCCGGGAAGACAACCATAGCCAAGGCTGTCATGGGGCTGGTGGGCGTCTCGGGCGGTTCCATCAGGCTGGAGGGCAACGAGCTTGTGGGCATCCCGGAGGATCGGCTCAAGGCTCTGCGCCCCAAGTACCAGATCGTCTTTCAGGACCCGTACTCCTCGCTCAACCCGCGTATGCGCGTGGGCAAGATCGTGCAGGACCCTCTGAATCTTATGGACCTGGGCAGCCACGAGGAACGCGAGGAGCGGGAAAAGGAGGTTTTCGAGCAGATCGGGCTGCATCAGGCGCAGCGGGCGCTGTTCCCGCACCAGTTTTCCGGAGGGCAGCGCCAGCGCATCAGCATTGGCCGGGCGCTGGCGAGTTATCCCGAACTGATCATCTGCGACGAGCCCGTCAGCGCGCTCGACGTGGCCATCCAGGCGCAGATACTCAACCTGTTCATGGACCTCCAGGAAAAGAACAACCTCACGTATTTGTTCATTTCGCATGACCTCGGCGTCGTGCAGCACATGTGCGACGACATCGGGGTCATGTACCTTGGCCGCTTCGCGGAGGTGGCGGACAAGGTGTCCCTGTTCACGTCCCCCGCCCATCCCTACACCTATTCGCTGCTGTCGGTCGTCCCGCAGGTGTCGCGTTCTCCCAAGGGCGGCCGCGTGAAGCTGCTCGGCGATCCCCCGAGCCCCATCAATCTCAAGCCCGGCTGCCGGTTCAACACCCGCTGTCCCTTTGCCGAGGACGTCTGCCGCCATGAGGAGCCGGAACTCAGGAAGATCGGGGACAACCATTTCGTGGCTTGCCATCTGGTCAGGGACGGGCTCGGCCCGCATCAGCGGGGCGGGGAGTGGAAGGTCTGACGGCGGCCCGCGCCGGAATCGGGATTGCGCGTAAACGGGGGGATTCCCCCCTTTGAAAAGGATTCGTCATGGAAAAGAAAAGACTGACTGTGCACGGCAACGAAGTGACCGACGGGCGTTTCGCATGGGTAACCCCCGAGAAGGACATCGAACTGCTCCGGAAGGGCATTCAGGCCGGGTTCAAGTCGCTGGCCTACGGCAACGAGCCTTACGGCTGCGTGCTGGCGGGGCCTTCGGGCGAGCTGCTTCTTGAAGGGCTGAACACCTGCCTCACGGAGCACGACCCGCTTGCGCACGGCGAAATGAATCTGTGCCGCGAGGCCGCCCAAAAATACGATCCCGAATTCCTGTGGCAGTGCTCGATCTACGTGCCCGGCAGCCCGTGCAGCATGTGTACCTGCGCCATTTTCTACACGAATATCGGGCGCATCGTTCATGCCACGAGCATCTACGACAAGCAGGACTACACTGTGATGGATCTGCCTTATCTCGGGCTGTCTCCGCTGGAAATCCTGCGGCGGGGCAACAAGGACATCGTGATCGACGGCCCCTATCCCGAACTGGCTGAAGAGTGCATGAAGAAGTTTGAGCTTTTCGATCCCTCGGGCATCGAGTTCTACGCCAAAAGCGCCCATCATCTCATGAAACGATAGGCCCTAGCTTTGGAAGGGACACCCCGGCACTGCGGGCGTTCCCGGATCTTGGAGAAACGGGCCCTCCGTCCGGCGGGACGGGACAACCCTTGGGGAGAGTATGTTATGAAACGATGCGCGATGGTCCTTCTTGCCTGCGCGGCGCTGGCCGGCCTTGTATCGGGGCGGGCCGTGGCCGCCATTCCGGTCAAGGTGGCTTCCTCGGTCGGCACGAGCGAACAGAACTACGTCAACGTGACCTACGGGAAGCTGGTCGAACTGGCCCAGAAATATTCGGGCGGCGCCTTCGAATTTCAGCTGTATCCCGACATGCGGCTTGGGGACGAACAGAAGACCGTCCGCGCGCTCCAGCACGGCGATATCCAGATGTCCGTGCTGGCGACGAATAACTTCATGCCGTTCGCGCCGTCCTGCGGCTGGCTGAACATGCCGTACCTGTTCGGCTCGCTGGAGGAATTCCGCAAGCTGGTCGATCTGATGTGGGATCAGCACAACGCGTGGGCGGTCAAGGAGAGTGGGGCGCGCGTCCTCGCCATCGTGGACATCGGCTATCGGCAGCTGACCACGGACGCGGCCCATCCCGTCCGCAATCTCGCCGACGCCCGGGGGCTGGCCGTGCGCACACCGCAGAACGCGCTGGCGGTCTCCGCCTTCAACGCCCTTGGCTTCAAGCCGCACCCCGCGTCCTTCGCGGACACCTACGGTATGCTCGCCAAGGGAACCGTCAACGGGCAGGAGGGCTGTTTCAACAACGTGGTGACCATGAAGTTCGCGGATCACCAGAAGTACGCCACCTGCATCAACTATGCGGTCCACAGCGCCAACATCATCGTCAATGAGGAATGGCTTCAGGGCCTGCCGGAACAGGCCCGCGACGCACTGATCCGCGCGGGCCGGGAAGCGATGGCCTACGAGCGGACAAAGGTTTCCCAAATGCTTGTCGCGGACGACAGGGCCTTGCAGGAGCAGGGCATGGAACTGCTCGGCGTGGTGGAGGATCTCTCCGAGTGGACCCGCCTCGGGCGGACTTCGTGGCTCAAGTGCTATGACGTGCTCGGGTATGGCAACGCCGACAAGGGCAAGGCGATCATGGCGGTGGTGCTTTCCAAGAAGGAAGCACTGGCCAACGCGTGGGAGGACTGGCTCAGGCAGCCGCCCGCGACGCGCTGAGCCGTTTTCTCGACGTCTGCGAAACGCCATACAAAAAGCGGAGCCTCAGAGGTTCCGCTTTTTTGTGCCTTGGGAGAGATGGGCTCCTTAATGTCTTGTACACCATCCCATGTTGTGGCTGTCCAGGGGCCTGTCTTGGGGCTGAGCTTGGCGCTGTTTCAGTTGAGGCGGGGTCCGGGATGCGGCCCACGGCGCGCGTCAGGTATTCGAGGGTGCTATTGATGTGTATAAAATTACAATGCATTTCCTCTTGGTGCCCCTCGGCTCTCCAACAAGAGAGACTCTGGAACGGATATGAGGCCGCCCGGCATGGAAACACAGGGGCGGCCTCATGGGTGAACGGGATCAGGCTTCTATGAGTTCGAGCATCAGGTTTTCAGGGCCTCGGACGAAGGCGACGCGGTTCTGATTGGCGGGCATGGACGCCAGCGTACAGCCAAAGCCCTTGACCAAGGATTCCACGCTGGTCTCGAGATGCGGCACATACACCCCCACATGCTCGTAGCCGACCTGGCCGGATTGCAGCTCCTTGGCCTGCGGGATTTCCTTGAAATAGATTTCCAGTCCTCCGAAGCGCATGATCGCACCCGGATCGTCCCCGAAAGTACGGTATTCGACGAATTCCGCACCGAGCGCCTCGCGCCAGAAGCGGATCATTTTTTCCATATCCCGGCATATGACATGCAAATGTGCCAACGTATACATGGCTTCTCCTTGGTGTTGGGGGAGGGCGACGGGTTCCCTGCCGGAAAAGGTGGGAAGGCAGAATTCCATCCCATGAAATTCCGAGGCGTCGCGTGTTGTTGAGGCAGGTCCTGTGGGATCCGGCAGCCTCTGATGCGCGTTGGGCATCCGCCTGATGCCGTAGGCGGGCCGTTCGTATGCCTTGTTTATGGATGGTGGTCAATGGTCTGTCCAATAAACTATCTTACCTTTATCCTTCATGCAAGGCCTTCTTTGCTGGCTGTGGGCGGATAAATCCGTCCGCGCGGGGAAAAGAGAGGCTGTGACGGCAAAAAAGCCTTGAAGGATACATGGATGGGATGGAGGGTAGGGAGAACGGAAAGATTTCCGTTCGTGTGGGAGGACAGGGCAAAATCGTGAAAGCTGCGGAAACCGGAGCTTGCACGTTCCGTGCCCGATAGTGGGGCAGGGTAGCGTTCGGCCCGGGAAGCGCTGACGGCTGCGAGTTCCATTCCGAAGGGGATCCGCTCCAGCAGATGCGGAGTTGATTTGTATTATAGTAAAAATATCAAGTATATAATATTGATATCCCCCAAAAGCCCCTCTACATTTCACAGAATGGATTCTCACACTGTCGGCTTCAGTGTGATATCCGGCGAAAAAGCACGTCCCCTTTTTATCCGAGCCCGCTCACTGAAAAAACGGAACAGGATTGGGCATCAGGCGGATTGCTCCGAATCGGGACATGGCTTCAGGCCCGAGTTTTTCATCACACCCCAAAAAAGGAAAAGGCTCATGAGCGGCGAAACGATGACGGCTGAGATTGAAAAAAGGCCATTGAGCATGATTGTAAACGGCAAGGAGGTCGGCCCGATCGATGTGCCGGTCGGAATGCCGATGATCGATTTTTTACATCACTATCTCAACTTGACCGGCACACATTTCGGCTGTGGGCAAGGTGTCTGCCATGCCTGCACCGTCCTCGAAGTGCAGCTGGACGGGAGGCTGGTCGACACCCGGACCTGTATTGCCAATGCCCATGCTTTCAACGGCAAGACAATCATCACTATCGAAGGCCAGGCAAAAACGGACGCAGAGGGCAATGTCACGGAACTGACGCCGATTCAGAAAGCTTTCATCGAAAAATTTTCGTTCCAGTGCGGCTATTGTACGCCCGGTTTCGTCGCGGGCGCGACCGCATTTATCGATCGCCTCAAGCATGAGCCGGTCAAGCGTGCCGATCTGGAGAGCGCAATCGAGGACGCCCTCAATGATCATATTTGCCGCTGCACGGGGTACGTGCGGTATTACGAAGCCGTGCGCGATGTCGCCCTCGCCACGCCCGGCTGTGTGATCGGCTCGGTGGATTAGCTATGAAAAACACTATAATGCGCAATTGGATTGTAGCCATCGTCGTCATTGCCGTGATAGCGGCGCTTGTCGTTTTATCCGGCCTGTTCCGGACATCAAGCGTAGCTCCGCAGGCGCAGCAGACTCTTTCGCCCGAACGGATGCAAACCCTGATCCCGCGTGGCCACGAGCTGGCCTTGGCGGGAGACTGCTTCGGTTGCCACTCGATGCCGCAGGGGCCGATGGGAGCTGGCGGTCTGGCGATAGCGACGCCGTTCGGTACGCTCTATTCGACCAACATTACACCGGATAAACAGTACGGCATCGGCAATTACACGCGTGCCGATTTCCATCGCGTAATGCGGGACGGCATCGCGCCGGGCGAGCGCAATCTCTATCCGGCCATGCCCTTTGTCTTCAGTCATATAACGACGCCCGACGACATTGACGCGCTCTATGCCTACAACATGAGCATCCCGGCCATGCCAATCGCCAATAAGTCCAATACGGGCGTGTTCGTGCTGCCGGTGCGTCCGTTCATGGACTTCTGGACGCTGTTGAACTTCCCCGACCGTAAGGTTCTGCGGAATGACCAGCGCTCCGCCGAATGGAACCGGGGAGCCTATCTCGTCGAAGGGTTGGCGCATTGCGGCTCGTGCCACTCGCCGCGCAATTTCATGATGGGCGTTGAATTCTCCCGATCCTTGCAGGGCGGTGAGGTGGACGGGGTGGTTGTCCCCGATATTACCGCAGCGGCGCTTGCCAAGCGGGGCTTCGACGTCCCCACGCTGAGCACCTATCTCGCCACGGGGATGGCACCGCAGGGCACCTCGTTCGACAGCATGTACACGGTCACGCATTTTTCGACCAGTGCGATGGAACCGGAGGACGTCAAGGCGGTCGCCATCTATCTGCTCAC
>ENA-OWPD01002011-OWPD01002011.1-human-gut-metagenome-genome-assembly--contig:-NODE-2011-length-13052-cov-3.086097_pt1 | contig 13052 bp, 9 predicted proteins | sample MGYA00248262_ERZ651842 | MGnify/ENA primary metagenome ERZ651842 (study PRJEB26924, sample SAMEA4378253) | human gut metagenome | biome: human gut; feature: human-associated habitat; material: faeces... | reverse complement strand
GTGCGGAAGGGGGCGGGGAGGACGCTTCCGGGGGCCCCTTACTCCGCATACTATGCCGTATCGTGTGATAACGGAATGTGCGTTCCGTTGCCATGCGGGGCCGGGCCCGCCCGTTTCCCGTGTTGGCATTCTGAGGCCGCCGCGCCCTTTTTCAGCTTGCGGCCCATCGCCTCCGCCGTGTACCGTGTGGTTATTCTTTCAGGATCGCTTGCGGCAAGCTCTCCGGAGCCGCAAGCCCGGGGGTTCGGCGTTGTGTTGGCTTTTTGAACGGCTCTCACGTGTTATCCTCAAGGAGTTCCTTATGCGGTGCATTGAAAAGACGCTGTACACGAATGGGCGGATCGTCACGATGGACGCCGCCGGGACCGTCGCCGAGGCGGTGCTTGTGGCCGGGAACGTCATCGAGGCCGTGGGCTCGAAGGACGGGCTGGCGGCGCTGGCCGGGCCCGGCTGCCGGACCGTCGACCTCAAGGGCGCGTCCCTCTACCCCGGCTTCATCGACACGCACAGCCACGCCTCGCTGTACGCCATGTGGAAAACGCACTGCCGCTGTCCGGGCATCGCGCACCTCGAGGACGTGTACCCCCTGATCCGCAGGCAGGCCGAACGGGTGCGGGACGGCGACGGGATCGTGGTCTACAATTTCGACGATACCGACATCCCGGAGCGGCGCGGCCCGACCAAGCGGGAGCTCGACGCGGTGATGCCCGACCGGCCCGTGCTGGTCTTCCACATTTCGGGGCATACCTGCTACGCCAACTCGAAGGCGCTGGAACGCATCGGCGTCAACCCGGACGCGCCTTTCGACGACGTGAACGTGTTCCTCGGCAAGGACGGCCTGCCCAACGGGTACATCGCGGAAGAGATGGCCTTCAAAGCCATGGGCGAACTCATGCCCGCGCTGGATCAGGAACGCCACAAGGCCCTCGTCCGCGAGTGCGTGGCGGAGTACAACGCACAGGGCTTCACCTCCGCGCACGACTCGGCGGTGGGCATCGGCAACCTGAGCGCCGAAACCGTGTACCGCACCTATAACCAGCTGTACGAATCCGGCGAGCTGAACATGCGCGTCTATCTGGCGACGATGGAGCAGCCTTTCCGCAGGCTGGAGCCCACGGGCCTCCTCGACGGGCCGGGCAACCGCTTCGTGCAGTACTCGGCGGTCAAGACGCTTGCGGACGGCTCCATCCAGGCCGGGACCGCCGCCATCCCCGAAGGGTATTTCTTCGATCCCTCGCTCAGGCCGGGCATCATCGGCACGCAGGACTACTGGGACGAGATGGTCTACCACTGGCATTCGCGGGGCCGCCAGCTTTCCATCCACTGCAACGGCGTCGGGGCCATCGAAACCATCATCACGGCGGTGGAACGGGCGCAGGCCCGCTGCCCCCGCAAGGACGCCCGGCATCTGATCATCCATTGCCAGATGGCGACCGACGAGCACGTCCGGCGCATGAAGGAGGCGGGCATCCTGCCCTCGTTCTACGGGCTGCACGTCTGGAACTGGGGCGACCGGCACCGGGACATCTTCCTCGGCCCGGATCGGGCGGCGCGCCTTGATCCCGCCGGAAGCGCGGTGCGGGAGGGGCTGCCTTTCTCGCTCCACGCCGACACGCCGGTGCTGCCGCAGATGACCATGCTCTCCATTCATACCGCCGTGAACCGCGAAACCAAGGGCGGCGCGGTGCTCGGCCCGGATCAGCGCATCTCCACGCTGGAGGCCGTGCGCGCCTACACCTCCTACGCGGCGCTGTTCAGCCACAGCGAGGCGTGGCGGGGCACCATCGAGCCCGGCAAGGCCGCGGACTTCGTGATCCCCTCGGAAGACATTCTGGAAGCCCCGGCCGGGCGGCTCAAGGGCATCGCCTTCGCCGCGGCCATCGTGGACAACAGGGTCGTGCACGGGCAGCTTCCTTAAAGCGGAAAACGGGGAAAATAGGGAAAGGGGGAAACCTTTCTGAGGAAAGGCATTTCCCTCCCTTCCCCAAATCTGCCGGATCGGAGCCCATCCCACCCATTTTCAAAGATTTTTGACTTTATCGAATCCCTGTTCGCAGTATTCCCCGATTTCTTTTGAGTCGGGGCGGCACATCGGAAAACGGACGCCCTCCGCATTGGAGGGGGCGTCCGTTTTTTGCGAGGGGGAAAGGGTGCTGTGCGGCCCCGCCCTTTTCATGGGGGCCGTGCGGGGGATGGGATTCTCAGCGCAACCTGTTTTTCTCGTATTGCGGGCCGATGACCTTCATATACAGCACGGCGGAGAAGAACAGCATGATCAGGCCGAGGATGAACGCGTCGTCGAAGCTGGATATTTCCGCGATGAGCCCGCCGAGGAGCACGGCCGCGCCGATGCCCACGTCCCACGCGATGAGGTAGGTGGCGTTGGCCGTGCCGCGCCGGGTGGGTTCGGCAAGGTTGATGAACAGGGTCTGGTAGGAGGGCGACATCATCCCGAAGCCGAGCCCGAAGGCCACGGCTGAGCCGAAGAACACGGTTTCCGTGGGCACGAAGAGGAAGAGCAGGGAGGCCAGCAGGATGGTGCCCTTGCCGCCGAGGATGAGGCGGCCGATGTAGCCCTTGTCGATCATGCCGCCCGCGAAAAGGCGGCTGAGGATGAGCCCGAGGGACATGAGCAGGAAGAAGTAGCCGGGGTTCGCCATGACGTGGCGCTCCCGGGCGAAGACGGACAGGTAGTTGACGAGCAGCCCGTACACGAAGGCCATGAGCACCAGCCCGATGAAGGCATAGGTGCCTTTTTTCAGGAAAAAGCGATCCAGCGAGATTTTTTCGCCGCGGCTGGCGGTCACGCGCTGCTTTTTGACCAGCAGGCCGAGCAGGATGCCGCCCGCCGCGCAGCCCATCGCGGTGATGAACACGGCGTCGTATGATCCGGCCTCAAGGACGAGCATACCGATCATGGGGCCGAGGGCCATCGCGAGCGAGCCCATCATCCCGTACAGGCCGATGCCCGTGCCGAGCTTGGCGATGGGGATGACGTCGACGGCGAGGGTGGCGGCGGAGGTGGAAAGCGCGCCGAAGCTCATGCCGTGCAGTGCCCGGACGATGCCCACGAGCGCCAGCGCGTTGAACAGTAGGTATCCCTCAAACTGGGCGGCGAACAGGATACCGCAGACGAGGAACAGTATCTTGCGCGGGAACTGGTCCGCCAGAAAGCCGGAAAGGGGGCGCATGACCAGCGCGCCGATCATGTACGCTGAGAGGATGATGCCCACGACGGATTTGGAGGCGTGCAGGCCGTCGAGCAAGTAGATCGGCAGGACGGGCACCATCATGAAGCTGGCGATGAAGAACAGCAGGTTCGCGGAACAGACGGCAATAAAGCTCGGCGTGAACAACGCCTCTTTGGGACAAAGGCGACGGCGCATCAGGGCTCCTTTGTGTTGTCCGCGAAAGGCGGAAAGCCCTCCCGGACTCTCCGGCCTGGCAACGCGCCAGCCGTGAAGGGATCTGCGGCCCGCCCGGAGGCGGCCTGCGATGACGTTACGTGTTTTGAAACGGAGCCGCAAGGCCGCAAAAAGGCGGGCGCAACCCGCCATAATCCGGCGTAAAGCCTAGTTCGGCGTCTATAAAGGACATTCTCCGGGAAGGCGTTGGATGGCGATTTTTCGAGGTGTGTGGAACATGCCGTTCAGCCCCGGCAAAGCGGTGTTCTGGAGGGCGAACCCCCTCCCCCATGCCCGGCAGCATGGGGGAGGGACCCGCTGGAGCTGGCTCTGAGCCGGGCGTCAGTCCTTGGCCCGGTAGGTATGCAGCAGGTCCTTGCCGTCCTCGCGGATGATCTTCAACCAGCAGGCCGTGAGGAGGAGGGAGGGGAGCGCCATGAGCGCGCCGGAGAAATTGCCGAAAATCTTCGCCACCTCAAGGCCGCCCATTGCCAGCAGCCCGAGCGCCAGCAGGCCCTGCGCCACGGCCCAGAACGTGCAGTGGTAGCGGTGGGGGTCCGCGTCCACGGGCATCCTTCGGGTTGCGGTGGCGGCGACCACGTAGCAGCCGGAATTGACCGTGGTGGCGAGGAAAATCGTGGAGAAGGCGCAGTAGATCAGCATGACGACCTTGCTGAACGGCAGCGTGTCGATGACGGCCATCATGGCGGCGGGCGCGCCCTGCGTCTTGAGGATGGATACGGCGTCGATGATGCCGTGGTATTGCGCCCACAGGGTATAGGAGCCGAACACGCCGTGGATCATGAAGCCGCCCGCCACCGTGCCGAACATCCCCCAGCCGATGACCTCGCGGACGGTGCGCCCCCGTGAGATGCGGGCGATGAACAGGCCCATGAACGGCCCGTACCCCGCCCAGAACAGGGCGTAGAAGATGGTCCAGTCGCGCGGGAAGGAGCCTTCGGAGAACGGGTTTGTCCAGAAGGTCATGCTCCAGAAGTTGCCGAGCATCTTGCCCACGGCGTTGGTGAAGATGTCGAACAGCGAGGACGTGGGGCCGACCAGCGCGCCGTAGGCCACCATGGCGAGCGCGATGACCACGTTGATGTCGCTGAGCCGCTTGATGCCCTTTTTGAGGCCGAGGTACACGGTGACGCCGGCCAGCAGGGCGCTCACGAACAGGATCGCTATCTCAAGCCCGAACGAGGGCGTGATGCCGAACACCCGCGCCAGCGCGGCCTCCACCGTGGGCAGGGAAATGCACATGGTCACGGCGGTACAGAACAGCAGGCCGAGGATGAAGAACACGTCCACGCGGGCGCAGGCCCCGTATGAATCGACGGGGACACCAAGCGGGCGTTGCGGGAAACCGTGTTCCCGTACAGGGAAGGCCGCTCCGTAGACGAGGTTTCCGAAAACGCGGTTCCTCGGCCGGGATGTGGAGCTGGTCCAACGAGAACTTTGTCTGCGACTTGTCCATCAAGAGCCAGAGCGGAGGGGGCTACACCTGCCCCGGCTACGACATCATCCTGCTGTCCAAGGGGTTCGGCGGCGTCATGGCGGAAGCCTCGCGGCCTGTTCGCCCGGCATCCCTGAGGACATCGGCAAAATCCGTTTCTACGAGGTCATGATCCTCACCTGCGAAGGCGCGCTCCGCTAGCCGAATGCTATGCGGACTACGCCCTCGAACTCGCGGCGGGCGAAGCCGATCCCCGCCTCTGCCGCAACGCGCCTGCCAATCCGTCCTCTTCGTTTCATGAGGCGCTGCAATCCGTGTGGTTCGTGGAATTGTTGTTCACGCTGGAGGAAAACCAGACGGGGAGCTCCCTCGGACGCGCCGACCAGTACCTGTATCCGCTCTACCGGCACGGCATCGACAACGGCGCGATCACCGAGGCCGAGGCGTCCGAGCTGCTGTGCTGCTGGCTCATCCATGTATTTCGCGGGCTACCAGTCGTTCATCAATCTGGTGGTCGGCGGGCAGAAGCGGCACGGAGGCGATGCCTGCAACGACCTGGCCTACATGATCATGGATGCCTCCAAGGATCTCGGCCTGTACCAGCCCGCGCTGGCGACGCGCATCCACAGCGCTTCGCCCCAGAAATACCTCAAGAAGATCGTCGAGGTCATCAAATTCGGCATCGGCTTCGACGACATGCACATCAAGCACATGGACAGGCCCACCGGCGGCTCACGGGCGCGTGCAGCCGGCGGATTCTGGACAACCTGCGCGTGCTGTTCCGCATGGGCAAAAAGGTTCTGATCCGAATGCTGCTGCTCCCCGGCCTGAACGACGATCCCGCCGGGCTGGAGGCGGCTTTCGCCATGCTGCGGGAGGAAGCGGCACAAGGGGCCGACATCGCGGGCGCGGAACTGCTGCCCTAACCGCTATGGGGAGGGCAAGTACCGCCAGCTCGGACAGGCGTACACTTGCGGAAAACCCTATCCGGAGGAGCGTCTGGAGGAACTCAAGGCCTTTCTCGCGGCCCGGGGCACGGAGGGATTGACCTTGCGGCTTGTCCGGAACGCGTGAGTCTGTGCTGGAACACGCTGAAATTTTTACAAGGGAGGAAAAACGTGGGGAGTCTCCAGAAACGTTTTCCCTCCCTTCCCCAATATTGCCTTAAACCATGATCCCGCCGGGGGTGAATGTGGCCGAAGCGGACACCGCCACGGACGGCAGAGCGTCGATGCGCGCTTTCCAGTGGATGAGCTGGGCAAGGAACGCATTGATGGCGGCTTCGAAGTCCGGATAGTCCGTGAAGGCGTCAAACCGCTTCCAGAGCACGATTTCCCCGGTGCGTTCCCAGACGGAGAGCGCGCCGCCGTCCGTCTCGGCCCCGAGGAACGAGGCAGTGAGCAGGATGCGGAGATTGTCGGGATTGGACAGGCAGCCCCCGTCCCCTGCGATCCCGTGCAGGATGACGGCATTGCCGTCCCGCTCGATGGTCACGTCGTGCTCCCCGTCGAAACGCAGGGTGCAGCGGCCTTCGTCGAGAGTCAGTTCGAGTCCGCAGGCTTTTCCGAGATCTTCAATAAGTGATGCCAGTTCCATAATCTTTCCTTATACGGCTGTGGGAGTGTCGTACCCGCGCCCCTCGGTGGAAGGGCGCGGGGAGGGAGGTTCATTATGCCAACGGATCGAGGTAGTACCGGGTGAGCAGGGGGAACATGTCCGGATGGGCGCGGATCTTGCCTTCCACGAAGGCGAGGAAATCTTCTTCCGCGTCAAGGGCGAGCTGCCCGGCCACGGCTTCGGACGCCGCGCGCTGGACATGCACCATGTCCTCGGCTTCCCCGGCCTGAATGAGCTTCATGCGCAGATCGCGGGTTTGCGTCAGAGGGTCGGTCATGCGTGCGAGCAGGTCGGCTTCCTCATGCAGAGCTTGGCGCAGATTCTGGTACTCGGGGACAAGGGCCTTGGGGCCTTCCTGCTCCCCGCCGCGCAGGAACGGGAAATACTTGAAGTCGAATTCCGTCACCCGCCCGATGTCCAGCGAGTCCGCAGCGTTGAGGAGCATGGATTCCAGCGTGGGGCTGGCGTGCCCGACGATGGCGGCGGTGAATTCGCGCTCGTAGTCGTCCCCGAACGTGTCCGCCCCGAAACGCTCGTGCATCTTCTCAAGTGCCAGCCGGGCGCTTTCGGCTTCCTGTTCGGGCGTGTCCGCGCCGTTGCGCTCGCGCCCGGCGTCGTGCCCGGCTATGCCGCACAGGAGCGCCGTCCTGTCCACGGTATGCCCCATTTCCTCCATGAGCCCCGCCATCGTCGACGCGAAAATGAAGGCCCGGCAGATGTGCCCGCGCCCGTGATAGGCCGCGCCGTGATCAAACGCGCCGGGGCGCTCGTGATCGTGATAGATCGGCAGCATGGACAGCAGGAAATCGCGGTGCTGCGCCGGGGTCGCGGCCAGCTTGCCCGCTTGGGCGGGCGGGAAGGCCGGACGGGCGGGGAACGAGGCGTCGAGGGTGTCCGCAAGGCCCGGCAGGGCGGCGCGCAGACGGCCTCGGTCGGCCTGCGGGATGAGGGACAGTTCCCCGGCAAAGGCCGCCGGGGGGTCCGCCCTGCCGCCGAGCGCGGCGCGCAGGCCGGACTGGAAGGCGTTGAAGGCCAGCGCGTCACGGAATCCGGCATCTTGCGGGAAACCGCGTTCGGCATCCCCGAGCCGGAGGAGTACGCCGGAAAGCCCCCGCATGGCGGGGCCGTTCAGCCGCTCGGCGACCCGGTCGGACACCTCAGGCGAGGCGTCGCGCATCAGGGAAAAGGCCAGCCCGCCGAACGCCTGCAACAGCCTGCCTTCGCCCGCGGCATCGCGCTCCTCTTCAGGCATCGCGTCGAACGAACGGCGGAACGAGGCCGCCGCGCCGCCGAATCGCGTGAGCATCGCCTCATCATCCAGCGGTTCGCCTTCCGCAGGGGCTAGGCCGTTCAGAACCCCGGCCCCCTGGAGCGCGGCGGAGGCCAGCGCCCGGAACGCCTGCCCGCTCATGGGCGGATGCCCCATGACGAAATCCCTGAGCGTCGCCCGCTGCGCGGGGTCAGCCGTCAATTCTTCAATGGCGGCAAGGGAATCGAGGCGCCCTTTGCCCATCACGTCAGATACGGCCTGCCACATGGCGTTTTGCAGCACGTCATCCTCCGTGTGCTGCCCTCTCAGGGGAACATGCCGGTATTGTTCTACATAGGCGGCAAAGGCTTCGCGGACGTTTTGCGCGTCCCCGCCCGCTACGAGGGGCACGGTGCCGAGGATGCGGGAAACCGCCGCTCCGCCGGGGCGTATACTGAGCATCTGGCTGATGAAAGCCTGAAGCCCGGCGTTGTCTTGCTGCACGTCGTGGAGCTTCGCGTCGATGCGGGCTTGATCGAGGTGCGCGGCGTAGAACGCGCGCTCTTCGGACCTGACGGTATTTTTGAGATCCAGCTCCGGAATCTGCTCTTCAATGCGCACAGGGATAACCGCGCCGCCGAGCTGTTCCCGGATGGCGGCAAGTTCGGCCCGCTGCTCCGCCGAAAAAGCGTCCATGTCCGCGGCGGCGGGCTGCTTGCCGCCGAGCACGGCGACCACGGCATTGAACCATGCCTTTTGAGCCTGCGGGAGCTGATCGAGCCCGAATTCCTTGTTGATGACGATTTCCGCCACATCCCGGGCGAAAACGATGGGGCCGTGCACTTGTGCTTCGATGTAGTTGCATTCGCTGGCGACGCGGCCCATGCCGTGCTGCTGCCTGTCCAGCGCGGCGCGCGCGAGGCTGACGGCGTCCATGTCGCCCAGCTCGGGGAGCAGGGTTTCGAGGCTGTCGAAAGAGGCCATTGCCTTGCGCGTGGACTGGGTATCCTTGAAAACCTTGATGAACAGCCCGGCGAGGGCGCTGTTTTCGTCGTCCTCGAGCCCGAACAGCTGGAACTCGTTCTTGAACAGGTCCGCCCGGAATTCCCCCTTGGCGGCCATGCCGTCGAATATCGCGTCGAGGCGCCGGCGGAGCTCGCTCCCTTCGGTCATCAGATCGAGCTTATGCGCCTCGCTGATGCCGGGGGAACCCGGAAGCAGGTCAAGGACGGCCTGACGCCCCGCTTCGGTATAGCGCAGGCGCAGCGCGACGAAGGTATCGTCCACGGTGTAGGTGGCGCGCCGGGCGACTTCAGGCTTGAGGTGCAGGGCCACGGTGCCGTAGGTGGGGGCCGCCCCGGTGCGCTGGCGCAGGAGGTTGAGAGCGGCGTAGGTGGGGCGCTCGTTGGCTACCGCCGGGCGGTCCTCGCTCAGTTCGGGGAACAGCCCCCGCTCCACGTTGTCGCGTTTCTGGATGTAGCCCGCGCCTTTCACGTCGATGGCGGCCTGACGGCTGGCCTCGTCGGGCGCGGCTTCGATGGAGTGGAAAATGTGCTCCCACGCCCCCCCTGCCTTGAGCAGGGGCTTGGGCCCGTTCATGCCGAACAGGAAGCCGAGATCCACGTTGATGGTCAGCCCGGCGGAGCGGAGCACGTCCCCGAACTGCCTTGCGTCGATGTTTCCGAGGTTGCGGCGGCTGGCCATATCGGCGACGAGCCCGCCCACCCGTTCCCGGCGCGCGGAGCTGTCGATGGCCACGTCCATGAGCACGTGCATACTCACGGCGCTCATGTCCGCCGGGGCCTCGTGGGGCCGGGCGGCGCCCATGCCTTCGATGCCCGCGCCGTACTGGGCGGAGAGGGGGGGGATCTGTCCGGGCTGCGCGAGGCCCTGCGCGATGATGATGCGGTTGCTCGCCTCTTTGGTGACGAGCGCTTCGAGGCTGAACAGGTTGGCGGCCGCGGCCATGACGTCCTCATTGCGCGGATTGGCGCTCATTTCGGCTTGCAGCGCCCGCTTGAGCAGGCTCATTTCCGGGGAAAGGAACTGCTGGTAGGCGTTGAGGAGTTCCGTATTGGAAAGGCTTTCCACCTCGGGCGCGAAGGCGGCGATCACGGCGTCGTCCATCGTGCCGCGTATTTCTCCCAGCGTGCCCAGCCGGTTGAGGTGGGTCTGCATGGACTTGGCCGCGTTGAGGAGGGCCTTCGCGTCCAGCTTGCCGTCCGGAGAGGCCAGCGAACGGAGGGCAAGGGCGGCGTTTTCACGCGCACCGGTTTTGGCGTTGACCACTTTGGTGGCGGTTCTGAACCCGGCGAAGGGAATTTTGTTGCCTTTGATGGCGTCAAGGCGGACGGGCGGATTGGTTCCAAGCTGCACGCTGTGAAGGCCGAGCTTGCCGACGGAAGGAGAAATTCCCGTGGCCTGCGGCTGTTGCGCGCCGTTGATTCCATGAAGTTGCGACATGATGAGGCTCCCTCGTTTCTGAAAAGGGTGTACGATGTTTTCCTATGCAGCAAGAAGCGGACCAGAGCTTTGCCGGTCCCGGAGGCCTGTCCGGGAGGGGCCCCTGTGCCCCTGCCAAGTGCTGTGCGGAGGCGGGTTCCCGCTATGGGGCAGGGACGACCGCTCAGGGAAAAGGGACGTCGCGGCAGGCTCTGCTGATCCGGGGGCGGACGGCACCATCCGCAGCAAAGGCCCGTTCCGCCGGAACGCGTCTTTTTCGGCAGAATCCACACCGTGTTGCGGGGCATCGGAACTGTTTCCGAGCGTTATGTCTCTTTAAATTTGAAAAGGTATAGGGCATTTTCCCTTTGACTGAAAGGGGGCTCGGGCAATCCGCAAAAACAGGAAACCGCAGCGGGCCATGCGCAGGCCCGCCGCGGTTCATGGTGAGGGCGGAAGAGAGCGGGTGTGCTGCAAGAAGAAGGCGTTTTGCCGCCGTTCCCGCTCGGGATGGGCTCGGCGGTCGGCGCTTTGGGGGAAGCCGGGAACGGTGCGAAGACGCCGCGCATTCCGGTTTGTTTCCCGGAGGCGCTGCCCGTGCCCGGCCATTGCGGGCCGCCTTTCCCGTGAGGGCTTTTGCAAAAAACAGACAGGATCGCCCCGGCAAGGGGTGATCCTGTCTGTCTTTTGGGAAAGGGGGCGGCACGCTTGCCAGCCCCCCTGAAGGCGGATTGCCCGCCGCTTACTTCACGAGGCCGAACGCCCTGTCCTGTTCGCGGCGCAGGCGGAGCAGCGTGGATTCTTCGGGCATGTCGAGATCGCCGAGGGTGATCAGTTTCCCGGCTGGGACGTCCCTGCACAGCGTCCGGTGGCTGAGCAGGTAGAAGGGCAGGGCCGCGTCCGGGCCGATGGCGGCGGCGGGGTTGAGGACGCCTTCCACGCCGTCGATGGTGTGGTGGTGGCCGCCCATGTCAAGGACGGTCCCCTTGGGAAGGTCGCGCACGGCGCGCCCGCACAGGTCGCACAGCGGGCGCAGGTTGCCGCCGCCGGTGGCGTGCTTCATGAGGGCCGCCGCGAGGACGCTGGTGCCCGTTTCCACGCCGAGCAGGTGGGCGGGATGGTACAGCGCGGCGTAGCGGTCGTTGCGGCTGCACGGGTGCCCCTTGGCCTTGAGCACCTGCCACGATTTTTTGTCCTTGCATTCCACGACGATGAAGACGCCCCCCGCCATGCTCGCCTCGTCGGGGCGGCGGAAGCAGTTGAAGATGTCGAGGCGCCCCGGCGCGTCGAACAGGCCGCCGTCGGCCTTGGGGCAGAAGAGATCGGGCATTTCGTCGATGCGGGCCACCGGCGCGTGGAACAGCGGGCGATCCGGCATCATGCCCGTGGCGTTGGCGACCACGGCCATTTCGCAGAGGTCGGGCACGGAACGGTGCGAGAGCGAGGTGAGCATGGCGCGGCGCTTGCCGACGACCTCTTCCGCCGGGCGGTTGCCGAACTGCCACAGCGAGCCCATGCCGGGGGTGGCGATTTCCTGCTTCTGGCCGGGGCAGAGCACCATGTCGCGCGCGGGATCATAGATGAAATCGTATTCGCTGGATTTGCCCGCGCCCACGATGTTCATGCCGAGGACGCGGCCCCAGCTGATGAGCCCGATGAGCAGGCTGGGCTGGTCGCCGTCGCCGGTGGTGTAGACGAGGCCGCGTTCGGCCGCCTTGCGCGCCAGGATGGAGCCGACGACGGAGTCGGTTTCCTTGGAGACCATGACGACGTGCATACCGCGCTCGATGGCAAGCTCGGCGGCGGCTGCGCTGGCTTCGGGCGCTCCGGAGCTTTCCACCAGCACGTCGAGGGGGAGGGCCGCGATGTATTCGAAGCTGTCCACGACGACGTTGAAGCCGTCGGCGTAAGCCTTCTTCGCATCCTCGGCGGATTCGCACACGCGGACCTTGGAGGCGGGGATGCCCGCGTTTTCATAGGCGTCCACCGCGCGCTGCACGGTACGCGTGCACACGGCGGGGACTTCGAGCAGGGGCATTCCCTGCGCCTGGAAGAGGAAGGACGCACCGAATTCGCCCGCGCCCGTGAGGCAGGCCTTGACCGGGCGGTGGATGGACGGATTGAACAGCGATTCGTAGAACATGATGACTCCCTGTGGTTGCGGATGAAAAGCAGGCTCCGGCGGGAGCGCGGCGCGCTCCAAGCGGAGGGAATCCCTTCGCGGTCAGTTGGCGTTTGCGAGAAGGCCGAGCGCCTGCATGAAAAAGTCTTCGCCGCCGAAATTGCCCGACTTGAGGGCGAGGGCAAGGTGCGGGGCGCCGGGGTTGGCCTGGTCGAGCAGCGTTTCCGTCCACGGCACGCCGGGCGCGATGGTTTCGCCGATGCGCAGCGCGCGCACGCCAAGGCGGGACACGACCGCGCCGGAGGTTTCGCCCCCCGCCACGAGGATGCGCCTGATACCGGTTTCCACCAGGGCGGCGGCGATGTCGGCGAGCGCCCGCTCGATCATGGCTCCGGCGGCTTCCCTGCCGAAACGGGCCTGCGTGGCGGCGACCCTGTCCGGGGAGGCCGTGGAGTAGACGATGCACGGCCCTTCCGGGCAATGCCTGCGGGCGAAGGCGACGGCCTCGGCGACGTACCCGCCGTGATCCTCGGCAAGGGCCAGCGGATCGAGGGCAAAGCCGGGGCGCTGCCGCGTGAACCGCGCCACCTGCGCCTGCGTCGCCTGCGAACAGCTTCCGGCGAGCACGAGCGCGAGGCCCGGCGCGTTGACGGGGGCCGGGGGCACGGGGCCGTCCGCGCCGATGCCGAAGTTGACGCCGAGCCCGCGGGCCACGCCGCTGCCGCCCGTGACCAGCGCGTGCCCGGCGCAGGCCGCGCCGAT
>ENA-OWPD01002001-OWPD01002001.1-human-gut-metagenome-genome-assembly--contig:-NODE-2001-length-13159-cov-4.248474_pt1 | contig 13159 bp, 10 predicted proteins | sample MGYA00248262_ERZ651842 | MGnify/ENA primary metagenome ERZ651842 (study PRJEB26924, sample SAMEA4378253) | human gut metagenome | biome: human gut; feature: human-associated habitat; material: faeces... | reverse complement strand
TTATAGCCTGTCTCCATAAGAGCCTTGATGATAGCCGGATAATAAAGTTCCTGCGTCTCGTCGATTTCCGCACGTCCCGGGCTACCTCCGGTATGGACATGGGAGAAGTATTGATTATATTTCCGGATATTCTCGATGATATTCCCCTCCATGATCTGCATATGATAAATATCATATAGTAACTTAAAATTAGGGGAACCGATACGGCGACAAAGCTCCGCCCCCCAAACCGTATGATCGCACAGATAATCCTTATGGCCGACACTGTTCAAAAGCTCCATGGTCAAGACGACCTTATGTTTCTCCGCTAACGGGATAAGGCGCTTCAACCCCTTCTCGCAGTTCTCCCAGCCTTGCAAGTCCGTTACGCCATTACGTCTGCCGGAGAAGCAAATCAAGTTTGTCAATCCAGCGTCCGCCACCATCGGGATCACCTTCTCATAACTGGCGACCAACTCGTCATGCAAGGCCGGATCATTGAAACCTCGATCTATTCCAAGCCCGGCCCCTTGCGCCATCGCCACCGTCAGGCCATGTTTTTGTACGATCGGCCAATCTACCGGGTCCAGCAACTCAACGGATTCAATCCCTATATGCTTGCAGATCTCACAGAACTCGTCCAGCTTATAATCGCCGAAACACCATTTACTTACGGAGTGGCGGACATTTCCTTTCAAGGGTTCCTTCACGTCTGTTTTCTTTTTCGCGGCGGCTGCCGCCTCGATACCTGTAGTCGCCAAAGCCACGCCTCCAGCTAAAAATGTCTTGATAGCCGTTCTTCTTGATATGTTTTCCATGTATTCGAATTTGATAGTTAATAGGAGACAAATATAAGAAAAATCGGATATAATATCCTGAGGCGTTGGTATTACATCCAAAAACACTACTTTTGCATACGGAAGTCACTCTACATGAAAAACACATCATATACAAAACGATCTATTTATCTGATCCTATTCTTTATAATAGGATGCACTTCATCCCTATACGGAATGGAAGGCGCAGGTGTGTATTTCAAGGCGAGCCTATGCGGAAAAATCTATAAGCATTTATCCTTTCTTGTAGAAGAGGACATCCGTCCGAGAGATGACTTTAAGGAAGCGGAATGGTTCCTCACCACCGTTGAGGTAAACTACAAGTTTAATAAATATCTTCTGGCAGGAAGCGGATATATGTCTCTAGCACGATACAAGGCATCCGACGAGTTACGAAACCGATATTATCTCTACGCTACGGGGACTTATTCGGCCGGACGTTTTACCCTCTCTGTCCGGGAACGTTTTCAAAGTACCTATAAGGTTCACGCCGAACATCCCAAGAATTATCTGCGTTCGATGCTGACCCTCTCCTATAAGATCGGCAAGAGTGGTTTCTGTCCTTTTGCCTACACCGAGGTCTTCAATGATACGCGAAATAAGATGCGGTCCGATAAGATCCGTTTCTCCACAGGAAGTAATTACCAACTAAACCCGAACAATAACCTCCAACTCTATTATCGCTACCATATATTTAATGTAGACGATCCCGTGAATTACCGCCATGCGATCGGTATCTGCTATACCCATCGTTTTTAATAAGAATTTTCGTACCTTCGCGTCCCGAGTGCTTGATAAACCTCGTTAAAAACAAGAAGACATGCAAAAAACAGTTACAGTACCTTTCATGCTGCTAGGTATACTTTTTAATATATGCCTTGTAGCGTCCAATCTTTTAGAGACAAAAGTAGTGCAAGTAGGCGGTATAACGGCTACCGCAGGTTTGATCGTATTCCCGATCTCGTATATCATCAATGATTGTATAGCGGAAGTGTGGGGATTCAAGAAGGCACGGCTAATTATCTGGAGTGGCTTCGCCTCTAATTTTCTGGTGATCGCATTCGCGCAATTGGCGGTATTATTACCGGCCGCCCCTTTTTGGGAGGGGGAGGAAGGTTTCAATTTCGTCTTCGGGATGGCCCCACGTATAGCGGTCGCCAGCTTGATAGCGTTTTTGGCCGGTTCTTTCCTGAACGCCTATGTGATGAGCAAAATGAAAATCGCCTCCAACGGAAAGAATTTCTCGTTACGAGCGATCGTATCTACCCTTATCGGTGAGAGCGCCGATTCCCTGATCTTTTTCCCGATCGCCTTCGCCGGATTGATCCCGGCCGGAGAATTGCTTATCATGATCGGGACGCAGGCGGTACTTAAATCCTTGTACGAGGTTATCATCCTTCCCGTCACCATCCGTGTCGTAAAGTACATCAAGAAAGTAGACGGGAATGATGTGTATGATCTTGGTACCTCGTATAATATCCTAAAGGTTAAAGACATTTAGGCCGGGACCAAACAATGACCGGCCTTCATTTGAATAGATGCGACCAATCCTCCCTTTGCTGCGGCATATAGGACTTCATTCCCAATAATTCAGCCGCCCGGCAATTCACGGAAGCGTCATCAATCAGCATAGTCTCCTCGGCTAAAAGATTCGAGTCCTTCAGTACGTACTCAAAAATATCCGCGTTCGGCTTCAGCATATGCAATTCGTAAGAGAGGTAAATCTTATGGAAGAAATCTTGGGCACAAAGACCTTGATAAGAGAAATAGGTATCTTCGGACCATTTCCAATGAAGCTCGTTCGTATTGCTCAGAAGCATCGTATTATAGCGTTCACGAAGCTCCAATAGCAAACGCAACTTATTTTCCGGGACGTCTCCCAACATGGCGATCCATGCCGTGTCGATTTGTTCGTCCGTCAGGGGCTTTCCCGATAAGGCACGAATATCATTGCGAAACTGTTCCACCGAAATCGTTCCCAACTCTAATCGCTCAAACAAGTCCTTATGTTGATAGTTATTCGTGATCTGTTCCCGGATATTCTCCACGCCCAGATTCTCGAAAGCCTCGATACAACGGTTGCGAGTCAGGTTAATAAGCACACCGCCCAAGTCTATAATCAAGTTCTTTATGCCTTCCATATCATTTCTTTTTATACCAGCTACGACGTCTACGATGTCGTCTTTTCTGTTGATAACGATTGATCCGCTTGTAAACGACCCAGACAAACAACAAGCCGAAAACAGCGAATATCAATATAACAATCCAAGAGTTAAGATTGTCACCTTTTACCCGGCTCCACATTTCCAGAACCACCTCCGTCTCGTTCCCGAAATCACGGATCATGGCACAACGTTCCACGACCTTCCGGTCCGGATATTGAGCCGGGTCTATCTGGATACGCTCCGCTCCCGGTCCGAAGAAATAACTTACGTCCGAGAACTCGGTCAGCGTCGTATCGATCTTTTCCGCCAATATTTCCGGGGTAGCCACGGTGCTGACATATCCGGTCACTTCCATATTACGGCTGACGATGTCCGGACGGCATAGATAGTCCATAAAATAACTGGCGGCCTTCACGTTGCGAGCGTATTTAGGGATCGCCCAACCATCGTACCAGATATTACTACCCTCCAAAGGAACCTCATACCCCAGATCTACGCCTACGGCACTCGCCTCTTCCATGGCCCAGACCGCGTCGCCGCTCCAAGTGAAATTCAGCCACGCCTTTCCTTTCGTCATCATCTCCTTACCGAAATCGGCCTCCCAACCGGCGATATTCGGTTTCATCTTCTTCAAGTATTCCTCGGCGATAGCGATCATTTCCGGGGAGCTATCGTTCATCAATTGCTCCACCGTGATCGTACCATTCGCCAATTCCCTCGCATGGGCGTATATGATAGCGGTTCCATAAGCGTCACGATAACTATCCTTCATCAAGATCTTATTCCTGAAACGAGGGTCCCAAAGGCATTTCCACGACATTACCTCGTCCCTCGATACATCGGCTTTATTATACAACAGGCCGGCGGTTCCCCACATATAAGGAACCACGTAGTCGGTAGTCTTACGGCCCGGCTGACTTAACTTATTCAGTTCCTCTTGGATATAGGGAGAGACATTGTCGATATAATCCGGTGTCTTCCCGAAATTACGGTCGATCGGTAGCAAGAGATTTTTCCGCAGCATGCGCTCAAGGATATACTCCGAAGGGCAAATCAAGTCGAAATCCTCATGTCCCCGCTCGATCTTGGTCAACATGATCTCGTTGATATCAAAGACCTGATAGATAATCCGGACTTCCTCACCCGTCTGTTCCTTATACCATTTCGGGAAATCCGTCAGGACGTCCTCGTCGATATAATCTCCCCAGTTATAAATCTTCAAGATCTTGCTTCTCTCCTCGTCCGAGCGCCCGCAAGAAGTGAACAGCCCCATAAGCAGGGCCAAAACAGACAGAATCGATATAAATTTCTTCATTTTCATTTACGCTCGCTTCGCTTTCTCAGCACGTTTATTTATAACAATCAACAATACTAACACGGTTACGAATATAATCGTTGAGAGGGGACGCAGTTCCGGGGTCAAACCTCCTTTCCGGGCATCCGCGTAGATAAAGGTGGAAAGGGTTTCCAAGCCCTCATTACCAATCGTAAATATGGTCACGGCGAAATCGTCGATAGATAGCGTGAAGGCAAGGATAAAGCCACTGATCATACCCGGACGGATTTCCGGGAAGATCACCTTCCGCAAGGCCTGAAACGGAGTCGCCCCCAAATCCAACGCCGCCTCGTAGATATTCTGGTTCATTTGTTTCAAGCGGGGCATGACGCTTAATACCACATACGGCGTACAGAACGTGATATGCGCCAGCACGACCGTCGTCAAACCTTGAGAGATCCCTAAGCTGACAAACAACAGGAACAAGGAAATACCGGTAATGATATCCGGATTCAACATCGGGATGTTATTGACAAAACTCACGGCATTGCGGGCCCTTGCCTTCAAATTAAAGATCCCGATAGCGGCTACGCTCCCCAACAAGGTAGATACCGTAGCGGCTATCATGGCGATAGCGAACGTATTCCAAAGTGCGCTGACCAACGAATGTTGTACGTTGCCGGCAAAAAGAGAGCTATATAATTTCGTGGAGAACCCGGTCCAGTTACCCAGTACTTTCGCCTCCGTAAATGAGAAGATCATGATAATCAAGATCGGCGAGTAGAGCAATAATAACAAAGCCCATAGATATCCCTTAGCTAAATATTTCACCATCAGATAAGCCCTCCCTCATTCGCCGAATCACTGCTCTCATTGCTGAACAATCCCGTGATTCCGATTAATAACAACATGATAAGAGAAAGCGCCGCCCCGTAGTTCCACATACCGTTATTGATATTCTCCTGTATGGTCGTACCGAAGAGCTTGATATTGTTCATCGTCAACAACTCGGCGATGGCAAACGTAGAGATGGTCGGCATAAACACCATCATGATACCGCTCATCACTCCCGGCATCGATAGTGGGAATACGGCCTTGATAAATACCTGCGACGGATTCGCCCCCAAGTCTTGCGCCGCCTCTATCAAGCTGTGATCCATTTTCTGGAGCGTATTATAAATCGGGTAGATCATAAAGGGCAGGAAGTTGTACACCATGCCAAAGATCAAGGCCCCCTCTCCCAGCGGGAAATTCAAGAAATCGAACAAAGCCACGGTAGCCAACGTACGGATCAAGATATTGACCCACATCGGAAGGATAAACAAAACGACCATCGTACGGGAAGTATTAAACCGGGCTTGGCTCAATATCCAAGCGGCCGGATATCCCAGCAGCAGACAAAGAATGGTCGTTATCAAAGCGATCCCGACTGAATACACGAAGGTGTTTATCGCCTCGGGATGGATCATAAACTTACGGAAATTGGCGAAGGTAAACATCCCCTCGTCATTCGTAAAGGCGTAATACACGATCAAGAGGAGCGGTATCACGACAAAGATGGCCAAGAACAGGACATAAGGAATGGTCCAGTTCCTTCGTCTCATAAAAAATGCAGAAAACGTATTGATCACTTCCTTCCCTTTTTAAGCATGAATAATTCGAATTTTATCCGGGGCGATCGTTATGCCGACATGGTCTCCATCATCCCATACATCGTTGGTATCGACAAAGATGTCCTCGTCCCAATCCGTAAACACGGTCAGATGATAATGGTTGCCTTTGTAGAGGATAAATTTCACCTCTCCGGTCAGGCGACCGTCTTCCTCGTTATCCTCCAAGATCACATCTTTAAAATCGATCTCGACTTTCACAGGCATATTTGGCTCTATATCGGTTACCTCCTTGCATTCGAACGTACAGCCTAGGAATTCCACATGCGTAGCGTCGATGAGCTTTCCCTCGAAGGTATTGCAAATACGCTCTTTCTTCATTACATGGATATCGAAAGGCTTGATAAGAAGCCCGACCTCGCTACCCGCCTCGAACGGGTGGTAATCCTGTACCATAAACTCGTATCCGTTCGGGGTTTGCACCATCATCTCATAATGCACGCCCTTAAAGATGGAGGAGGTTACCGTACCCGTCAGCATCGCCGCCTCCGACGGCTCGAAGATGTAAATATCCTCGGGGCGCAACACGACATCTACCGGCATTTGCTCCCCGAATCCCTCATCCACGCACTCGAACTCATGACCGGCGAAAGAGACTTGCTTATCCTTGATCATCGTTCCGTTCAAGATGTTACTCTCACCGATGAAATCAGCGACGAACGAATTGACCGGCTCGTTATAAATATCGATCGGGGTACCGATTTGCTGGATCTTTCCCTCGCTCATGACAACGATCGTGTCGCTCAGCGTCAGCGCTTCCTCTTGGTCGTGGGTCACGTACACGAACGTAATGCCTAAGGACTTATGCATCTCTTTCAATTCCATTTGCATGTCCTTGCGCATCTTCAAGTCCAAGGCCGCCAACGGCTCATCCAGCAATAACACCTCCGGCTCATTCACGATAGCGCGAGCGATCGCCACACGTTGCTGTTGGCCACCGGAAAGGGAATCGACATCCCGATCCTCATAGTCTGTCAACCCTACCATTTTCAACGCCTGTTTCACTTTCTTCTCGATCGTGGCGGAAGGAAGTTTCTTCAGCTTCAGGCCAAAGGCGATATTATTGTACACATTCAGATGTGGAAATAAAGCATATTTCTGGAATACCGTATTTACGGGACGTTTATGCGGCGGCGTCTGCGTAATCTCCTTCCCGGACATCGTGATAACGCCCTCGGAGGCCGTCTGGAAGCCGGCTATCAAACGCAACAGGGTAGTCTTTCCGCAACCGGAAGGCCCCAAAATGGTTACAAACTCGCCCTTGCGGACCTGTAAATTTACATCATTCAGCACGGCTTTCTCGCCGAAATACTTCGATACGTGCTCCACGCTGATAATGCGATCCGATTTTCGTATTGACATTCTCGCTTGATCTAATTAGAATTAAACAATCATGAACAATGTTCTTATTTATTTTTGCGCGAATGTACAGATTTTAATAAGGCCGGGCACTATCGTTTTTACAAAATCTGACCTTACACCGGGTGAGAAGCACCGCATTTCTCCAAGATTCGACCTTGCACCCGATGTAAGCCCAGTTTTAAATTTGAAATTTGACCGCACACCCGATGTAAACCCGGTTTCAAATTTGAAATTTGACCGCACACCCGATGTAAGCCCGGTTTCAAATTTGAAATTCGACCGCGCACCCGGTGCAAGGCCAAATATTTTCTAAATATTCAATCCACACATATCCGGTAGCTCCCCGATCTCAATCGGTACACAGCCTTCCCATCCTTCAACCTCACGAGCGTGATACCCTCCTGCCCTTTCTCCATACGAACGGACTTCTCCGATTTAGCGGGCAGATATAAAATAGCCGTCGTATTAGCGGGGATGGTTGCCTCGTATATATAGCCCTTCTTTTGGATTTGCCATCCACTCTCGATACGGCCATAGGCGGAATCGTAATGCCCCCGGATAAACGAGAAGGTTCCGCCGATACGGGGTTGAAGGATGATGTGCTTATAGGCGGGTTGTTCCTCATCCCGCTGGATACCCAAGGTATAAGCTATCATCCACTCCTCGATAGCGCCATACGAATAATGGTTGAAAGAGTTCATATCCACAGGGCCGAAGCCATTTACCAACGTGTAGGAATTCCAACGTTCCCAAATCGTGGTAGCGCCTTGCAGGACAGGGTATAGCCATGAAGGATAGGCGGTTTGCTCAAACAGCTTATAGGCGACATCGTCATAACCATTGTCGGATAATACCAAATTCAGGTAAGGCGTACCGATAAAACCGGTCGTAAGCGTATAATTATGTTTCTTGATATTCTCTACCAGATGCCGGATCGCCAAGGGTTTGTTTTTCTCATTGAACAGATCGAACTGGAGAGGAACCACGTATGAGGTCTGCGTACCTACGATTTTCGCCTCGGTAGCCGCCGTTCCGGGCCACATACCTACTTGCGAGTCCTTACCAAAGATAGATTCCACCGTCGGGGCGAACGTGCGTCCTTCCTCGTTTACGAACAGGTCGTTAAAAGACCTCTTCACGTTCTCGTAGAAAGTACGGAAACGCCTTTGGTCCGCGTCCTTCCCTAAACGTTTCGCTACCTGCTCCATAATCAAAGCGTCGTAGGCGGAGTAAGCGGTGTTCGTCAACATGGAATTCGTCGGCTCGATAGCCAGCCAATCGCCGAAACCACCGAAGGGCTGTACATAGCGTACAGCACGACGCTCCAAATAATCCATATAAGCGACCATGGAAGCGTAATGCTGTTCCAGAATACGCACGTCTCCGTATTGTTGATACATTTGCCACGGTACGATCACGCCGGCTTCCATCCATCCCATGGCGCCTCCGCCATCCTCCGCGCCGTGAGGCGGGAAACCGACTACGGGTATATAGTTCGCGTAACTACCGTCATCTCCTTGATTATCCCGGACCGAGTAGAGCCAACGGGTGTAAAACGGATCGACATTCATATTATAAGTAGCCGTACGGGCAAATACCTGCGCATCCCCTGTCCAGCCCATACGCTCATCCCGTTGCGGGCAATCAGTCGGAACCGACAAGAAATTACCCCGTTGGCCCCAGATGATATTATTAAACAAACGGTTGACACGCTCATCCGACGTCTCATAACTGCTCGTCCGCGCACCGATAGATTCCAGCACGATCCCTTTCACCGCCTCCAAGGGTAACGGCTTGTCCAACCCGTGAATCTCCACGTAACGGAAACCATGGAACGTAAAGCGAGGCTCATACGTCTCACCCGCCGCATCCCCTTTCAAGATATAACGATCCGTGGAAAGGGCGCTCCGGTAATTATCCGTATAGACTTGCCCTTTCTTCTCCTTATACATCGCGATCGTATACGGGGCGACAGGTTCGGTAGGGATCGTTTCCGGATAATTCATCTCCCCGAAACGGATCGTGATTTCCTGTCCGGCCTTTCCCTTGAAAGTCAGACGGGGAACACCGACCATATTCTGCCCCATATCATAGACATAGACGCCGGGAATAGGCTCTACCATGGACTGAGCGGTCAGGGTCACATTATTTTGTATCGGGCTGCCTACATATCCTTGGATCTCCACATTTACCGGAGGGGCGGCGAATAAGGTCGCCGGTTTCCATGACGAGTCATCAAAACCCGGAGCATCCCAGCCGTTCACCTCTTTCCGGGCATCGTATTCCTCTCCATTCTGAAGGCCGTTAAAAGTGATCGGTCCCCGGTCATAACATTTCCAGCTATCATTCGTAACGATCGTCTCACGAGTACCGTCGGCATACTCGATCACGATCTTTCCCAATAAGGACTGGCGGGTTCCGTATTGATCCTGCCAACCGGTAAGGAAACCGCTATGCTCGCTCCACCATCCGGCGCCCAACATCGCCCCGATACCATTATCGCCCGGTCGTAGCAAACTCGTTATATCATACGTATTATACATGATACGGTAACGGTAATCCGTCCAACCCGGATTCAGATAATCCTTTCCAACCTTCTGCCCGTTAACCGAGAACTCATAGATGCCCCTAGCGGTAGCATATAAACGGGCGCTCTTGACCGGTTTCTCTATCTTTATCGCTTTCCGGAGCATGGGAGCGGATACGTTCTCGCCCGGATACCAGACATTGAGCTTTCCCTCCCCTTTCTCCACATAAGTCTCGGCAGGATTGTACAGAAGCGTATTCCACGTATCCTCGCTGATACGCAAGTTGGAGAATGTAGCGGTCTGCCCTTTAGGTTGCAGGAAACCGATCGCGTACAAGCGGCAATGATAAACCAACTCTCCATCCGGATAAGGATACACGGTGAAAGCCCCTTCCTTGCCTCCCCAGAAATCACCACGGCTCTTCCGTTCTTTCTCCTCGGGAGTCAAAGAGGAATTCACCAAGGTCTTTCCATCGATCTCTATATCCACGAAATATTTCAAGGCATATTGGGCCGTCGTCACCTTCAACCGGATATGATGCACCTTATGCTTATCCGAGGCTGGGATGATAGAAGCCAGACTTTCCGCCGCATCTTGCCTCGTTTTTCCATCTGTGGTATGACGTAAAATGAAACGGGCGTCCCCCGAACCATTCAAGTCCAGTTCAGCAGACACATAATTATCAGCGTCCCTCGACCCAAAGACAAATACGGCTTTATCATTACCCTCGGCAACCCGCACATCATAGTCGATCACATAATGCGAGCGATATTTGGAGAGTTGTGTCTCCGACGAGCCGATCCAACGGGCACCACTCCATCCGGAACCCAGAAGACCGGTCTCGAACCACGCAGGCTCGGTGGAGGTAATTTCCGTTCCCGATTCATCCCATACGGAAACTTTCCAATAATAGCGAGTGGAAGGTTGCAATGCTTTTCCTTGATAAACTACGCCGACCGATTCCCCGGAAAGAACCTTTCCCGAATCATAGATATAACGCCCGGCAGCCAATTGCTCCGGACTATCGGCCACCCATAACCGATAAGCCTGTCCACAGGCCCCATAGCGATCGGACTCCATCTGCCAGTTAAAACGTGGCTGACTGACATCAATTCCCAGTGGATTGGTTTGATACTCAACCTGTAGGTTCTTCAATACGGTAACCGCACCCAGAGGTAGCCATCCGGCCAGCAACCCTAAGATTATAGACAAAATACATCGTGTGCTCTTCATAATACAAAGAATTAAAATGATAACGGTACAAAAATATCCATTATCATCTTAACTCTTTGTTTCATTTTTGGGAGAAGATGTAGCAGTTTTGACACTACTCAATCTTTCCTACCATCTTGGACGGGTCTACCCAACGATCAAACTCCTCGGCGGTCACATAACCGGACTCGATAGCCGCCTCCCGCAAAGTCTTATTTTCTTGATAGGCTTTCTGGGCGATAGCGGCGGCCTTGTAATATCCTATTTTCGGATTCAAGGCGGTAACCAGCATTAAGGAGCTATCCAGATGGCGTTTGATGTTTTCGTTCACCGGGGTAATGCCTTTTACGCAACGTTCACTGAAATTCAGGCAACCGTCACCAATCAAGCGGGCGCTTTGCAAGAAGTTCGAGATAATCACCGGCTTAAATACGTTCAACTCGAACTGCCCGTTGGAGCCGGCTATCGAGATTGTCACGTCGTTACCCATTACTTGAGCGGCGAGCATCGTCAATGACTCGCATTGCGTAGGATTCACCTTTCCCGGCATGATGGAGGAACCATTCTGCCTGGGCGGCAGGTTAATCTCCCCCAGCCCGGCCTTTGGCCCGCTGGACAGAAGACGCAGGTCATTGCATATCTTGGAAAGATTCACGGCACAGATGCGCAGGGTGGATGAAGTATGTACAAAACAGTCCAGATTCTGGGTGGCGTCAAACAGGTCGTCTGCCTGGACGCACTCTGTCTGGCACACAAGGTTGATATTGCGGATGATGTGGAACAGGTAAACCGGATTCACATTTATGGCCGTGCCCACAGCAGTGGCGCCGATATTCAGATACTTAAGTTCATCCATCTGTTCCCTGATCCTTCTGATGTCCCTTCCAATCACAGCAGCATACGCCTCAAAGGACTGCCCCAGCCTGATGGGGACCGCATCCTGAAGCTGGGTCCTTCCCATCTTAACCACATCGTCAAACTCAATGGACTTCTGATGGAGGGATTTCTGCAGACGTTCCAGTTCATCCAGAAGGCCGGGCAGCAGGCCCAGGATGGTCAGCTTGCCGGCGCAGGGTATCACGTCATTGGTGGACTGGGCCATGTTCACATGGTCATTGGGATGGACCAGGGAATAGTCCCCTTTTGTGCCGCCCAGGATCTCGATTGCCCGGTTGGCAATCACCTCGTTGGCATTCATATTGGCGGAGGTCCCGGCCCCGCCCTGGATGGCGTCCACAATGAACTGCCCGTGAAGCTTCCCCCCTATGATTTCATCACATGCAGCCACAATGGCATTCCCCACGCGCTCATCCAGCACATGGGCCGTCATATTGGTAAACGCCGCCGCCTTCTTGATCCTGGCCAGGTTCCTGATAAACTCCCCGTGGAGCGGCCTTCCCGTAATATGGAAATTATTCTTTGCCCGCAGCGTCTGAACCCCGTAATACGCCTTCACCGGCACCTCCATTGTTCCGATGGAATCAGATTCCTTCCTGGTAACCATATGATACCTTCCTCCCGCAATCTTGTATTGACAGGCGTCCGGAACACCCATGCCCCTGCCGCCCATCTGTATATCTGGATCATAACACGTTCCGGTCCAAAAGAAAACACTTTGGGAAACTATTGGTTTTATTAACTAAATTAAGTTAAAAATTAATTTAATAATAAAATTGACTCTTTTCCTTAATTTAATAAAGTATTCAAAGGTCCATACCGCTTATTTCTGGTTATACTGTCATATTTTAATGGCTCTAAAAATCCGTTTCACGCCCATACTAATCATGAAGCCTGAATGTGGCTGAACCATGTCCTCATTTTTTCAACAGAAAGGAGTGTTATTCATGAATTTATGCAGCTGTGAATCAAACGTACCTGCATCCAAATGCGGATGCGGCAAGGAACTTCCTGCTCCAGGCCCCGGCGTCCAGTTAGCAATCGCAACCGTTCCCATGCAGCCCTGGGAAACACCGTATGAGCCTGCAAAAGCATTGAAACAGGGAACCATTTTCCCATGTCTGGACCTGCCATTCTTCTTAGTAGGAGGTGAAAAACATGTCTGACCGCTGCACACTGCTTCAGCAGATTAATGAAATCAGTTTTGTTGTCAATGACTTAAACCTTTATCTGG
>ENA-OWPD01001993-OWPD01001993.1-human-gut-metagenome-genome-assembly--contig:-NODE-1993-length-13203-cov-4.382644_pt1 | contig 13203 bp, 12 predicted proteins | sample MGYA00248262_ERZ651842 | MGnify/ENA primary metagenome ERZ651842 (study PRJEB26924, sample SAMEA4378253) | human gut metagenome | biome: human gut; feature: human-associated habitat; material: faeces... | reverse complement strand
CTCGGACCTTGGGCTATCAGGCCCGGCAGAAAAAGGAGGAGCCCCGGTTGGTACCGCCGTCTGCGAGCGCAGCGGAGCTGGGCCTGACAGATGACCAGATCGTTCTGCTACGCCTGCTGGATGCGGAGGAGCCGGCCCTGGTGGACGACTTGATTGAGCAGAGCGGAATTCCCACGCGGCGGGTGCTCTCCGCCCTGACAGTGCTGGAGGTGGACGATTTGATCCGGCAGCACAGCGGAAAACGCTATACCCGCATCGTGAGTTTGAAGGAATAAATGCGCGCCCTGGTGGGGCGAGCTGGAGGTAAATATGGCAAAACAGAGTTTGGTCATTGTGGAGTCGCCCGCAAAGGCCAAAACCATTGGAAAATATCTGGGCAAGGACTTTGAGGTGAAGGCCTGCATGGGCCACCTGCGGGACCTGCCCAAGAGCAAAACCGGTGTGGATGTGGAAAACGATTTCGAGCCGGTCTATAAGCCCATCAAGGGCAAAGAGGACATCATCAGCGATCTGAAAAAGTCCGCAAAGGCAGCGGACACTGTGTACCTTGCCACCGACCCGGATCGGGAGGGCGAGGCGATCTCCTGGCACCTTAAGCAGCTGCTGGACCTGCCGGACGAAAAAACAAAGCGGGTTACGTTCAACGAGATTACGAAGAACGTGGTGCAGGAGAGCATCCGACAGCCCCGGGACATTGACCAGAACTTGGTGGACGCCCAGCAGGCCCGCCGGATTCTGGACCGGCTGGGGGGCTATGAGCTCAGCCCGCTTTTGGAAGAAGATCCGCCGGGGCCTCTCCGCCGGGCGGGTGCAGTCGGTGGCCACCAGGATGGTGGATGACCGGGACCGGGAGATCGAGGAGTTTCAGCCGGAGGAGTACTGGACACTGGACGCGAATCTCCTGGGGGCAGACGTGAAAAAAACACCTTTTGCCGCTCGTTACCACGGGAAAAACGGCAAAAAGGCGGAGCTGAAGAATGAGGAGGCGGTGAACGCCGTTGTGCGGGAGACGGAGGGCGAGCCCTTCGTGGTCCAGACGGTGAAGCGCACGGACAAGCAGCACAGCCCCTCCCCGCCATTCACCACCTCCACGCTCCAGCAGGAGGCATCCCGCAAGCTCTCCATGACCCCCCGGCGGACGATGGCAATTGCCCAACAGCTCTACGAGGGCGTGGATATCGAGGGCGAGGGTACCGTGGGTCTCATTACCTATATGCGTACCGACTCCCTGCGCCTGAGCGAGGAGGCTCTCTCCGCTGCGAAGGAGTTCATCATGGGCCGCTACGGCCCCGCGTATGCCGAGACCCACCGCTATAAGACAAAGGCCGGGGCTCAGGACGGCCACGAGGCTATCCGCCCCAGCAACGTGAACCTGACGCCGGAGCAGGTGAAAAAGGACCTTACCGGCGAGCAGTACCGGCTCTACCGCTTGGTTTGGAGCCGGTTTGTGGCCTGCCAGATGTCCAACGCCGTGTACGACAGCGTATCTGTGGAGATTACCGCCGGCGGTCACGCGTTCCGTGCCACCTCCTCCAGCCTGAAGTTCTCCGGCTACACCGCCGTGTACGAGGAGGGCAAGGACGAGGAGAAGGAGGAAAGGGAATCCCCGCTGCCCGCTCTGCGGGAGGGAGAGACCTTGGCGCTGCGGGATTTCTCCAAGGACCAGCACTTTACCCAGCCCCCCGCTCACTATACAGATGCCTCCCTGATCCGGGCCATGGAGGAGCAGGGCATTGGCCGTCCCTCCACTTACGCGCCCACAGTGTCCACTATTCTGGACCGGGAATACGTCATCAAGGATGGCAAATACCTGCGCATCACCAACCTGGGTCGTGTGGTGACGGCGCTGATGAAGGATAAATTCAGCGACATCGCGGACATGAAGTTCACCGCCAACATGGAGGAGAAGCTGGACTCCGTAGAGGAAGGGAAGACCCCCTGGAAGGGAGTTCTGCGGGACTTCTACGGGGACTTTGAGAGCCACCTGAGGCAGGCGGAGCAGGACTTGACCCGTATCAAGGTGCCCGACGAGGTCAGCGAGGAGATCTGCCCGGAGTGCGGGCGGAATCTGGTGGTGAAATCCGGCCGGTTCGGTCGCTTTCTGGCCTGCCCGGGTTACCCGGAGTGCAGCTTCACCATGCCGCTGGTGGTGGCCATGCCGGGCCGCTGCCCCAAGTGCGGCGGGCGCATCATGAAGCGCACCGGCAACAGCAAGAAGACCGGAAAGCAGTATACCTACTACTGCTGCGAGCATGTGAACAGCCGGGACGAGGCCAACAAGTGCGACTTCATGACCTGGGACGTGCCGGTGAAGGAGACCTGCCCCGAGTGCGGCCACACCCTGTTCAAGAAGTCGGGCCGGGGGTTCAAGAAGCCCTTCTGCATCAACCCGGAGTGCCCCAACTTCCTACCCGAGGATCAGCGGGGCTACAAGAAAAAGGCCGCCTCCGCGGAGAGCCCGGCGGAGGGCGCCCCTCCCGAGGAGGAGAAGAAGCCCGCCCAAAAGGCGGCGGCCAAAAAGACCGCCGCCAAAAAGCCGGCCGCGAAGACGGCGGCCGCCAAGAAAACCGCCGCTCCCAAGAAGACGGCGGCAAAGAAACCGGCGGCGAAAAAAGCCGCGGCCAAGACCAAGAGCGAGGCCTGAGGCCCGCTTCCACCGGTGGAAGCCGTCAGGGATTCCCCCTGACGGCAGACTCAGTTGAAATACCGGAGGAATGAGATCATGGAACCCCAAGAGAGAAAGCTGCGCACCAACCTGGACACCGACCTGCTCAAGCTGGTCGCCATCGCCGCCATGCTGGTGGATCACATCGGCGGGGCCTTTTTCCCGGAGATCCCCGTGTTCCGGTGGATCGGCCGGCTGGCCTTCCCCCTGTTCTGCTACTGTATGACGGTGGGCCTGCTCTACACCCACAACATCAGGCGCTACCTGGGGCGGCTGGCGATTTTCGCCGTGGTGTCCCAGCCCTTCTGGATTCTCGCCTTCAACGCCGACGACATCCTGGGCAACCTGACCAACTGGAACATCTTCTTCACCCTCTTCCTCAGCCTGCTGGCCATGTGGGGGCTGACCACCCGGCGCTGGTGGCTCTTCGTGCTGGGGGTTCTGGTGCTGGCCTTCGGAAGCTTTGACTACAACTACAACGGCGTCATTCTGATGCTGATCTTCTACTTCTGCCGGAACAAGCCCGCCCTGCTGGCGGGGCTGTATACCATGTTCTGGATTCCCGCCCTGTGGGGCGGCTCCCTGGAGGATCCCCTGGCCCTGGTGGTGGGCGGCCACGCCGTCGACTGGACGATCTTCGGCCTGCTGGCCCTGCCGCTGATCCTCTGCCGCACCCACTCCGGCCTCAGGATTCCCAAGTGGTTCTTTTACGCCTTCTATCCCGCTCACCTGGCGGTCATCGCCCTGGTGGGGTGGTGTATGGGCGTGTAACCGGAAAAGGAGCGTGTTGGCATGAAGATTCTGCTGCTCAACGGAAGTCCCCGGCCCAACGGCAATACCGCCGCCGCCCTGGACGAGATGGAGGCCGTGTTTGCCGCCGAGGGTCTGGAGACCGAGCGGGTGCAGGTGGGAAACCGGGTTATCCGGGGGTGTATCGCCTGCGGCAAGTGCGCCGAGCTGGGCCGGTGCGTGTTCGACGACCTGGTGAACGAGCTGGCCCCCAAGCTGGAGGCCTGCGACGGGCTGGTGGTAGGCAGTCCGGTGTACTACGCCTCGGCCAACGCCACCCTGGTGGCCCTGCTGACCCGGCTGTTTTACTCCACCCCCTTTGACAAGACCATGAAGGTGGGGGCCGCCGTGGCGGCGGCCCGGCGGGGCGGCCTGTCCTCCACCTTTGACGAGCTGAACAAATTCTTTACCATCAGCGGCATGCCGGTGGCCTCCAGCCAGTACTGGAACAGCATCCACGGCCGCCTGCCCGGCGAGGCCGCCCAGGACGCCGAGGGCCTCCAGACCATGCGCACCCTGGCCCGGAATATGGCCTTCCTGGTCAAGAGCATCGCCCTGGGCCGGGAGAAATACGGCCTGCCGGAGCGGGAGGAGCCTCTGCGCACCCACTTCATCCGCTGAGTCCCACACAAGGAGGAACCCATGGAACCAGTTATTGTAATCGGCGCAGGCCTGGCGGGCTCGGAGGCCGCGTGGCAGCTTGCCCAGCGGGGCGTCCCCGTCACCCTGCGGGAGATGAAGCCCTCCAAAATGACCCCCGCCCACCATACCGAGTGGTTTGGGGAGCTGGTGTGCTCCAACTCCCTGCGCTCGGATCAGTTGGAGAACGCGGTGGGCCTGCTCAAGGAGGAGCTGCGCCGCATGGACTCCCTGATCCTGACCTGCGCCGACGCCCACCGGGTGGAGGCGGGGGGCGCCCTGGCGGTGGACCGCCACGGGTTCGCCCGTGCGGTGACGGAGAAGATCCGCGCCCACCCCCTCATCACCGTGGAGGAGGGGGAGGTCACCCAAATCCCGGAGTCGGGGAACGTGATCGTGGCCTCCGGCCCCCTGACCTCCGACCCGCTGGCGGAGGCCATCCGGGCCTTCTTCCCCGAGAGCCGCACCCTCAATTTCTACGACGCGGCGGCCCCCCTGGTCACCTTCGAGAGCGTGGATATGGACAGCGCCTTCTTCGCCTCCCGCTACGACAGGGGGACCCCGGACTACATCAACTGCCCCATGACGGAGGAGGAGTACGACGCCTTCTGGACCGAGCTGTGCGCCGCCCAGGAGGCGGAGGTTCACGGCTTTGAGGACAAGCATGTGTTCGAGGGCTGTATGCCCGTGGAGGTCATGGCCCGCCGGGGGAAGCAGACCCTCTGCTACGGCCCCCTCAAGCCCCGGGGCCTGAACGATCCCAAGACCGGAAAGGAGCCCTTCGCCGTGGTGCAGCTCCGCCGGGACAACGCCGACGGCACCATCTACAATCTGGTGGGCTTCCAGACCCACCTGAAATGGCCGGAGCAGAGGCGGGTGTTCTCCATGATCCCCGCCCTCAGGAACGCCGAGTTCGTGCGCTACGGCGTCATGCACCGCAACACCTATCTGGACTCCCCCCGGCTGCTGGACCGCTATTACCGGGTGAAGAAGGAGCCCCGCGTCTGCTTCGCCGGGCAGATCACCGGCGTGGAGGGGTACGTGGAGTCCACCGCCTCCGGCTTCCTGGCTGCCGTGGAGCTGGCCCGGCGGCTGGAGGGCAAGCCCCCCGTGGACTTCCCCCAGGAGACCGCCGTCGGCGCCCTGGCGCGCTATATCAGCAACGAGAGCGTCACCGACTTCCAGCCCATGAACGTCAACTTCGGCATCATCCCGCCCCTGGACTACCGCGTCAAGGGCAAGCGGAATAAAAATGCCGAGCTGTCCAAGCGGGCCTTGGAGCTTCTGGACGGGCTGGACTGGCGGTAGGGGCGGCCACAAAGGCCGCCCCTACAGGAGCACCGGGCGGCCCCAACACGTAGGGGCGACCCTTGTGGTCGCCCGCCCTGCCGCGCGTACCTGTAGGGGCGGATGCCCACATCCGCCCGCTGCTCAAGGCAGCAGTTCCATGAGGAGACGCCCGGCCAGACGGAAGCCGTGCCGGAAGCAGGCCAGCCGCTCATAATCGGACATTTCGCCCTCCAGATCGTTGAGACGGTCGAGAAAATCCAGCCCGAGGGAGGCGCGGATCTGGTCGTGGCAGGCGCTGATGCGCTCCAGCCGCTCTTGATAGCCGGGGGCCTGACGGAAATCCAAGTGCCTGTTACCCAGCTCATGTTCTAAGAGCTGCTGTAGGAAGTCATTCATTTTATCAACACCCCACTAATAGTGTGTATTTAGTATACACGCTATTAGTGGGAAATGTCAAGGGGGGATTCGGTGTATTCCAATGATTTGTTTGGCACACGGCTAAAGTGCCTAAGAAAAGATAGGGGAGAAACTCAAAAAGACTTGGCCGATTTTCTCGGTATCAAACAAAATCAAATTGGTGAAATGGAAAATGGCCGCAAGGCATCTACCTTTGCCAAGCTTGCCCTTTTGTGTGAGCACTACAACATCAGCGCCGACTATCTCCTGGGCCTTACGGACGAGCCCTGGCCCCTGCGGCAAGACGATGGGGCGGGGCGATGAGGGCATCGCCCCCTACAGGAACGCCGGGCGGCCCCAACGCGTAGGGGCGACCCTTGTGGTCGCCCGCCCCGCCGGGCACACGTCCGTAGGGGCGGATGCCCACATCCGCCCTCTGCCGCGGGGTTCCCGCTCCGGCACCCTGGGGATTGGAAAGAACGGGCGGCCATAAAGGCCACCCCAACAGGAATACCGGACGGCCCCAATACGTAGGGGCGATCCTTGTGGTCGCCCGCCCCGCCGGGCGCCCGCCCGCCGTTGCCGTTTATCCAGGAATGAACAGAGAAAGTGGAGGAGAACATATGAAGATCATCGTAGACGCCATGGGCGGCGACAACGCGCCCGTCTCCAACGTGCGGGGCGCCCTCGCCGCGGTGCGGGAGCTGGGCGTGGAAGTCATTCTGGTGGGCCGGGGGGAGGACATCCTCAAGGTGCTCAAGGAGGACGGCATCGGCGAACTGCCCCCGGGGCTGGAGATCGTCCACGCCTCCGAGGTGGTAGAGATGTGCGACAACCCGGCCACCGCCTTCAAGGAGAAGAAGGACTCCTCCCTGACCGTGGGCCTGAACCTGCTGAAGAACGGGGACGGGGCGGCCTTTGTCTCCGCGGGCAGCACGGGGGCGCTGTTGTCGGCGGCCACGCTGATGGTCAAGCGCATCCGGGGCATCCGCCGGGCGGCCATGGCCCCGGTGGTGCCTACCGGCGGCGGCGGCGCGGTGCTCATCGACTGCGGCGCCACGGCGGAGGGTACGCCGGAGTATCTGCTCCAGTTCGCCTTTATGGGCTCCTATTACGCCGAGCGGGTGCTCAAGCGCCCCGAGCCCAAGGTGGGCCTGCTCAACATTGGCGCCGAGCCCTCCAAGGGCACCGACCTCCAGCGGGAGGCCTACGCCCTGCTCACCGAGGCGGGCAAGGCCGGGCGCATCCACTTCGTGGGCAACGTGGAGGCCCGGGAGGCGGTGTACGGCGAGGTGGACGTGATCGTGTCCGACGGCTACTCCGGCAACATCTTCCTCAAGACCATGGAGGGCACCGGCGGCTTCATGGCAAAGCAGCTCAAGGCCATGTTCAAGAAGAACCTGCTCACCAAGCTGGCGGCGGTGCTGGTTTCCGGAGGCCTGCGGGACTTCAAGAAGATGATGGACGCCGGGGAGGTGGGCGGCACCCCCCTCATCGGCATCTCCAAGCCCGTCATCAAGGCCCACGGCTCCTCCGACGCCTTCGCCATCAAGAACGCCATCCGCCAGGCCCAGAGCTTCGCGGCCTCCGGCATTATTGAGGACATCACCGAAAATATCGACCACATGCGCCTGCGCAGTGAGTAAATGGGAAAATTTTGACTTTCCTATTGACAGGCGGGAGAAACTTGCCTATTATCATAGTGCAATGACACCGTCGGGAACGACGGAAGCGACAGGAGTAGATGAACATGATTTTCGAGAAGCTCGCCGCCCTGCTGTCCGAACAGTTCGGCGTGGACGTGGACAGCATTACCATGGACACCTCGTTTGAGGATCTGGGGGCCGACTCCCTGGACATCGTGGAGATGACCATGGCCGTGGAAGAGGAGTTTGGCCTGGAGGACATGGACGAGGAGGATCTGTCCGGTATCTCCACCGTGGCGGATCTGGTCCGCTACCTCAAGTCCAAGCTGGAGGACTGAAGAAACCAAAGAGACAGGAGCCCCGCCTCCCGGCGGGGCTCCGGCTTTGAAAGGGAGGATCGGCCATGGAGGCATTGGAAGAAAAGCTGGGTTACCGGTTTACCAACCGGGCCTTTCTGGAAAACGCCCTCACCCACAGCTCCTACGCCAACGAGAACAAGGCCAAGGGACTGCAGAGCAATGAGCGGCTGGAATTTCTGGGGGACTCTGTGCTTGGTATGGTCGTGGCCGACTACCTGTTCCGCACCCACCCCGACCTGCCGGAAGGGGATCTGACCCGCACCCGGGCGGCCCTGGTGTGTGAGGGCAGCCTGGTGGAAGTGGCCCAGTGCCTGGAGCTGGGCGCCTACCTGAAGCTGGGCAAGGGGGAGGAGGCCGGCGGCGGCCGGGAGCGGCCCTCCATCATTGCCGACGCGGTGGAGGCGGTGCTGGCCGCCGTGTACCTGGACGGCGGCATCGGCTCGGCCCGGAAGCTCATCCAGAAGTTCATCCTGGACCGGGAGGCGGAGAAGAGCGCCAGCCGCGATTACAAGACCGCCCTTCAGGAGCTGGTGCAGCGGGAGAGCGGCCAGGTGCTGGGCTACCAGCTCATCGGCGCCGAGGGCCCTGATCACGCCAAGATCTTCTCGGTGGAGGTGGATCTCAACGGCATCCCCATCGGCCAGGGCCGCGGCCGCAGTAAAAAAGAGGCGGAGCAGAACGCGGCCAAGGCTGCGATAGAGAAGTTAAAGGCTGGGGAATAACCGGCCGCTCCGCCTCTCTTGCGAGCGGAAGCGAGCCGCCGCGTCAGCGGCGTCAAGCATTTTGCGGAGCAAAATCTTGATGCCGGGCGGATTCACTCCGCCCGGACAGATGGAGAGAAACGGGGGCCCCAAACTGCCCGCGGCGGTTTGGGCGGCGGAGCAGAACGCGGCCAAGGCCGCGATAGAGAAGCTGAGGGCTGGGGAATAACCGGCCCACGGGCGACACAAGGGTCGCCCCTACGTGCAGGGGCTGTCCGGCTCCTCTGTAGGGGCGGCCTTTATGGCCGCCCGTCCTGTCAGGCCTTCACAGGGCCTGGGGTAGTGCAAAACCTGGTGTACGGCGGGCGGATGTAGGTATCCGTCCCTGCGAAATGGTTTGCCCGCCGTGTACCACCAAACCAGACGCGGAGCGCTCAGGCGCTCCGTGTTTTTGTGGAAAAGGGTTTGCAAAGGACGCCGTTCCTTGGTATAATAATTTATTCAGAATGATAACATGGCGAGGTGCAGACCTTGTATTTAAAAGCGCTGGAAATCCAGGGGTTCAAATCCTTTCCGGACAAGACGGTACTCTCCTTCGGGGAGGACATGACCGCCATTGTGGGCCCCAACGGAAGCGGGAAATCGAATATCTCCGACGCCGTCCGCTGGGTCATGGGGGAGCAGTCCACCAAGGCCCTGCGGGGCGGCAAGATGGAGGACGTAATCTTCGGCGGCACGGCGGTGCGCAGACAGCAGGGCTTCGCGGAGGTCTCCCTGGTGCTGGACAACACCGACCACATCTTCCCGATGGAGGAGAGCGAGGTGATGGTCACCCGGCGGTATTACCGCTCGGGGGAGAGCGAGTACTACATCAACCGCCGTTCCGTCCGCCTGAAGGACGTGAACGAGCTGTTCATGGACACCGGCCTGGGCCGGGAGGGCTACTCCATCATCGGGCAGGGCCGCATTGACGAGATTTTGTCCGTCAAGAGCGCCGACCGCCGGGAGGTCTTTGAGGAGGCCGCCGGTATCTCCCGCTTCCGCCACCGGAAGGAGGAGGCCGAGCGCAAGCTGGAGCGCACCCAGGAGAATCTGGTGCGCATCACCGACAAGATCGACGAGCTGGAGCTCCAGGTGGAGCCCCTCCGCGCACAGAGCGAGAAGGCCCGGAAGTTCCTGGTGCTGCGGGACGAGCTGCGGGGGCTAGAGATCTCCCTGTGGCTGGAGCAGTTGGAGAAAATACGGGCGGGGGCCATCAAGACCCTGTCCGACTACGAGAACGCCGTCCGCCAGAAGGAGGAGGCCCAGGGGGCGGTGGAGGCCCTCTACGCCGCCGCCGAGGAGCACGCCGCCCAGATGCGGGACAAGGACGTGGAGGCCGAGGGCGTCCGCTTCCAGATGATGCAGCGGGGGGCCGACGCCAACGGACTGGAAAACGCCGTTGCGGTACTCCGGGCCAACATCCAGAACAACCTGGAGAACCGGGACCGCATCCGGCGGGAGCTGGAGCAGCAGGAGGGGCGGGCCGACTCCATCGGCGCCCAGATTGCCGAGCGGAAGGAACGTCTGGAGGCGCTGGTGGGCGAGCTGGACGCCCTGGCGGCGGAGCTGTCCGCAAAACAGGGGGAGGCCGAGGAGACCGCCCGCTCCGCAGGCACCCTGGCCGGAGAGCTGGAGGAGCTGCGCCGGAAGGAGGCGGTGGAAAACGCCTCCGCCTCCGAGGCCAGGGCTCTGCTCTCCGCCCTGGCCGCCGCGGCCCAGGAGCTGCTGGACCGGGATGAGGCGGTGCATCAGGAGCTGTCCGCCGGTGAGGAGCGGGTGCGCCAGCTTCAGGAGGGCCGGGACGCGGCCCAAAAGGAGCTGGCCCAGGCCCGGGAGGACCGGGATTCCCTCCAGAATGTGCTCAACGGCTATGGCCTGCGGCTGGAGTCCCGCCGGAAAAAGGCCAAGGAGGCCGAGGAGCGCCATGTCAAGCTCCAGATGGAGGAGAACGCCCTCCAATCCCGCATCCACATGCTCTCCGAGATGGAGAAGCTCTACGAGGGCTACTCCAAGGCGGTGAAGCTGGTGATGGGGGAGGCCCGGCGAGGCCAGCTCAAGGGGGTCCACGGCCCGGTGGCCGGGCTGCTCCACGTGCCCGACCACTGCACCGTGGCCATTGAGACCGCCCTGGGCGGCGCCATGCAGCACATTGTGGTGGAGCGGGAGGAGGACGGCAAGGCCGCCATCCAGTACCTCAAGCGCCGGGACGGCGGCCGGAGCACCTTCCTGCCCCTGACCACCATCCGCCCCTCCGACTTCCGGGAGCAGGGCGTACGGGGGGAGGCGGGCTTCGTGGGCCTGGGGGACGAGCTGGTGCAGTTCGACCCCCGCTACCAGAGGATTTTTTCCAATCTGCTGGGGCGCACCGTGGTGGCCGAGGATATGGACGCGGCCATCGCTATGGCCCGCAAATACGGCCACCGCTTCAAAATCGTCACCCTGGACGGCCAGGTGCTCAACCCCGGCGGCTCCATGACCGGCGGCTCGGTGTCCCGCAGCGCGGGCATCCTCAGCCGGGCCAACGAGCTGGAGCGGCTGAACCGGCAGCGCGCCGGTGTGGAGGAGCAGCGCGCCGCCGCCGCCCAGGCCATGGAGGAGGCCAGGCGGGAGGCCACCGCCGCCGCATACGAGGTGGAGACCGCCCAGGCCCAGCAGCGCCAGCACGAGGACGCCATCCTCAAGCTGGAGGAGCGGCTGGCCCATTTCGACGCCCAGCTCGCCGACGCCTCCCGCCGCCGGGACGAGCAGCGCCGGGAGCTGGAGCAGATTCAGGCCCGCTCCGCCCAGACCGAGGCGGATACCGCCGCCGCCCGGGCGCGCATTGAGGCCCTGGAGGGCTCTGCCGCCGCCCTGCGGGCCGAGGCCGAGGGCAAGGCCCGGGGCCAGAGCGAGCTCCAGGCGCGCACCGCCGGTATCCGGGAGGCCATCGCGGAGCTGAACATGCGCCGGGCCGGCCTGGAGGCGGAGCAGCAGGCCGCCGGGCAGAGTCTCACCGAGCTGGAGGCCCTGCGGCGGGATCTCACCGGCGACCGGGCCGAGCGGGAGCGGATGCTCACCGCGTTTGAGGAGAAGAACGCCGCCCTGGAGGAGGAGATCCTGGAGAAGGAACGGCGGCTCCAGGCCATCCGCCAGGAGAACCGGGAGCGGCAGGAGGCCATCGCCCGCATCAATGAGGAGAAGCTGTCCCTGGAGGCCCGGCGCAACCAGGCCGACAAGCAGGCGCGGGACAAAAACAGCGAACTGTTAAACTTAGAGCGGGAGGTCTCCGTCTTAGAACAGAGGAAGGCCGCCGCTGCCCTGGAGGAGAAAACCCTGCTGGACAAGCTGTGGGAGACCTATGAGCTGTCCCATGAGGCCGCCCGCGCCCAGCGGGTGGAGCTGGAGAGCGTCCCCAAGGCCCAGCGCCGGGTGGGCGAGCTGAAAAAGGCGATCTCCGGCCTGGGCAATATCAACCTGGATGCCATTGAGGAGTTCCAGCGGATCAACGAGCGGTACACCTACCTGACCGACCAGCGGGACGACGTGCTCAAGTCCAAGAAGGAGTTGGAGGGCATCATCGCCGACATCACCGAGGAGATGAAAACCATCTTCGCCCGGCAGTTTTCCGTCATCAACGAGGCGTTCCAGCAGACCTTTACTGAGCTGTTCGGCGGCGGCAAGGCCACCCTGGAGCTCGAGGAGCCGGAGGACATCCTCAACTGCGGCATTGAAATCCGGGTGCAGCCCCCCGGCAAGGCCCTCAAGGTGCTCTCCCTCCTCTCCGGCGGCGAGAAGGTACGGTGTATGCTCTCGCGGATGATGCTTTTTGGCTCCAATGTGCTGGTGATGGATCAGCCTACAAACCACCTGGACCTGGAGTCTATTACTGCCGTCAACAACGGCCTCATTGATTTCAAGGGCGTGGTGTTGTTTTCCAGCCACGACCACGAGTTTGTCCAGACCATTGCCAATCGGATCATGGAGTTCCATGACGGCAAGCTTACTGACAAGCTGGGCACTTATGAGGAGTATCTAGAGAGCCAGCGCGCATCCGGCGCAGTCTGACAGAGATCTGTTACCAGATTGTAGTTGACATAAAAAATACCACTCCGTATACTGAGAGTGATTCAGTAACGGGGTGGTTTTTTTATGCATCAAGGGGGAATTTTGGCGTTGACACTCGCTTTGCTCACAGGGTGTGGCACAGCAAACTTGCCGGAAAATCTTGCGGCAGATCAGACCACCGCGCCACTGGCAGTATTAGAGGGGGAGGAACTCTCTCCGGACGGTCAGTTTGAGGTCCAGATCGTAGGGGCAAGCAATATTGTCAACGGTATCCAGGTACCGGAAAAGATCCAGGTAGTGGACCAAGAAACCGGGGAAGTAATGTGGGAGGACCAGGGATGGGGTACTCAGTCCGTTCTATGGTCCCCGGACAGTCATTACCTGGCTCTGGCATACGGTGCCTGTACTTGGCAAGCAGTACATATCATCGAGACTGATACCTGGACTGTCTGGGATTTCACCCTGCCCGACGGTTCACCGATTCCGGAGCACATTGCGTTGCCACACGACCAGCCTTGGGGGGTCTGGGAGAAAAATTTCGGCATGCCGGAAGAAGATTATGCTTTGATTCTGACGGTTGGCCGGGGCGGAGATAGGGAGCATACCTATCACTGTTCCTTTCTGTTGGACGG
>ENA-OWPD01001992-OWPD01001992.1-human-gut-metagenome-genome-assembly--contig:-NODE-1992-length-13204-cov-2.729561_pt1 | contig 13204 bp, 13 predicted proteins | sample MGYA00248262_ERZ651842 | MGnify/ENA primary metagenome ERZ651842 (study PRJEB26924, sample SAMEA4378253) | human gut metagenome | biome: human gut; feature: human-associated habitat; material: faeces... | reverse complement strand
AACCATGGATGCAAGGGGAGGCGGTCCTGGCCGGATTTCCAAAGAAGAAATCATCAACATGGTCCTTCGCAGAAAAAGGCCGGTCCATGAGACAGAAGGAAGCGGGCCCCTCCTGAAACTTGAGAACCTGGTCAAGATATATGATACAGGCGCCATCAAGGTGCTGGGCCTTAAGAAGATAAACCTGACCGTGGACAGGGGGGAATTCGTGGCAATCATGGGTCACTCAGGTTCCGGTAAATCCACCCTGATGAACATACTGGGATGTCTGGACCGTCCCACCCTGGGACATTATTATCTGGATGGGGCGGATGTGGCCGGTATGACCTCAGATGAGCTTTCCGCCATCCGAAATAAAAAGATTGGTTTTGTATTTCAGTCCTTTAATCTGATTTCCCGGATGTCGGCGCTGAAAAATGTAGAGCTTCCCATGACCTATGCCCGTGAGGGAAAGCGGCAGCGGACAGCCCGCGCAGAAGAACTGTTAAAACGGGTGGGTCTGGGAAAGAGAATGCATCATCAGCCCAATGAGCTGTCCGGCGGCCAGAGACAGAGGGTGGCTATTGCCCGGGCACTTGCCAACAATCCGCCCCTGCTTCTGGCAGACGAGCCTACGGGAAATCTAGACACAGCGGCTTCTGTGGAGATTATGGAGCTGTTTTGCCGTCTTCATGAGGAAGGAACCACTGTGGTGCTGGTTACTCATGAGGAGGAAATCGCAGCTTTTACAGAGCGGATTATCCGGTTTCGTGACGGGGAAATTATCAGTGATGAGCCGAATATTCCCCATGAGCCGGAGTTTAGCTGCCATATAGAGCGGAATACGGATTTTGAACCGGAGGAGACTTCCGGCGGAAAGGAGTTTTCATGCTGATTGAAAATATGAAAATGGCATTTTCTGCGATCCGGATCAATAAGATGCGTTCTTTTTTGACCATGCTGGGAATCATTATCGGAATCGGTTCGGTGATTTCTATTGTATCTATCGGAGATACCATGCGGGGGATGTTTGCGGATCTGTATAAGGATGTGGGACTGACTCAGGCATATATTTCTATTGGATACTGGCTGGAGGAGGTCCGCCAGAGCGACTATTTTACTCTGGATGATATGGAGCGGATCCGTGAGGTGTTTGGCGAAGAGATTGCCTATATGGACTGTTCCTCCGGTGTGTCTGCCAATGCCCAGAACGGGAGAACCCAGGTGAAGTTTAATTACGAAGGGATTGACTGGAATTATCAGGACGTACAGCCTGTGAATATGGTATACGGAAGATATCTGAATGAAGCAGATGTGAAGGGACGCAGGAAGAATGTGGTGATGGACACGGACAGTGCCATGCTTCTTTTTGGCGTGGAAAATGCCGTAGGAAAAACCTTTCGCACAACGATTTACGGAACAACGGATGAATATACGGTAGCAGGGGTGTACCGCAAGGAGATCAGCCCCTTTCAGGCTATGATGATGGGAACAAGTGAAGGCGGAACGGCCTTTATCCCGTATACGCTTCTGACCTGGCCGAATGATTATTTTTATTCGATTCGTGTGTTTGCAAAGGATGATGTAAATCTGGATGTGTTTTTCGGACAGCTGAAGGATTATATTGGACGGCTGAAGGGAAGAGATCCGGAGGATTATTATATGCAGACGGCAGTAGAGGAAATGGGAATGATGGACAGCATGATGGGCGGTCTTTCTGCGGCTGTCGGAGGCATAGCAGCCATTTCCCTTTTAGTAGGCGGAATTGGAATTATGAATATTATGCTGGTATCGGTGACTGAACGGACCAGGGAAATCGGAATCCGGAAAAGTCTGGGCGCCAGAACCAGAGATATTCTGATTCAGTTTCTTACAGAATCTGCTATCTTGTCAGCCTGCGGCGGAATGATCGGCATTCTTCTGGGGGTCGGGCTTGTCTCGGTCGGAGGAATGGCTCTTGGCGTAAAAGCGGTAATCCGTCCGTCTGTGGTGGTGATGGCAGTGGGTTTTTCTGCCCTGGTAGGCGTGTTTTTTGGAATTTATCCGGCCTCCAAGGCAGCAAAAAAAGATCCCATTGACGCGCTTCGTTATGAATAGAGGGTTTCCTTCAGCAGATCCCGGACAGCTTCTCCGGCAATCAGAAGTCCGGCTGCAGGAGGAACAAAGGAAATACTGCCGGGAACAGAGCGTCTGTTTCCGGCTTCTTCTGATTCCATAACAGGGGTAAGAGGCTCCTCTCTGGAATAGAGCACCTTCAGATGAGCAATGCCCCGTTTTTTCAGTTCTCTGCGCATTACCCGGCACAGAGGGCACACAGAGGTTTTTGTAATATCTGTGATTTCAAACAGCTCTCCGTGCAGCTTGTTTCCGGTACCCATAGAGGAGATCAGAGGAATCCCGTGGTCATTTGCATACTGTACAATAGCCAGCTTGGCTGTGACAGTATCAATGGCATCTATGATATAATCAATGGGTCTGTCTGCTCCGGGAAGACAGGGAATGGAGTCTAAAAGAGGAGACAGGTTGTCAGGAAGCACAAAGGTTTCAAAGGTGATAACCCGGGCGTCGGGATTGATGTCCAGGATCCTCTCCTTCATAACCTGTGTTTTATATCGTCCCACAGTGCTGTGATAGGCAATGCTCTGGCGGTTGATATTGGTCAGAGAAACGGTATCATTGTCAATCAGAATCAGCCTTCCTGCGCCGCATCTGGCCAGGGCTTCAATACAGTGGGAGCCTACGCCTCCAACGCCGAAAACGGCTATGGTGGAGGAGGCCAGGCGCGTCAGACCTTCTTCACCGATCAAAAGACCGGTTCTGGAAAATTCGTTCATGAATCGTTCCTCCCTACAGCAGGTTGTCATTGGGATGGCACCGCTGTTCTTCAATCAGATCAGCCAGAGTCACATGATCCACCACCTGGTCTACGGCATCCTTGATTTTCTGCCATACACTTAAAGTTACACACTGTCCGGCGCGTTCGCAGGGCGGAGCATCCTTGTCCAGACAGGAAACAGGTGACAGGCTGCCCTCTGTCTGCCTGAGAATCATGCCGACTGTATATTTTTCCGGCGGCATGGTAAGCATATAGCCGCCCTGGGCGCCGCGGATGCTGCGGACATACCCGGCCCTGTGAAGCAGGGTAACAATCTGTTCCAGATATTTGTCTGAGATACCCTGGCTGGCAGCCACCTGACTGATTTTTGTACATGCGTCCGGGTTCATCCCGAATTCTATCATCATACGCAGGGCATATCGTCCTTTTGTAGAAATTTTCATAACTTCCTCCTTATACTTTACTAAAATAATAGGATTTACAGCTATTGTACAAAATTAAAGAGAAAATGTAAAGAGACATCCTGAATTGACTTATGACAGGGGAAATGTTACAATTTTTGTAATTGTCATTGACAGTATTTCTTATTTTATAATAGAGGCAAGGAGGACAGGAAAGAATGAAGGATGGTTTTTTCCGCACAGCAGCAGCAACCCTGAAGGGACGTGTTGCAGATACCGGGTATAACTGCCGGGAAATCTGCAGAATAATAGAAGAGGGAGAGCGGGAAGGTGCAGGGCTTATGGTATTTCCGGAGCTCTGTATTACTTCGTATACCTGCAATGATCTGTTTTTGCAGGAGCCGCTGCTTCGCCGGGCCAGAGCAGGCTTAAAGCAGATTGTGGATTTCACAAAGGGAAGGCAGCTGGTGGCTGTAGTCGGGCTTCCCTGGGAGTATGGCGGCCGGATTTTCAATGTGGCAGCCTTTGTCTGCGATGGAAAGCTTCTGGGACTGGTTCCCAAGCTTAATCTGCCAAACTACGGGGAATTTTATGAACAGAGATATTTTGCTGTGGGTATGGAAGAGCCGGTGGAGGTTTCCTGGGAGGGAGAGAAGGTTCCCATGGGAACCAGACTTCTGTTTTCCTGCAGAGAGATTCCGTCTCTGACTATTGCTGCGGAGATTTGCGAGGACCTGTGGGTTCCCTGTCCGCCCAGCATTGGTCATGTGCTGGCAGGTGCAACGGTGGTTGTAAACTGTTCTGCCAGTGACGAGGTGGTTGGAAAGGATTCTTACAGAAGATCTTTGATTGGCGGACAGTCAGCCCGCCTTATCTGCGGGTATGTGTATGCCAATGCAGGCGAGGGAGAGTCTACCCAGGATCTGGTATTCGGCGGACATAATCTGATTGGGGAAAACGGAACCTTGCTGGCGGAGTCCCGGAGATTTGTTCCGGAGGTGATTTATGCAGATCTGGATCTGGAGCGCCTGGCTGCAGAGCGGCGCAGGACAACGACCCATCCGGCAGCCTGCCGGGAGGGGTACCGGACTGTGGAGTTTTCTCTGAATACAGACGCTATGGAGAAACAGCAGGAGGAGAGGCTTCTGCGGCGAATTGACAGCCGTCCCTTTGTTCCGGGAGATGACAGGGAGAGAAGCAGACGCTGTGAGGAGATTTTTACCATTCAGGCGATGGGGCTGAAAAAACGCCTGGAGCATACAGGCGTGCGCCATGTGGTTTTGGGAATTTCCGGAGGTCTTGATTCTACGCTGGCTTTGCTGGTGACGGCGCGGGCCTTCGATATGCTGAAAATACCAAGGGAGCAGATTCATGCGGTGACCATGCCCTGCTTTGGAACCACAGACAGAACTTATCAGAATGCCTGTCGGATGACAGAGAAGCTAGGGGCTTCTTTGCAGGAGGTAGATATCAAAAAGTCTGTGACCCAGCATTTTGAGGACATTGGACAGGATATGGGCTGCCACGATGTGACCTACGAAAACGGTCAGGCCAGAGAGAGAACTCAGGTTCTCATGGATATTGCAAATCAGACAGGCGGTCTGGTAGTGGGCACTGGAGATATGTCAGAGCTGGCTCTTGGGTGGGCGACCTACAATGGAGATCATATGTCCATGTATGGGGTAAATGCATCGGTTCCCAAGACTCTGGTGCGTCATCTGGTTCAGTATTATGCAGATACCTGCGGAGAGGAAAGCCTTGCAGAAGTTCTTCTTGATGTGCTGGATACGCCGGTGAGCCCGGAACTTTTGCCGCCGGAGGACGGAGTGATTTCCCAGAAGACAGAGGATCTGGTAGGCCCCTATGAGCTTCACGATTTCTTCCTGTATTATGTGCTTCGATTTGGCTTTATGCCATCTAAGATTTACCGGCTGGCTCTTCGGGCTTTCCAGGGAGAATATGACGGGGAAACCATCTGGAAATGGCTGAATGTCTTTTACCGCCGCTTTTTTGCCCAGCAGTTTAAACGCTCCTGTCTGCCGGACGGTCCCAAGGTAGGAAGCGTTGCAGTATCTCCCCGCGGAGATTTGAGAATGCCCAGCGATGCGTCCAGACAGATCTGGATGGAGGATTTGGAGCAGCTTCAGAAATAGTGATAATGAGAGGAAAAAACTGTGATAACGAGTACAACCAATAAACAGGTAAAATACGTCAGCAGCCTGATTAAAAAGCCAAAGGCACGCCGGGAGGAGGATCTGTTTGTGGCAGAGGGGCTTCGCATCTGTCAGGAGATTCCAGAGGAGCGGATCCATACGCTTTATGTTTCGGAGAGCTTTCTCAAGCAGAAGGAGGGCCGTATTCTGTCGGAGCGGGTCCGTCGTGTTGAGGTGGTGGCAGACGAGGTTTTTAAGGCTTTATCAGATACTCAGACTCCTCAGGGGGTACTGGCTCTGGTCAGACAGTATCATTACACTTTAGAGCAGGCAGCAGGAACAAAGGACGGCAAACCGGCACTTTTGATGATTCTGGAGCATCTTCAGGATCCGGGAAATCTGGGAACGATTATCAGGGCTGGAGAGGGAGCAGGAGTGACAGGGGTGATTATGGACGCTTCAACAGCAGATATTTACAACCCCAAGGTGATCCGATCTACTATGGGCTCTGTGCTGCGGGTTCCCTTTGTATATACAGAAGATCTGTGCGGGACACTTCAGTGGCTGAAAAAGCAGGATGTTCGTCTGTTTGCAGCTCATTTGAAGGGAAAGAATTCCTATGAACAGGAAAATTACTGCCAGAGTACAGGATTTTTGATTGGAAATGAGGCCAATGGACTCAGCGATGAAGCGGCTTCTTTGGCGGATACTTATATCCGGATTCCTATGGCCGGACGTGTAGAATCCCTGAATGCGGCAGTAGCGGCTTCGGTGCTGATGTTCGAGGCAGCGAGACAGCGGCGCCAGTAAAAGTTTACGCTTTTTTTACAAGATATTCAGAAAAACTTAAGTGGCACAATATGCGTTTTTTCTTGTGAAATGTCTGAAAATATAGTATGATGTATCTAAGAAAAAAGGAGGTTGCAGATGAGTTCCATCTATTGGCTGATTGCATTTGTGATTTTAGTTGGTATCGAGGTGGCGACTATGGCGCTGACTACCATATGGTTTGCAGGCGGTGCTCTTGTGGCATTTCTGCTTTCCCTGTTTGGACTGTCTGTGGAGGTTCAACTGATAGCTTTTGTGGCAGTATCCTTTCTCCTGCTGTTTTTTACCAGACCGTTTGCTTCCAGATTCATCAACAGCGGTACGGTAAAGACCAATGCAGAGGGGCTTATTGGCCGGGAGGCGCGGGTTACTTCAGAGATTGACAATGAACAGGGAACAGGCTCAGCAGTGGTAGGCGGACAGGAGTGGACGGCCAGAGCCAGGGACAGCCATGAGATTTATCCTGCCGGTACGGTAGTCCGGATTCTGGATATTCAGGGAGTGAAACTAATTGTAGGTACATGTAAGGAGGGCGAAGAATGAATACATTTGCCGGTTTAACAGGAATTATTATTTTTCTTCTGTTTCTGATTGTGATTGCGCTGATGCTGGTATCCTGTGTGAAGATTGTTCCCCAGGCTCAGGCTCTGGTGGTAGAGCGTCTGGGAGCCTATCTGGGTACCTGGTCTGTAGGCGTTCATTTCCTGGTTCCTTTTGTGGATCGGGTAGCTAAGCGGGTAATTTTAAAAGAGCAGGTTGTGGACTTTGCGCCCCAGCCGGTGATTACAAAAGATAACGTAACCATGCGGATTGATACTGTGGTTTTCTTCCAGATTACGGATCCCAAGCTGTTTGCATACGGCGTGGAGAATCCCATTATGGCGATTGAAAACCTGACGGCAACTACGCTTCGTAATATTATCGGTGATCTGGAGCTGGATCAGACTCTGACCTCCAGAGAAACGATCAACACGAAAATGCGAGCCTCCCTGGATGTAGCGACGGATCCCTGGGGCATTAAGGTCAACCGGGTGGAACTGAAGAATATTATCCCTCCGGCAGCGATTCAGGATGCCATGGAGAAGCAGATGAAGGCAGAGCGTGAGAGACGTGAAGCGATTCTGAAGGCAGAAGGTGAGAAGAAGTCTACGATCCTTGTGGCAGAAGGTAACAAGGAGTCTGCAATCCTTGATGCAGAGGCAGAGAAGCAGGCTGCGATCCTTAGAGCGGAAGCAGAGAAAGAGAAGATGATTCGTGAAGCAGAAGGTGAGGCAGAGGCAATCCTGAAGGTACAGAAAGCCAATGCAGACGGTATCCGTTTCTTGAAAGAAGCAGGAGCAGATGAGGCAGTTCTGACGATGAAGAGTCTTGAGGCATTTGAAAAGGCATCTAATGGAAGAGCGACGAAGATTATTATTCCTTCTGAGATTCAGGGAATCGCAGGACTTGTGAAGTCTGTGACAGAGATTGCAAAGACAGAGAAAGAACAGTAAAGAAATAAAAGAGGAAAGTCATAAGAGGAAGGCGGCTGCTGCAAAGGATTTTGTGGCGGCCCCTTCGCTTTCCGCCTGACAGGAGGAGATTTGGTGAAACCGGTGATAGATCTTGAGAAAACATATGGAATTGTATTTGACGGTGGAGGCGCCAGAGGAGCATATCAAATTGGAGCATGGAAGGCGATGCGGGAGGACGGTGTCAAGATCAGTGCAGTGGCAGGCACATCGGTCGGAGCTTTAAACGGTGCACTTGTCTGCATGGGGGATCTGGAGCGAGCCGAGAAAATCTGGGAGAAGATCACTTTTTCAAGAGTCATGGATGTAGATGACCAGATCATGCAGGAATTGTTTGACAGAAAGCTTCCACTCCACGAAGCGATCCATGAGATGCTCTCTGTGATAAAAAATGGAGGAGTGGATATTACGCCGCTGAGAGAACTGATCCATGAAATGGTGGATGAAGAGAAAATCAGACAGTCAAAAATTGCATTTTATCTGCTCACATTTTCTTTGTCAGATATGAAGGAGCTGGAGCTTGGGATTGAGGATATTCCGGAAGGACTTCTGGAAGATTTTCTTCTAGCGAGCGCTTATCTGCTTGGATTTAAAAATGAAGAACTGCATGGGAAGAAGTATATGGACGGGGGCGTGATCAACAATGTACCGCTTGGAACACTTGTTGAGCGCGGGTATCAGAATATTATCGAAGTGCGGATTTTTGGTCCGGGAAGAGAGCCAAGAGTATATTTGCCTGACGATGTGACAGTCTATGAGATTGCACCAAGGGTGAAGCTTGGGAGTATTATTGAATTTCAGGAAAAGCGAAGCAGGCAGAATATGAAGATTGGATATTATGATGCCAAACGAGTGATCTACGGACTTGCGGGTACGATTTACTATATTGAACAAACGAAAGAAGAGTGGTATTATGAAAAGAAGTTTGAGGGCCTGACAGAGCATGACCGCAGGGAGATTGCATTCTGGCTGAAGCTTCCGCTGCGCACAAAGGAAGCAGAGTTGTATCTTGCAATGTTGGAGGCGAGCGCAAAATATCTGCATGTCCCAAAGTACCGGATCTATACCGTGGAAGAATTATTTGATCTTGTGAAAGAAAAATATGAAAAGAAAGACAACAAAGAGTCTGTTCCATATTTTACGGAACTGCTCCTTGCGATGGGAAAGGAAGAATAATATGAATTTAAAAGGACGTCATTTTTTAACATTAAAAGATTTTACCGCAGAAGAGATTACATATTTTCTTGATCTGGCCGCAGAACTGAAAGAAAAGAAAAAGCAGGGCATCTTGACTGAAACTTTGCGCGGGAAAAATGTAGCGCTGATTTTTGCAAAAACAAGTACGAGGACCCGCTGTTCTTTTGAGGTGGCTGCCCACGATCTTGGAATGGGAACGACCTATCTGGAACCGGCGGCATCACAGATTGGTAAGAAGGAGAGTATCAAGGATACTGCACGGGTGCTTGGAAGAATGTTTGATGGGATTGAATACCGCGGATATGGACAGGAAATCGTTGAGGAACTGGCAAAGTATGCAGGCGTTCCAGTCTGGAACGGGCTTACGAATGAATATCATCCGACACAGATGCTGGCAGATCTGTTAACCATCCGGGAGCACTTTGGAGATCTTGCAGGAAGAAAGCTTGTGTATATGGGGGATGCCCGCTATAATATGGGAAATTCTCTGATGATCGCCTGCGCGAAGCTGGGACTGGATTTTGTGGCTTGTACAACAGAAAAGTATTTCCCGAATGAGGAACTGGTAGAGACATGCCGCGGATATGCAAAAGAGTCAGGAGCAACGATCACACTGACAGAGAATGTAGAAGAAGGAACAAAGGATGCGGATGTTATCTATACCGATGTCTGGGTATCTATGGGAGAGCCGGATGAAGTCTGGGAAGAGAGAATCCGTGAATTGTCTCCATATAAAGTGACAAAAGAAGTGATGGCAAATGCAAAAGAGTCTGCGATCTTTTTACACTGCCTGCCGGCATTCCATGATCTGAAGACAAAGATCGGAAAAGAGATGGGAGAACGGTTTGGCATTACAGATATGGAAGTGACGGATGAAGTATTTGAATCCGCACAGTCCAAAGTATTTGATGAAGCAGAAAACCGGATGCATACGATCAAAGCTGTGATGGCAGCGACACTGGGAGAGATGTAATTGAAAGCGGAAATTTTAAAAATGCTGCGGGAGAGTCAGGACTATGTTTCCGGGCAGCAGATCTGTGAGCGGTTCCAGGTATCCAGAACTGCAGTCTGGAAGGTGATCAAACAACTGAAAGAGGAAGGGTATGAAGTGGAAGCGGTACGCAACAGAGGGTATCGCCTCTCTTCTCTTCCGGATATTCTCTCCCGGGAGGAGATCGTCAGTCAGATAGATACTGTCTGGGCAGGACAAAACGTGTATTATTTTACAGAAACAGATTCCACCAATATTCAGGCGAAAAGAATGGGAGATCAGGGGGCGCCTCACGGAACTCTGGCAGCAGCAGGACAGCAGACTGCCGGAAAAGGCAGAAGAGGAAGAACCTGGGAGTCTCCGGCGGATCAGAATATTTATATGTCACTTCTTTTGCGTCCGGAGATCGCACCGGTCAAAGCACCCATGTTGACTCTGGTTATGGCATATGCGGCTGCAATGGCGCTTCGGGAATGTACGGGTCTGGATGTACAGATTAAGTGGCCCAATGATCTGGTTATCAACGGGAAAAAAATCTGCGGAATCCTGACGGAAATGAGCACAGAGATTGATTATATCAATTATGTTGTCATTGGAATCGGAATCAATACCAATATTGAACAATTTCCGGAAGAACTAAAGCAGACTGCCACATCACTTCGGATTGAAGCAGGACGCAGTATCAGGCGCAGTCCACTCATTGCAGCAATTATGCGGTGGTTTGAAAAAGCATATGCCGAATTCATGAAAACGGAAGATCTTTCGGGAATCCAAAAAGCATACAATGAATTGCTTGTGAATTGCGGACGTGAGGTCCGGGTTCTGGAGCCAAAGGGAGAATGGCAGGCAGAAGCTCTTGGAATCAATGACGGTGGTGAGCTGCTTGTAAGAAAAGTGGATGGAAGTGAAACAGCGGTCTATGCGGGAGAAGTTTCCGTGCGCGGTATTTACGGATATGTTTAGTCATATAAGAAAGGAAACTGAAAATGGAAGAAGAAATTGTGCTTTGTGCGGCGAACTCTTATGAGCAGAAATACTATCTGAATCCCGAGTTTGAAATGCTGCCTGAAAGTATCAAGCAGGAATTGAATATTATGTGTGTACTCTACACAGAAGATGTAGGCGGGATCTTGATGGTTTTCTATGATGAGGATGGAAATCTGGAGTTTCGGGTAGATCACGAGGAGAATGATTTTTCGTTTGATGAGATCGGCAGTGTTTTGAAGATCAAACAGCTGCAGCAGACAAAACAGGAGCTGTTCGAGTCACTGGAATTGTTTTATAAGGTGTTTTATCTGGGAGAAGAGGTTGATCTGGAAGAAGAGTAGAGTACAGATCCTGAGAAAAGAAACGAGAGAAAGAGTTAGAGTGTGAAAATGAAACAGTTGAAAATAGGAAATGTTTTACTGGAAAATTCTTATGTACTCGGACCTATGGCAGGCGTAACAGACCTGCCATTCCGTTTGCTTTGCAAAGAGCAGGGGGCCGGCCTTCTGTGTATGGAAATGGTCAGCGCCAAAGCCATCTTCTATAAAAACAAAAACACGGAAAACCTGCTCCGGATCCATCCCGGCGAGCCCCCGGTATCCCTCCAGCTCTTCGGCTCAGACCCGGTCATCCTAAGTGAGATGGCCAAACAGATCGAACCCCTGCCCTTTTCCATCCTGGACATCAACATGGGCTGTCCGGCGCCGAAGATTGTAAACAATGGTGACGGCTCCGCGCTGATGAAGGACCCGGAGCTGGCATCCAAGGTGATTGCAGCGGTCGTAAACGCGGTCGATGTGCCGGTAACGGTCAAGTTTCGCAAGGGCTGGGATGAAAAAAACGTCAACTGCGTGGAATTTGCAAAAATGGCTGAGCAGTCCGGCGCGGCAGCGATCACGGACGCACGCGCTCACAGCAGTACAGCGGCACCGCCGACTGGGATGCGATTCGTGAAGTCAAGCAGGCGGTTTGCATTCCGGTGTTCGCCAACGGAGATGTGGCCGAACCCGAGGACGCGGTCCGCATTCTCGCGCACACCGGCGCGGACGGCGTGATGATCGGGCGAGGTTCGCTCGGTGATCCGTGGCTGTTCGAGCGGGCAAATGCACTGCTCGAGACCGGCATCTGTCCGGCGCTGCCGCCGTTCGCGGAGCGCATTGACACGGCTGTGCGGCAGATCGAGCTTGCCGCTGAGCAGAAGGGAGAGCATATCGCCATGCTCGAGGCACGCCGACACGTTAACTGCTATCTCAAGCGGGAAAGCGGTGTCAAGACGTTCAAGAACCGCATTTGCGCACTCACCAAGCTGAGTGATCTGTATGAAATTGCAGACGAACTGAAAGCCTTCGTTTCGGCGAAGGAGAACATATAATAAATAAGGTAAGAGAAAGAGAGGGGAGACGCAGTGGACGACAAGCATATTGTGGCGCAGGCGCGGCGCGGCGAGCTTTCCGCCTTTGAGGAGCTGGTAACGCGCTACGAAAAGCGCGTGTATGCGATCGCGCTGCGCTCGTCCGGCTCGCCGGAGGATGCCGCAGATATCACGCAGGAGGTTTTCCTTCGGGCATGGCGCTCGATGAAGGACTTCCGCGGGGACAGCGGCTTTGCGACCTGGCTGTTCCGCATCACGATGAACCAGTGCGTCGATTACGCGCGGCATAAGCAGAGCCAGCCGCCGACGCAGCCGCTCGTGCAGGGCGAGGATGACGAGGAACGCGAACTGCCGCTTCCGGATACGGCTCCATCTCCCGAGGAGCACCTGGAGAACAGCGAGCTGGGACGCGAGCTTGCCGCCGCGCTCGATGAAGTGAGCGACGAGCACCGCAGAATCGTCCTGCTGCGGGACGTTTCCGGCATGAGCTACACCGAGATCGCTGAGATACTCGAGGTCAGCGAAGGTACGGTAAAGTCGCGGCTGTCACGCGCACGCATTGCTTTACGCAAAATTTTACTCAAACGAGGGAACCTTTTTCATTTGCCTTCGTCTAAAGATATGGAAGGAGGCGAGGAGCATGAATGAGGAGGAATATTTTGAACAGCTTTGCTCGAACAGTGTGGACGGAACCCTGACCGATTCCGAAAAGCAAAAGCTGGAGGAGCATCTGGCCGCGCTGAAAGAGGATCTGGAGCAGATGCACAGTATGCTGGCGGTGGACGAAACCGAGCCGCCGGCCGGACTGCATGACAGCATTATGGAACGTCTGCGGCAGGAGGAAACCGTTCGGGTGGTCGCGCCGCAAAAGCCGATGCGCCGTCTGCCGGTGTTTACGATGGTGGCAGCTGCGGCGGTTGTCGTGCTGGTTGTGCTCGGCGGCGGACTG
>ENA-OWPD01001985-OWPD01001985.1-human-gut-metagenome-genome-assembly--contig:-NODE-1985-length-13236-cov-5.022305_pt1 | contig 13236 bp, 9 predicted proteins | sample MGYA00248262_ERZ651842 | MGnify/ENA primary metagenome ERZ651842 (study PRJEB26924, sample SAMEA4378253) | human gut metagenome | biome: human gut; feature: human-associated habitat; material: faeces... | reverse complement strand
CGATATGCCGGGTGAATTTTCGAACAAAGTGTTACAAAAATGCTTGACCACTACAACAGGAATGGTGTGCCTGTTTCGTGTCCTGGTGCGCCGACCAAGCAGGATTAATCCAAAGCGGCACTGTTCCAAAGTTTTCTCTCTGCACCGATGGTAAGAACTGGTTTCAGAACCAGGGAAGATGGCAGGGCGCTGGAAGTATGCCAAGTCCCGGTGCCATCATCTTTTTTGACTGGGATCATGATGGAATATGCGACCATGTGGGAATCGTGGAACGCTGTGACGGAACAACCGTTTATACCGTAGAAGGAAACTCCGGGGATGCGGTAAAGGAGAGAAGCTATTCAATCAGTTCCGATTCCATTATGGGATATGGAATGGTAGTTTATTAGAAACAGGAAAATGAATGATAGATGGAATTGTAGAGCTTGAATAACAATGCTATAATAGGAAAAGAAGGCAGGGCAGATGTCCTGCCTGTTAAAATATGAAAAGTACAATCGTTTGATTGATAAAATAGAAGAACTGGGGAGTGGAATGTTTGAAACGGGAAGAAATCTTTGAATATGTAAAAAAGCAATATGGAACAGTTCCAGAGTATCTCTGGGAAACATCACCGAAGAGTGCAGTACTTCGACACAAGAATGGGAAGTGGTATGCAGTATTGATGCAAGTAGAAAAATCCAGGCTGGGATTAGAAGAAGAGGGTATCGTGGATGTGATCAATGTAAAGTGTGAACCGGATATGGTGGGACTTCTGACACAGACTTATGGATTTTTACCGGGGTATCATATGAATAAAAAATATTGGATTACGATGCTATTGGACGGAACTGTAAGTGAGGCAAAAATTTTAGATTTTCTGGATCTGAGCTATGATTTAATTGATGGAAGTTTTATTAAATATTAAAGGAGTAATTGAGCACAATATAATTACTTCTTTAATATTTTTTATAGTAGCAAATAATAATTCTAAAGGATACACTAAGAATATTCTAAAAGGGTTAGTGATGATGAGAAGTATATCTTTTAAACGAATTTATCAGAAATGTTAAGAGAATATAGACAGCTAAAAAAACGGTTCAAAAAACAAAAAAAGACTTGACAAAATTTTACGGGGGGGGTACAATGTCTTTGAATAAAAAAGATCTACGAATGAATTCTGTCAAGAGTATTTTTGAGTGCCTACATCTTTGGATGTGGGCACTCACTATGTTAAAAAAGATAATACCTATTAGGTGGGTATTTGATTAAAGGTTTGTTTTGTACCGTAAGAAGGCAGCATTCGTAGATATGAATGCTGCCTTCTTACGGTAACAGATTTATATGGAGGGAGAACATGCAACTTAATGTAACAACAGATTATGCAATCAGGACTGTTCTCTATTTGGGACAGTGTAAAAAACTTGCATCAGCTACAGAAATATCCAATGAAATGAAAATCCCAAGAGGCTATCTGGAAAAAGTACTTTCAAAGCTGAAAAAAGCAGAATATATTTCTTCAGATTTGGGCGTCCGAGGTGGATATCGCCTTAACATGACTTTAGAGGAGATTACTTTGGGAGACGTAATACGTCTTATGGAAAATGCTACAAAGATCAATAGATGTTTGGAAGAAGATATGTTCTGCAATCGAAAAGCGGTAGATTACTGTGCAGTACGCAGATATTATGAAAAGGTTCAAAAGAAGTTAGAAAATCATTTTTTTACTATTTCACTAAAAGAAATCTTAGAATTAGAGGGAGATAGACGTTGTGAAGGATAAGAAAAGAAAACATTTATGTGTGCCGAAGTTCTGGAAAAGAGGAACTGCATGGCTATTAGTATTTTCTATGTTATTTCAAGTGTTACCTGTTTCGGCGCAGGAATTGGAGACTGGACCACCGAATGTTATTTCTGTCGATGGTTCGACTGAAAAAGAAGCGGATGGAGAGCTGGGAGAAACTCAAGAGAATGTCTTGCAGGAACAAACCGAAACGATTCCGGAAGAAGAATCTTCCGCTCAGAAAGAAGAAAAAGTGGAAGAGGGAACGTCTTCCCCAGAACAGATGGTAGAACCGGAAAATGTGGCAGAACTTTATGAAAATGGAATAATCAAAATTTATAATTTCCATCAGCTTCAGGCTATTGGTACAGGCGATCCAGTAAGAACTTCTGATAGAGAAGAAGAAACGTTTGGAACAGGGACAGAAGTTGTAAACGAGGGAAAGCTAATCACATATGCTTCTGATGCGGACTATATGTTGATGAATGAAATTCCGTTGCCTTCTGGAGAAATGTGGACGCTACCGGATGAATTTATCGGAACTTTTTCCGGAACACCTTCGGAGGATGCAGCTCTCTATAATAAGGAAAGCGATACGGTTTATGTTTATAACAACTATCAGCTTCGTCTGATTGCTTCGGAAAACTCCGCAGAGGAACCAATCATGTCCAATGATATGATTCCTGAGAAAGTGGGCATGGGACAGATTCTGTATAAGGATGGGACACCGGCAGGCGAAAGTCCAAAGGAAGCACAGGAATACCTGACCTACAGTAAGGAACATAATTACGTGTTAAGTCCTGACTTTACGGAACAGATGCCGGAACTTTTATCCGAACAGTATGTACAGACAAGTGCAGATGAGCAGCAAAAAGGTGGCCGGGATTATATCGGTCAGGGTTATACGACCATTGAGGGAGAAAAGTACATCCTTATAGGAAATGAGCAACAGCTTCGGGCAATTGGAACTGATAAGAGTGTGACACCGATGTTGTTTTTGAGAGCAGAATTCAAGCTTATTATCGTTCCTCTCGGTCATAAAGTTGTTCCCTATTATCCGGGCGACGCAGACTTTAATATGAACAGTTTCTTAGACACCGGTATTACTCCGAATGATATTGAAAAAGGCAGTGAAAACTTCCAGTATAAACAACAAAATGACGAAACAAAGAAAAAAGAGCTTATGAACATCGATTGGGGTTCTGATACACTGCTTGGAGAAATTGTTGGCATTGTCGGTGGACTGCTTGGCGATATTCTTGGCAGCCTTGTGGGCTCACAGGAATTGGTAGGTCTGAAAGTAGACGGCAACACTCCTTCTATCGGCGCGGGTAGAAAGGAGTACACCTCTTTTTCCGATTTAAAAAGAGAGTATAAGGATTTAAAATATTCCTCCGATGCCAATTACATTATTTTCCGCGACATTGACTTATTGCAGGGGGACTATTCCAACGGAAAAGACGATAGTTGGACGCCAATCCATTTCTCAGGAAAGATGGAAGGACGGCTGAATATGCAGGCGAATGAGTCGCCGACAATCAAAAACATCCATGTAGAGCAGACTGGTAAGCTGAATATGAAAACTACAAGTGGCATCGGTTTCTTCGGAACAATCTCCAATAAGCTGGATGAGAATACACTTGGTTCCGCAGGAACGGCAGTCGTAAAGAATATTCACTTGGAGCAGGTGAGTGTGAATAACGAGTCCACAGAAGTAGAGGAAAACGTAGATTCTCTAATCGAAGGAGTTCTTGGACTGTTGGGTGGACTTCTAGGTGGGGTTATAGATGGATTGGGGGCATTGCTGCCAATCATCGGTGATTTGAAGTTGGGGGATGTCATCCGAGATCTTCTGACGCTGAAGCAGAAAAGTCCTGATCTGTTCGCTACGGGAAGCTTCGCCGGCAGAATTGTGGGCGACGTCCATGTGGAGAACTGTACGGTAGATGAAGCGTCCGTTACCAGTGCAAAAGGAATCTCAGGAGGCTTTGTCGGATTTACGGAAGGCGTGGAAACTTATGACGGTTTATCCGGTTTGTTGGGAACCGTTGTAAAAGTATTGTCTACCCTTTTAAATATCGTGCCGGGCGTCGGGCTGGGCGATTTGATTACCGTTTTATTACAGAATGATGTTCCGTTGGGTAACTTGATTCCGACAGGATACGATAATCCGTTGATTGCAGGCTGTAGTGTGACGCTTAAGAATGGAACAATCGGTAACGCTACGCAGGATTATAACGGCGGTTTCGTTGGAATTCAGACGGGAACAAAGATTTCTGATGCTTCTGTTTCAGGACTTACATCCGTACAGGCGAAAAACGGCGCCGGAGGCTTTGCAGGCTTAGAGCGTGACGCTATCATCAAAGGTCTTTTAAACGATGCAGGTATTACATTATATGAGATAGATGCAAAATCAAGACAGGTCAATTGTACGGTAACGAGCCAGAGCCTTGCCATTGAAGCGGCGGAGTCTTATGCCGGCGGTTTCAACGGAGCTATGGCAAATAGTATCAGCAGCAATTCATCCGTCAACGGTCTTTCCAGTGTTAAGGCAGGGAAGAAATATGCCGGAGGTTTTGGCGGAAGAGCAACGATTGGATTCGGTACCACTCTTGGCGGAGAGGATGAGAAGAAGCCGACTTTGGTAGATTCGGTGTCTAAGCTGTTAGAAAAGGTACTGGCATCCGGAAGTGAGGATAAGAAAAACCAGCTTTTAACCTTGGCAGGTGTGATGCCGTCAAAGATATACGGATGCAGCGTACAGGGAGAAAGCCTGGTAGTCGAGAGCGCCGGAGATTATGCCGGAGGTATGATTGGTCAGGGCGATGGTGTGAAAATCACTGCTGACGAGCAAGAAGGAAGTGCTTTTGGTGGAAAAATCACCGGGCTACATGAGGTGAAAGCCAAGAAATATGCTGGAGGAATCGCAGGAAGCGTTGTGACAGCAGACGCTATCGGTGTGTTAAATAACACACTTGGAGTCGGTCAGTTCATCCCATTTGAATTGTCACAGGTTACTGTAGAAGGAACGGACTGGAAGGTGACGGCGACAGAAAAATATGCCGCGGGGGCGTGCGGTCTGATGCTTGGCGGAACAGCCGATGCGGTAAAGATAAATGGCATTCAGAGTATTCGGGCAGGTAACTATACAGGCGGTTTTGCCGGAAGAACGGGGGCATCAAGTCTTGCGTCAGCCGGCGGTCTGGACGTACTTGGACTTGTAAAACTCAATAACGTGCTGTCACTGGCAGACGGTATACAGGTAACGATTAGAAATTGTGAGACGGTTGGCGCTGACGGCGGATTGACTGTTCTTTCTAACGGAACAGCAGTACTGACAGACGGTGAAGATTTCACAGCCGGCGGCTTTATCGGAGAATCGGTTGCTTCCGTTGTTGAGGCATCTCATGTGAAAAATGTAAAATCTGTTGTCGCAAAGCACAGCGATACAAAAGGCAGTTATGCCGGCGGCTTTATCGGCCGTTCTCATACCGGCGGACTGGCAGGGCTTGCGCAGGAGGATGAAGATGGCAATCTGAAGCTTCCGGGTATTGTAAAGGTTGATTCCTTACTGAATTTAGTGCCGTATCTGCTTCCGAAATATTCAGATACCACCGTTACGTTTGTATCAAATGAAGAGAAACCGCAAGTAGAGGGAACACTTGCCGGAGGTTTTGCCGGGGAAATGCAAAGCGGTAAAGTTGATAACAGTACAAGCACAGAGGCTTACGTCGTCTTCGGATTGGAAAATATCAAGGGTGAATCCCATGCCGGAGGCTTTGCCGGAAAAGTCGATGCAGGGGCAACCGCTTCTTCGAAGGGTTTGAATCTGCTTGGTGGAATTTTGAATCTTGATATTGGTCAGCTGATCAATGTATTGCAAGTTTATATCCCAATTATTCAATCGGCAGGTGTGAAGTCGGCAGAACAGGGATTTACTGTGGAAGCGACAGACACAGACAGCTATGCCGGAGGATACTTAGGATACGGCGGCGGTGTACAGATCAAAGATTCTGATGTGACATCCTTAAAGCATACGAAGATAACACCTCCAAGTGACAGTTTGGAATCTGCAAATGGTGAGAACTATTTCACAAAAGATTCCCAGTATGCGGTCAAAGGCGGGAAATATGCAGGCGGTTATGCGGGCTGTGTAGATATCGATTCTGCTGCGGCAGTTGGAGGAGGATTAAAGCTTCTTGGAAATATCCAGTTGACGAATCTTTTAGAGGCGCTGAACGTAGTGGCGTCTACCATTGAAAATTCTGATGTCAACGGATGTGTCGGCGGTTATTCCGTACTGGCAGACGGAAGTGATGATAAGAATAACAATTTAGGAAAAGCCGGAGGCTTTATCGGAGAAATGTCCGGAACAATCATTAAAAACAGTGATGCAAATTTATTTGCTTATGTGATTGGACGGGAAGCTGCCGGAGGTTATGCCGGTATTATGGAACCGGGAAATGTTGCTTCTGTATTAGAAGATGCCAGCATTTTAGATGGACTATTAGATGTAACAGACAGCCTTGCAAATCTGGTGCAGTCTTTCATTCCGATTATTGAGGACAGTCAGACAAGCAGCGTGCCTTGCGGCGGCGCGGTTCGTGCAGAAGGATTTACCGATACCCAGTGTGTGAGAGGACTTGCAGGCGGTTATGTGGGCTACAATCATGGCGGAAGAATCTTAGGCAATGCGGCAGAAGGCGGCAAGGAATGTGCTACGGTCCGTATACGTTCCGTATATGGCGGTGAATTTGCCGGAGGCTTTACAGGATTAATGGAAACAGCGGATTTGGCAGGAACAGGAAACTTAAAGCTTCTGTTTGGCCTGCTGGAGACAAGCAACGTGTTAAGCCTTCTTGGGGCTGTCTATCCGACGGAAACGAATACAGCCGTTTACGGACCGCTTAGAAAAGTGGATATGGACACATGGAACAAGTGGGCAGAGGCTGTCGGCAGCAACGGCGTTTACGGAGATCAGTTCCCGAGTACGCCTGTTGAGACGGAAGAAGAGTTACAGGCACTCATCACAAAATATGCCTATGGCTACAACGTCAAGGCAGGCAGAATAGCTGTCGGCACACAGGATATGGAGGCAGGTGTTGCCGGAGGCTACGTCGGACGCATGAAGGCAGGCGTTGTTACAAATGCCCATGCGTGGGATGCGAAAAATGTCATTGCCTACACAAGCGCCGGAGGTTTTGCGGGAGAAATGAAAACCGGCGGCGTTGCAGAAGTCGGAAAAGTTTCCTTACTTGGCCTGGATATTACAGGCTCTATCAGCGCCGTGCAGACTTTCGTTCCGGTCATAAGAAATTCGGATATTACCGGTTTCCAGTCAGGAATGACAGTAAAAGCGACAGGCATCCCGGTGAAGGATTCCAACTTGAAAATAGAAAAAGTCGGTTACGCCGGAGGCTATGTCGGCCATATGCTTGGCGGACAGATCTGGGGCAACTGGTCTGAGGCAAGTACATACGGTGCAACAGATGCTGTACCGGATCTGAGCAACAAGCGTTGCTTTGTGGATAACTTAAGAAAAGTAGAAGGAACAAAAGCAATCGGCGGATTTGCCGGTCAGATTGATCCAGCAAGTGCGGCAGCTTTGGATACAGCCGGAAGCGGAGGGCTCCTTGGCGGACTGCTTCAGAATCTGATTAAAGCACCAGGTGATTTATTGTCCTTGCTCAATACAACCATATCGACTGTGCGGGGGGCAGATGTATCCGCATGGGATAACTGGGGCATCATTGTGAACGGTGCTTATACAGACGGCACGGGCAACACAGCCTACGCAAAAGCGGCGGGAGGTTTTGCCGGGGAAGTGAACGGCGCAGTCATTGGAGAAAAGGACGCAGCAGACAATGGCGTTCATGTATCGAATGTCAGAAGTGTGACAGGCGGCGAGTATGCGGGAGGATTTGTCGGTCTTGCAGATGTATCAGCGGTATTACAGATTAGCGAGGAAGGCAATACAAGCATATTGGCATCGCTCTTAACCCTCGGCGGCACAAGTGTGCTGGATGCCTTTAGAACCTTTGTCTATGCCTCAGATGTGTCAGGTGCAGCTGAGGCAGGACTGGAAGTACAGGCAAGAGACAGCAAGAAGACAGAATATGTTAACGATCCTGTATATTCAGGATCAGCCGGAGGATTCGGCGGTGCATTGCTTAACGGCTCTGTCAAAGATTCCAAAGTGACGAAGCTTCGCAGGGTCAACGGTATGAACTATACCGGAGGATTTATCGGACATCTCGGAAAGAGTGGTACGGTAGATCTGGATAACTTAGGCGCGCTGGGCAACTTATTAAGCGCAGGCGCGGGTGTAATGGATGTCTTCGGTTCCCATGTAGATCGATGTAGTGTCGAAGGTGTCACAGAAGGATTTACCGTTCATAGCGATAATACGATAGATGCCAAGGATAAATCGGAAATTGCAGGCGGCTTTACCGGTTTTGCAGACTTGGGCAGACTGTCAGGCAATACAGTCACCGGATTAAAACAGGTGACAAGCGGACAGATAGCCGGAGGCTTCGCAGGAAAGACAACCTTTGCCTATCTTGCAGACATTAAACTGGATTCAGAGTTAGTCAAAGGGCTAGTGAAGGCTGTGAATCAAATATTAAAGGAACTGCAGCTGGACAAGTTACAAAAGGGCGATGTCATTAAGATTGATCTGGGTATTATAAAAGTCGATGCCCTGTATGACGGAGAACTGGTATCGCTGAATCTTCTCGGACTTGACATCAAGGTTGGCCTGGCGAAAGATCAGAGCCTTGCAACTATCCAAATCGGAGATAGCGAGATTAAAATCAACTGCTCTGAGGGCGGTACGATCGATGAAGAAAGCCTGAAAAATGAAATCAACATTTCGCTCATAAAGGCAAATCGTACAAAGATTGATTCTTGTACGGTAACAGGTATTGCAGATGGCTATGACGTCTATGGCGGCAGCGCAGGAAATAAGGCGAACGGTACAGGCGAATACGGTATTGCCGGAGGATTTGTGGGCTGGAACAACGAGGGCTTACTTGAGAACAACAACATGTACTTTGCAGACGTTGTCCGGGGCGCAAAGGATTTGACCGGACCGTTTACCGGGAAGTCAAGCCTCAAATCCAACTGGGAGTTCAACGATGTGGAAGGCATCGAAGGCAATGAAAATTATTACCGGATCTATCGTGACGGCGATACTGCCTATGAACAGCTGCTTGGCAAATCAGGCAAGGAACTTCAGAACAAATACGATACATCTGATGCATGGAAGAATATCTATACTATTCGTCATATGACCAAAGATAAGGTCGTGAAGTTTACGGATTTGAAAGATGCCAATATGAGCGGCATCGCAGGAAAAACTTCCGTTGATGTATATCAGGAAGATGGCGCTATGGCTGTTCTTATGAACAATACAGCAAGCAGTCCAACAGAGCCGGGCGGTGGTGAAGAAACACCGGACGTTCAGGATCCATGTAAGGATTTGATCGAGCTTCGCGTGAAGAAGGTTTGGAAAGGGGACGAGGAAAAAGACCGTCCGAGTGAGGTTGTGTTCCATATAACAAGAAGTTATGAAGTGAATGGACAGACAATTACTGATGACACCTTCAATGAAGAAGTGATTTTGAAAAAAGAGGATGCACAGACATCAGATATATGGGAAAAGGTTCTTTCCGGGCCACAATTTACCGCATATCACGTGGGTGCGGATGGAGAGAAATATTACTATACCTATCAGATTAGTGAAACGAAAGTTGACGGTTATGAAACAACGATAACCTACAAGGGTGATTATCAATACAACATCACTGTAACCAATAAGAAGAACTGGTTTGACAGTCTTCTTCCTGAAACAGGCGGTATAGGAACCGCCGCAATTTACATGTTAGGTGTTCTGCTTCTTTGCTTTGTGACAGCGACGGAATACAAGAAGAGGAAAAGCAAAAGAAGACAGAGTAGCTATAAATAAACAATTATTTACAAAAAGGAGAGAAAACCAATGAAAAAAGTAAAACGCATGCTGGCAGTTTTACTGGCAGCAATCATGACGCTGGCAATGGCAACAACAGCTTTTGCGGCAGAAGCACAAAAGGGAAGTTTGACAGTAAGAGTCAATCAGAACAACACATTAGAGGGACAGACAATTAAAGTTTATAAGCTCTTTGATTTGACTGTAAGTGAAAGTCATTACGCTTATACAGTCAATGAAACTTATAAAAGTGCAATCGCAACAGCTTTAGGATTACAGGATACTGCAACAAGTGAAGAATTATACGAAAAACTTGCTAAGTATACGACAGATTCTGCTGAAATTCAGAAATTCGCAGATGACTTTACAGCAGCTGCATTGACAGCAGGAACATCAGAAACTAAAGCTTCACCAAAATTAGGCAAGGTTACAGAATATAAGTTTGAAAACTTAGATTACGGTTATTACCTTGTTTATCAGACAGGAACAAAAGAAATCCAGTCATCTCTTATATCTGTAGACAAAGCCACTGCAGAAGTTAGTTTAAAAGGCGAGGCGCCAAGCATTACAAAAACAGCAGATGCAGAAACTGTTGAAATCGGACAGGTTGTAACTTATACAATTACAGGTACAATTCCTGACACAACAGGTTATGACACATACGTTTACAAAATCAAGGATACATTAACAGACGGTCTTGATTTCGTAAATGCAAATGGCGAAGCCCCGGTAGATACAAACTATAGTGTATCTGTACAGATTGGTGAAGGACAGGCTACACAACAGACTGCTGTATTAAGCGGAGATAATAGCCGCACAATGACTTTAGACTTATCTGAGTGGGTAAGAAATAATCATGCAAGTAAGGGACAGGAATTTACAGTAACATATTATGCAAAAGTCAATGCAAACGCAGTTGTAACAGAGAAGAACAGCGCTTCCTTAGAATATGGTAACGACCCTAGTAATACAACAACGACAACACCTTCTGAGGTAAAAACACCGACTTATCCGTTACAGATTCGCAAATTTGCAAGAGGTGATGAGCAGAACTTCCTTGGCGGTGCAACCTTCCGCCTTTATCCAACAGAAGGAGATGCGAAAGCAAATACAAACGCAATCGGAGTTACAGGTAGTAACGGTACTTACACAGTAGACAAGAACTCTAAGAACTTTGACATGGTGTCTGTAGAATCAGAGATACCTTCAGGCATGAACCTGAAATTAAACGGTCTTGCAGCCGGAACTTACTGGCTTGTGGAGACAGAAGCACCGGACGGCTACAACGGCGTAACTGCACCGATTAAAATTACAATCACAAAATCTAATGATACAAATGTGAATAACTGGACAATCAGCAAAGGTGATGATGTAGTAGAAGATAAAATCATCGATATCGAAAACAGCACAGGTACAATTCTTCCTGGAACAGGTGGAATGGGTACTGTTCTGTTCACAGTTGTAGGCGTTGTTCTTGCACTTCTTATCGGAGCAAGCTTTGTAATCAGCAGAAGAAAACGTGCTTAATATTTATTGATTGAGGTTCAGACGAGGGGGACTGTCTTAGGGCAGTCTTCCCATTCTTTATAACAGCAGGGAGAATGAAATAAAGATGCGAAAGAAAAAAAGAAAGCAGAAGCAATTTTATATTGGAGATATTTTCCGGGTGATCGGACTCATTATTGCACTCTCCGTACTGTTATATCCAACCGTCAGCAATTATTTATATGAAAAAAATGGCGCAAGGGTAATTTCATCCTATGATGAGAATGCAGTACAGCTAAGTGAAAGTGAAAAACAAGTAATGCTGGAGGCAGCAAGACAGTATAACCAGGAACTATTGGGTAATATTGAATTGCTGGATCCATTTTCACCGATCAAAAAGGAAGTAGACGCCAGATACCAGAGTCTTCTAAATACAAATGAAGCAGGCATGATGGGCTATATTAGAATTCCGAAAATTAAAGTAGAGCTGCCCGTTTATCATGGAACGGAAGAAACGGTACTACAGTCAGGTGTCGGACATTTTGAGGGAACTTCCCTTCCGGTGGGAGGGGAAAGCACCCATACGGTTTTGACCGGACATCGGGGATTGCCGTCAAAGCTTTTGTTTACAGATATGGATGAGCTGACAGAAGGGGATATATTTTATATTAAGATCCTGGGAGAAACGCTTGCATATCAGATTGATCAGATTCTTACGGTAGAGCCGGAAGATACAAAGGCTCTGACGATAGTGCCGGGAATGGATTATGCTACATTGGTAACCTGCACGCCTTATGCAGTAAATACGCATAGGTTATTAGTAAGAGGAGTGCGGATTCCATACGAAGAAGCGGTTCGCCAGGTACCGGATGAAAAAATTATTCCAACGATACCATTCCAAGTAAAAATCTTGTTGTTGGCGATCGGTGTTCTGATTTTAATATTTCTATGTTATCGGATATGGAGAAGAATTAAGAAACGGAAAGAAATGAGGAAAAAGAGAAGATGAAGAGAAGAGTAGGAAAGATAAGCGTTTTTTTAGGCACCTGTAGTTTACTGTTGCTCTGCTTGATGATCCCTCAAAATGCATTGGCATCTGAAAAAACAGGTTCATTGATCGTATATTATCACGGAGTTACGCCACAGGGAAACCAAGTAATGTTATCTGGCGCAGAATTTTCTTTATATAAAGTCGGGGAAAAGGTGGAAAACAGATGGGAATTACAAGGCGATTTTGAAAAATCAGGCGTTTGTTTGGAAGATATGAGTTCTTCCGGGCAAAAAAAAGCAGCGGAACAGCTGAAAAAGTTTGTTGATAAAGAAAAATTAGAAGGAAAACGTGAAACAGCAGGACAAGATGGAAAAGCTATTTTTTATGATTTGGAAGAGAGTATGTATTTATGTTTTTCTGATGATGAAGTAGCCTATGATACAGGCAGGTTTCGCTCAGCTCCATTTTTGGTGTTTATTCCTGAAATCGATGAAAATGGAAATTGTATTTATAATGTACGGGTAGAACCTAAAAATGAATGGGTGTCAGATGATAAGCCAGAAGATAAACCTGGACAGAATACAGGTGATACTCCTTCTAAAGGAGAAAATGCAAAGACAGGAGATAATACACCAGTGGAACTACTTGTTAAAATAATAGCTGTCAGTGTAATTATGATTGTGCTGCTGATGTTTTGGAGAAACCGTGGTAAAAGAGATGAAGAACAATCAAATGAATGAAAGACAATGACTATTATTAAGAATGAGTAAGAGAAAAAGTGGGAATGTCTTGAGTTTACTAATTGCTATCAGGAGATATTGAGACATGGCAATCCATTAGTGTGACAGATGTCAGAAAGAAGAAAAAATCAGCAAACACAGGAGATGTAAGAGCAATTCGGTTGAGGATTTCCTTGCTGGAAGTCGGCATGATTTTCACATTGATTGCTTTTTGCCGAAAGGTAAAAAACAGTAATGAAATGGGGCTGTCGCTTTAACGATTAGTAAATCGTGAAGCGGCAGCTTCCTTTTT
>ENA-OWPD01001977-OWPD01001977.1-human-gut-metagenome-genome-assembly--contig:-NODE-1977-length-13283-cov-6.653387_pt1 | contig 13283 bp, 9 predicted proteins | sample MGYA00248262_ERZ651842 | MGnify/ENA primary metagenome ERZ651842 (study PRJEB26924, sample SAMEA4378253) | human gut metagenome | biome: human gut; feature: human-associated habitat; material: faeces... | reverse complement strand
CTCTGGCAATTAAAGCAGCGCCGAAAGCGCCCATAATTCCTGCAATATCAGGGCGTATAGCTTCGCACTGAGCAATTTTTTCAAAGCTTCGAAGCACAGCATCGTTATAGAAGGTACCGCCCTGAACCACAATATGTTTTCCAAGCTCTGAAGCATCCGAAACCTTGATTACCTTATACAGGGCATTTTTAATAACAGAGTAGGCTAAACCGGCAGAGATATCTGCAACAGAAGCTCCCTCTTTTTGCGCCTGCTTCACCTTGGAATTCATAAATACGGTACAGCGTGTACCTAAGTCAATGGGATTTTCGGCAAAAAGGGCAGCTTTTGCAAAATCCTCCACACTGTAATTTAAGGATTTTGCAAAGGTTTCAATGAAAGAACCGCAGCCGGAGGAGCAGGCTTCATTGAGCTGTACGCTGTCTACGGTCTGATTTTTAATTTTAATACATTTCATATCCTGACCGCCGATGTCTAAGATACAGTCTACTTCCGGATCAAAAAACGCAGCAGCATAGTAGTGAGATACAGTTTCAACTTCTCCTTCATCTAACAGAAGAGCTGCCTTAATTAAAGCTTCTCCATATCCGGTAGAACAGGAATAGGCAATTTTAACGCCGGCAGGAAGCTGGCTGTAAATTTCCTGAATGGCTTTGATGGAAGTTGCCAAAGGATTTCCATTATTGTTGCTGTAAAAGGAATACAGCAAGGAACCGTCTTCGCCTACAAGGGCTGCTTTGGTTGTGGTAGAGCCTGCATCAATACCAAGATAGCAGTTTCCGCTGTAAGTATCTAAGGGAGCAGTTTTTACATTGTAACAGCTTTGACGCTCGTTAAATGTGTCATATTCTTCCTGAGAAGCAAAAAGCGGCTGCATACGGTCGATTTCAAAATCCATTTTGATGGATGCCTGAAGTCTGTCACGCATGGCAGTAAGAGAAAATGCATGGGCATCTGCTTTCGCATTTAAGGCAGAACCAATGGCAGCAAACAGGTGAGAATTTTCCGGTACAATGGTGTGTTCCTTATCCAGTTTTAAAGTACGGATAAATGCAGCTTTCAGTTCAGAGAGAAAGTGCAGAGGACCGCCTAAAAAAGCTACGTGCCCACGAATTGGTTTTCCACAGGCAAGACCGCTGATTGTCTGGTTTACTACAGCCTGAAAAATAGAAGCAGATAAGTCTTCTTTTGTAGCACCTTCGTTAATTAAAGGCTGAATATCTGTTTTTGCAAAAACACCGCAGCGGGCTGCAATAGGATAAAGAGCTTTGTAGTTTTTTGCATAATCATTAAGTCCAGGAGCATCTGTCTGTAAAAGAGATGCCATTTGGTCAATAAAAGAACCTGTACCACCGGCGCAGATACCATTCATACGCTGTTCTACATTGCCATCTTCAAAATAAATGATTTTGGCATCTTCTCCTCCCAGTTCGATGGCAACGTCTGTTTGAGGTGCCAGTTCTTCTAAGGAGGATGAAACAGCAATTACTTCCTGTACAAACGGGATGGTTAAATGAGTTGCTAAAGTAAGTCCTCCGGAACCAGTGATAACGGGTATCACGGAAATTTCTCCCATAGTCTGATATGCTTTGTCAAGAAGTCTTGCCAGAGTATTTTGAATATCAGCAAAATGTCGCTCATAATCAGCAAACATAATTTGATGTTTTTGATTTAAAATTGCGATTTTTACAGTTGTAGAGCCAATATCAATTCCTAAGGTATAAAAGGTATTTTTAATTTTTTTATCTTCTGACATTGTCAGAAACCTCCTCTATGTATGTGTTTCTACTTATTATTATATGTATAAAAAAATCAAAGTCATTATACGACAAAATGTCGAAAAAAACAATCGTAAATATTTCACAGCCATTGCGTTTGAAATAGGCTTATGATAGAATAATCTGTACGACAGCAAGAAATAAGAGAATGGAAAAAGAGGAAAAATTGATGTATAAAGTATTAAAACAGGAAGGCAGAGCGAAAAGAGCTCGCATGGAAACGGTTCACGGAACAATCGAAACTCCGGTTTTTATGAACGTGGGAACAGCGGCAGCCATTAAAGGCGCTGTATCTACTATGGACTTACAGGAGATTAAAACGCAGGTGGAGCTTTCTAATACCTATCATCTGCATGTAAGACCGGGAGATAAAGTCGTAAAGCAGCTGGGCGGTCTTCATAAGTTTATGAATTGGGACAAACCGATTTTAACAGACTCCGGCGGTTTTCAGGTATTTTCTTTATCAAAATTGAGAAAAATAAAAGAAGAAGGAGTTTACTTTAACTCCCATGTAGACGGCAGAAAGATTTTCATGGGACCGGAAGAAAGTATGCAGATACAGTCCAATTTAGGTTCTACCATTGCCATGGCATTTGACGAGTGTCCATCCAGTGTTGCCAGCAGAGAATATGTGCAGGCATCGGTTGACCGTACCACAAGATGGCTGCAAAGATGTAAGGACGAAATGGCAAGACTGAACAGCTTGGAGGATACAGTAAATCCCCATCAGCTTTTATTCGGTATCAATCAAGGTGCTATTTACGATGACATTCGTATTGCCCATGCAGAGACGATTTCCAAAATGGATTTAGACGGATATGCAGTAGGCGGTTTGGCAGTAGGGGAAACTCATGAGGAAATGTATCGCATTTTAGACAGCGTAGTTCCGCATCTGCCTGTGGACAAGCCGACTTACCTTATGGGCGTGGGAACACCGGCAAATATTTTAGAGGCGGTATCCAGAGGCGTGGACTTCTTTGACTGCGTTTACCCAAGCAGAAACGGTCGCCACGGACATGTATATACGAACTTCGGTAAAATCAATCTGTTTAATGCAAAATATGAGCTGGACTCCCGTCCGATTGAAGAAGGCTGTCAGTGTCCTGCATGCCGCCATTACAGCAGAGCCTATATCCGCCATTTGCTGAAAGCCAAAGAAATGCTGGGTATGCGCCTTTGTGTTCTGCATAATTTATATTTCTACAATACCATGATGGAAGAGATTAGAAATGCCCTTGATGAAGGCTGTTATGAGGAATATAAACAGAAAAAATTAGAGAGTATGGCAGCAGGTCCGAAAGACTGAGAAATTGGTATAAAAAAGTATTAAAATTGGAAAAATACAGAAAAACCACTTGAAGAAAAGTCGGAAATTGTGTATTATAACAATAATGTCTATAAGTCTGACAGACAAAGATTATTTTTTCAGGAGGAAGTAAGATGTTATTATCAGCAGCAGGTGCAGGAAGCATGATTAGTTTATTCGTACCATTGATTGTATTTTTTCTTTTAATGTATTTCATGATTATGCGTCCACAGAAAAAAGAGCAGCAGAGAGTAAAAAGTATGCTGGCTTCTATGGAGGTTGGTGACAGTGTTGTTACAACCAGCGGTTTCTATGGGATTTTAATCGATATTACAGAAGAAGATGTTATTGTAGAATTCGGAAATAACAGAAACTGCAGAATTCCAATGAGAAAAGGCGCAATCGCTGAAGTAGAAAAAGCAAGTGACGGTGCAGCAGAATAAGAGAAATAAGAGGTGCTGAGGGATAAAACCACAGTACCTTTTTCATTTCACAGGAAATTGTGCAGCAGCGCAAGTTTTTAATATAACAGGAGATAGAAATATGGCATTTATCAGTTTATTTGAAGTAATCGGTCCCAATATGGTAGGCCCCTCCAGCTCTCATACAGCAGGAGCAGCTTCTATGGCTCTTTTGGCAAGAAAGCTGTTTCCGGGAGAGATAAAGAGCGTGCATTTTACCCTGTATGGTTCTTTTGCCAGAACTTATCGGGGGCATGGTACAGACAGGGCGCTTTTAGGCGGAATTATGGGCTTTGAAACCGATGATTTGCGTATTCGTGACTCTTTAAGCATTGCAAAGGAGCAGGGACTTCATTATAGCTTTTCTGTTTCTGCGCAGGAGGATGCGGCTATCCATCCCAATACGGCAGATATGGAAATCGAGGGAACAAAAGGGGAGAAGCTTTTTGTCCGAGGAGTTTCCATTGGCGGGGGAAAAGTAAAAATCGTAAAATTAAATCAGATAGAAGTGGATTTTACAGGGGAATACAGCACCTTAATCGTAAGCCAGACAGACAAGCCCGGAGTTGTGGCTCATATTACCAGAGTTTTAAGTGAGGAAGGGGTAAATATTGCATTTATGCGTCTGTTTCGGGAAGAAAAAGGTGCGGCAGCCTTTACAGTTGTAGAGTCTGATGAGAAAATACCTGCCAAGGTGCTGGACAGAATAAGAGAAAATCCGCTGGTTTCCGATATCACATTGGTGCAGTTATAGGAGGAATGGGAAATGGAATTTAATAACGGAGCAGAATTACTGGAATTATGTCAGGAGACAGGATTTCCGATTTCTCAGATTATGAAAAAAAGAGAGGCAGAGTTTTCTAAGATTTCTGAGGCAGAGGTAGAGAAGAAAATGAGAACAGCTTTGGAAATTATGAGAAATTCTGCAAAAGAGCCTTTAAAAAATCCCCAGAAATCCATGGGAGGCTTAATCGGCGGGGAAGCAAAACTGCTGGAAAACCACAGATTAAGCGGAAAATCCATCTGTGGAACAGTTCTGTCAAAGGCAATGACCTATGCCATGGCAGTTTTAGAGGTAAACGCTTCTATGGGTGTGATTGTGGCAGCTCCTACGGCAGGCTCTTCCGGCGTTGTCCCCGGCGTGCTTTTTGCTTTGCAGGAAGAATTTGATTTGTCAGACGAGGAATTATTAAACGGACTTTATACAGCCGGTGCAGTGGGGTATCTTTTGATGCGAAATGCTTCTGTATCGGGAGCAGAGGCAGGCTGTCAGGCTGAGGTAGGAGCAGCCTCTGCAATGGCGGCGGCAGCGGCAGTGGAAATGATGGGCGGAAGTCCGAAGATGTGTTTGTGGGCAGCAACCGGAGCCCTTTCTAATCTGCTGGGCTTAGTTTGCGACCCCATAGCAGGCCTTGTGGAAGCCCCCTGTCAGAACCGAAATTCCATTGGTGCATCCAATGCTTTGATTTGTGCGGAACAGGCGCTTGCCGGTATTCATCAGATTATTCCTTTTGATGAGATGGCAGAGGCAATGTACCATGTAGGAAGATGTCTTCCTTTTGAATTGAGAGAAAGCGCTTTGGGCGGCTGTGCAGGGACAACCAGCGCCTGTGAGAAAAGCTGTAAAATATTCGGAAATACAGAAGAATAGGGAAAAAGAGAGGTATTGTTTAAAAAGAATGGAAACCATAACAAAAAAGCATACCTCTCTGTTTTATTATTGCTTGAATTGTGGTGAAAAAAGGCTTATCATAGTAATAATTTAATTTGAGAAAACGGGGGATCGATATGGAATATAAAATTGCTTTGATGCCGGGAGACGGCATTGGTCCGGAAATTATAAAAGAAGCCAGAAAAGTATTAGACGCCACAGCAAAGGTCTACGGACATACGTTTTCCTATGAAGAGTTGCTCTTAGGAGGAGCGTCCATTGACGCTTACGGAGAACCGCTGACAGAGGAAACCATTGCAAAAGCCAAAAGTGCAGATGCTGTTTTAATGGGAGCAGTAGGCGCAGATGCAAAAACCTCACCATGGTATCGTCTGTCACCCGAGAAAAGACCGGAAGCGGGACTTTTAAAGCTGAGAAAAGAATTAAAGCTGTTTGCCAATTTAAGACCGGCATATTTGTATGAGGCTTTAAAGGATGCCTGCCCTGTAAAGGAACAGTTTTATCAGACAGGAATTGATTTGATGATTGTAAGGGAGCTTACAGGAGGACTTTATTTCGGAGAGAGAAAAACAGTTGTGGAAAACGGAATTGCAAAGGCTGTGGATACTCTTACTTATGATGAAAAGGAAATTCGCAGAATTGCAAAAAAAGCCTTTGAGACCGCTGTGAAAAGAAAGAAAAAAGTCACCAGTGTGGATAAGGCAAATGTTTTGGACTCCTCCCGTTTGTGGAGAAAAATAACAGAGGAAGTGGCAGCCGATTATCCGGAGGTTACTTTGGAGCACATGCTTGTTGATAACTGTGCCATGCAGTTGATTTGCAATCCGGAGCAGTTTGACGTGATTTTAACAGAGAATATGTTCGGAGATATTCTTTCCGATGAAGCAAGTATGCTTACAGGTTCCATTGGAATGCTGCCTTCTGCAAGCTTAAATGAAACCAGTTTCGGACTGTATGAACCGTCTCATGGTTCTGCTCCTGATATTGCGGGAAAAGGAATTGCAAATCCGATTGCAGCCATATTGTCCGCAGCTATGCTTTTACGCTACTCTTTTTCCATGGAGGAAGAAGCAAAAGCTATTGAAAATGCGGTAAATGCAGTTTTAAATGAAGGTTATCGTACATCCGATATTATGTCAGAGAATATGAAAAAAGTTTCCACAGGAGAAATGGGAGACTTGATTATAGAGAAAATACAGTAGATAACAGGAGGAAAGATATGCGAAGTGATGTAGTAAGAAAGGGGATGCAGCAAGCGCCTCATCGTTCTTTATTCCATGCTTTGGGAATGACAAAGGAAGAAATGGAAAGACCTTTGGTGGGAATTGTCAGTTCTTATAATGAAATTGTTCCGGGGCATATCAATTTGGATAAAATCGTAAATGCGGTAAAAATGGGTGTTGCTATGGCAGGAGGTACTCCGGTGGTATTTCCGGCGATTGCCGTTTGTGACGGAATTGCCATGGGACACAGCGGTATGAAATATTCCCTCGTCACCAGAGATTTAATTGCAGACTCTACAGAAGCAATGGCAATGGCACATCAGTTTGATGCTCTTGTTATGGTGCCAAACTGCGACAAAAACGTGCCGGGACTTTTAATGGCAGCAGCCCGTATCAATGTTCCCACAGTTTTTGTAAGCGGCGGACCTATGCTGGCAGGAAAAGTAAGAGGGGAAAAGAGAAGTCTTTCTTCCATGTTTGAAGCCGTAGGCGCTTACAGTGCAGGAACAATGACAGAAGAAGATGTAGAAGAATTTGAAAACAACGTATGTCCGACATGCGGTTCCTGTTCCGGTATGTATACTGCCAACAGCATGAATTGTCTGACCGAAGTTTTAGGAATGGGATTAAAAGGAAACGGAACCATTCCGGCTGTGTATTCTGAGCGTATAAAGCTGGCAAAACAGGCAGGTATGCAGGTTATGGAAATGTACCGCAGAAATATACGTCCAAGAGATATTATGACAAAAGAGGCAGTTTTAAATGCTTTAACAGTAGATATGGCACTTGGCTGTTCTACCAACAGTATGCTTCACCTTCCGGCTATTGCTCATGAAATCGACTGGGATTTTGATATTACTTTTGCCAATGAAATCAGCGAAAAAACACCAAATCTTTGCCATTTAGCACCGGCAGGTTATACTTATATGGAAGATTTAAATGAAGCAGGCGGTGTCTATGCCGTTATGAACGAGCTGACAAAGAAGAATTTATTAAATCTGGACTGTATGACAGTAACAGGAAAAACAGTAGGTGAAAATATTGCCAACTGTGTAAATAAAAATCCTGAGGTTATCCGTCCGGTGGAAAATCCGTACAGTGCAACAGGAGGGCTGGCGGTACTCACAGGAAATTTAGCCCCTGACGGCGGTGTTGTAAAACGAAGCGCTGTCTGTGAAGAAATGATGGTACATGAAGGTCCGGCAAGAGTGTTCGACTGTGAAGAGGATGCTATTTGTGCAATCAAAGGCGGCGAAATCAAAGCAGGAGATGTAGTGGTTATTCGTTATGAAGGACCAAAGGGCGGTCCCGGTATGCGTGAAATGTTAAATCCTACTTCCGCTATTGCAGGTATGGGACTGGGCTCCAGCGTTGCGCTGATTACAGACGGACGTTTTTCAGGAGCATCCAGAGGAGCGTCCATCGGTCACATTTCACCGGAAGCGGCAGTGGGAGGTCCCATTGCACTGGTACAGGAAGGAGACCGCATTCGTGTAGATATTCCAAATACCAGACTGGAGCTTCTTGTTTCGGATGAAGAGTTGGAAAAGAGAAGAGCACAGTGGCAACCAAAAGAGCCGAAGGTAACCACAGGCTATCTGGCACGTTACGCAGCTATGGTGACCAGCGGAAACAGAGGAGCTGTATTGGAAATACCAAAACAATAAGAGGAAGGGGAGGTTTTGCTTATGCAGATGACAGGAGCGCAGATTGTGATAGAATGTTTAAAGGAACAGGGAGTAGATACTGTTTTCGGATATCCGGGAGGAACGATTTTAAACATATATGACGAGTTATATAAGCATCAGGGAGAAATTCATCATGTGCTGACTTCTCACGAACAGGGGGCAGCTCATGCGGCAGACGGATATGCACGTTCCACAGGGGAGGTAGGCGTTTGTCTGGCTACCAGCGGTCCGGGAGCAACTAATTTAGTAACCGGTATTGCAACCGCACAGATGGACTCTATTCCTGTTGTTGCCATTACCTGTAACGTAGGATTGCCTTTGCTTGGAAAGGACAGCTTTCAGGAGGTGGATATTGCGGGAGTGGTAATGCCTATTACAAAGCACAGCTTTATTGTAAAGGATGTGGCAAAGCTGGCAAAGACCATTCGCCGTGCCTTTGTAATTGCAAAAAGCGGAAGACCGGGTCCTGTTCTGGTAGATATTCCAAAGGATATTACAGCCGCTGTAACGGAATTTAAGCCTTATGTACCGTCACCTGTAAAACCATATACAGCGGAAATCAGACAGGAGGACATTGATTGTGCGGCAGAAATGATAAAAGAGTCAAAACGTCCCTTCCTTTTTGTAGGAGGAGGAGCTGTGGCTTCCGGTGCGTGGGAGGAGGTGCGTAAGCTCTCACACAACCTTCAAATTCCGGTGACAGACTCTTTGATGGGAAAAGGTGTATTCTCAGGGGAAGACCCTTATTATACAGGAATGTTGGGCATGCACGGAACAAAAGCTTCCAATTTAGGTGTAACAAAATGTGACCTTTTAATTGCAGTGGGAGCCAGATTTTCAGACCGTGTAATCGGAAATCCAAGAAACTTTGCAAGAAATGCAAAGGTCATTCATATTGATGTAGACGCAGCGGAGATTAACAAGAATATACTGGTGGACTGCAGTATTGTAGGAGATGCCAAAGAAATTTTGAAGCAGTTAAATGAAAAATTAAGTCCCTGCCAAAGAGAGGAATGGCTGGAATATATCGAGCAGCTAAAGGCAAAATATCCTTTAAAATACAGACAGGAAGGGCTTACCGGACCGGCAATTATCGAAGAGCTGTACAGACAGACAAAGGGCAATGCCATTATTGTTACTGAGGTAGGTCAGCATCAGATGTGGGCGGCACAGTATTATAAATACAATATGCCTCGAACCTTTTTGTCCTCCGGCGGACTGGGAACTATGGGATATGGATTGGGAGCTGCCATTGGAGCAAAAATGGGAAACCCTGACAAGATTGTCATCAATGTTGCAGGAGATGGTTGTTTCCGTATGAATATGAATGAAATTGCCACAGCTACCAGAAATAATATGCCTCTTATTCAGGTAGTGGTTAATAATCAGGTATTGGGTATGGTACGTCAGTGGCAGACTTTATTTTATGAGGGAAGATATTCAAATACAGTTTTACAGGATAAAGTAGATTTTGTGAAACTGGCTGAGGCAATGGGTGCAGTGGGTATTCGTGTTACAACAAAAGAAGAATTGCCAAAAGCTATTGCAAAAGCCATTGAACTGAATACAACGGTTGTCTTGGATTGTATGATTGACAGTGATGATAAGGTATTTCCAATGGTTCCGGCAGGAGCAAATATTGAAGATGCTTTTGATGAAGATGATTTAGCATAATCGTCTTTTGTGTAAATACAAATGATGGGATTTATTTTTCCCATCCTACTTGCTATTTATTTAATCTACAAATTCACTAAGAAATGATGATGAAGACTACAAGCCCCTATTTAGCCGTTTATAGCCATTTATGGAAAAGTACCATTAGAGCTAAAAAATGGATTTTAGGGGCATTTATCATTTGGATACATAAGGCGGTAGATTAAAACTCAAAGCAACTTAATTATGTTGCTATAGCTGGCTGTATGATACACTTGAACTGAAAGAACTTTTCAAAAGCTATAATTTTTATGATTGAAATTTAGATATGCAAATAATAATACATAATTCAAGTGGTTTTATTTGGTTCGAACAGAGGGGATAAAGTTTTTTTAAACTCTTTCGAACACTATAAAACATTGATTTCATTGAGGGTTCTATTTTGGGGCTCAGTTAAGCCATTTTTAATAGATGTATTAAATTAAAGTGATAAAATAAAAATGGTAGCAGACGGATATTTCCATTTTTAAGAAAAATAAACCTTTTAAAATCATATAGATTTGTATCATATATAAAAAATTGATGAATATTGATGTTTTATGTTGATTTTAATGATATAATGATAAATATAAAAGTTTATTGAAAAATATGGAGGAAATATAAAATGTTCGTATTATACCTGATAATAGACGCATTATTGTCTCTTATACCTACAAGCATAGCAAACAATAAAGGAAAAAGTTTTGGATTATGGTATCTATATAGTTTTTTTCTTTGGCCGATAGCATTTATCCATTCGCTATGCTTGCCAAATGAAAAGCGTATAGAAGAAATTGATGTTACAGAAAATAGTAATGAAAATGGATTACAACAGTATTCACTTAACTTACCGATTGTAATTACTGGATATTCTATAATCAAGCGTGAAGACAAAATGAAGCTACAGATTTCATTAGAAAATATTGGGAATGTAGTGATTGAAGCATTAAAAATTAATGCGTATGGATATAATGCTTTTGGCGAACCAATTGAAGTAGATGGAAAAGATTTTTTTGAGTTGTTAATACAAGATATTCATTTAAATGAAAATACTGCTACGTCTATAGTAGTAGATCAGGATATTCCTGATACAACTATAAGAAAGCTAGAATTGAAGATTACACAAGTATTGACAGATAGTATGCCTGTTTTTGCACAAATTTTAAATTTTGATATAGATAGACAAATAATAAAGAGCTCAGAAGAAAAAGAATATTTTTACCGTAAAAATGTGTACTTTAGAGATTTAAAAAGAATCTTCTATCCTAAAAAAAATGATAAGTATTGGCTTTGCCCATGCGGATATATTAATTCTAGCTATTCAGATAAGTGTTCTTATTGTCATTCGGATAAGGAAAAAATATTTTCTGATATAGAACCAGAAATTATAAAACAAAAATGTGTAGAAATGGAAAACCAAGAAAAAAAAGAAAAGAAAATTTTCTGGTCACTTATTGTTGCTATTGGCATAGTATTTTCTTTAATAGTTGGTATATTTATTAAACGCAATTTAGACTATAAGAAAGAAGCAGAAGAGAAAGAAGCAGTATATTATGATTTATATGATATGCAATATGTTGCACAATATATAGGAACTAATATATACAATGATTATGAGGTGGCAGAATTAGAAGAACTTCTAGAAATTGATTTCTTTGGTGATTTTTTAGAAGATGATTTGTATAGTGAAGATGCAGATAAAGACAATTTTTTAGCTATTTCAAAAAAGAATACAGAAATGTTTGATTGTGAAACAGATATTGAAGTTTTTTCTGATGAAAATGACAGTAGAATTGTTAGCGAATTTCATTTTTTATTAAACGGAACGTATAACAATGAAGAAAAGTTAAATGATGTCTATAAGAAACTAAGCAGTATACTAGGAGAAACTGAAAGGAGAAATAACATCATTGAGAAGATAGATTACTATGAATGGCTTGGTATATATAATAAATATGATAGTGAAAATTTTAATTTACAGTTATATATTGATGATGAAAAAAACTGTGTTTTGCTGAAATTATATCGTTAATCCATGAAAATGAATATAATAGCAAATACAAATATTTTTATTGACAGTTATAAGTGAAAGGGTTAGCATGAAGATTAAAAAGAGGTGCCATGTATTCCCCGGAGGAGTAGATGGCACACTTTTGTAAAAGGCATTTAGAGGAGGATGAGTCATGAGCAGAGTATATAATTTTTCAGCAGGACCGGCAGTATTACCGGAGGAAGTATTAAGAGAAGCATCGGAAGAAATGTTGGATTACAGAGGGTGCGGAATGTCTGTGATGGAAATGAGTCATCGCTCGAAGATGTTTGAGAGAATTTTAGAAGAAGCAGAAGCAGATTTTCGGGAATTACTTCATATTCCTGATAACTATAAAGTTCTGTTTATGCAGGGTGGTGCCAGCCAGCAATTTGCGGCAGTTCCTATGAATCTTATGAAAAATAAAGTGGCAGATTATATTGTAACAGGTCAGTGGGCAAAAAAGGCATGGCAGGAAGCACAGAAATACGGAAAAGCGAATAAAATAGCATCTTCTGAGGACAAGATGTATTCTTATATACCGGATTGCAGTGATTTAGAAATTGATGAACATGCAGATTATGTGTATATCTGTGAAAATAACACAATTTACGGTACGAAGTTTAAAACACTTCCAAATACCAAGGGAAAACCTTTGGTGGCTGACGTATCTTCCTGTTTTTTGTCAGAACCGGTGGATATAGAGAAATATGGGATTATGTACGGAGGTGTTCAGAAAAACATCGGACCGGCAGGTATGGTGATTTCTGTTATTCGAGAGGATTTGATTTCCGAGGATGTAATTCCTGAAACGCCTACCATGTTACGATTTAAAACCCATGCAGACGCTAATTCTCTTTATAATACTCCAAATACATATTGTATTTATATGTGTGGCAAAGTATTTCAATGGCTGAAAAAACAGGGCGGACTGGAAGCTATGAAAAAATACAACGAAGAAAAAGCGAAGATGCTGTATGATTTCTTAGACAGTAGTAAAATGTTCCAGGGTACAGTAAGAAAAGAGGATCGTTCTCTTATGAATATTCCATTTGTTACAGGAAATAAAGAGTTGGATGCTAAATTTGTAAAAGAAGCAGAGCAAGCAGGCTTATATAATTTAAAAGGACATCGTACGGTAGGTGGTATGCGTGCCAGTCTCTATAATGCAATGCCTATGGAAGGAGTAAAAGAGCTGGTAGCATTTATGAAGAACTTTGAGGAGGGGAATTTGAAGTATGTATGAGTATTATTGTTTAAATCCAATTTCAGCGGTAGGGCTTGATAAGTTCCCTGCAAAATATGAAAATACGGATTGTATGCAGGAAGCAGATGCTATATTGGTGAGAAGTGCAGATATGCATAATCTGGAAGTGAATGAAAAAACAGCGGCAGTGGCAAGAGCAGGAGCCGGTGTAAACAACATTCCTTTGG
>ENA-OWPD01001973-OWPD01001973.1-human-gut-metagenome-genome-assembly--contig:-NODE-1973-length-13308-cov-3.982344_pt1 | contig 13308 bp, 10 predicted proteins | sample MGYA00248262_ERZ651842 | MGnify/ENA primary metagenome ERZ651842 (study PRJEB26924, sample SAMEA4378253) | human gut metagenome | biome: human gut; feature: human-associated habitat; material: faeces... | reverse complement strand
GGAAGAAGGTATCTATTTTCATCTCTATACGAGCGTCTTTCATTACCTCTTTCATGCGGTTTACCGTGGTGAAATAATGGAAGATGAACTCTTGCTCCAAATCGTTCGTCCGTAGGGTAGCGTCCTCCTCTTCCTCATCGGAAAGGGCGGACATAACCTTGTTCAGCTCTTCCAACACCTTGATCAGATAGTCCGAGAAGGCCTCCACCCCGGTCACCGGCGTGAACAGGATTTCTAGCAAAGGCGTTTTCTCTAACTCCGTATGCGAGATATAGATCTTGTTGTTCTCCGTGATCTCTTTCACCAAGGAGGAAATAATCTCCGGTGAGGTGGAGAGGATATAGCGATGGTTCAATACCGGCAGCACGTCACGGAAATAGAACAGCGGATTCCGGTCTATGTAGCGTACGTTCTTCTGCAACGCCAAGATATACTCGATCAACGAGGCGACCGGGGTTCCCGCCAAGGGATAACCCATCGTGACGTTGATACGCCGGATTTGCTCCGGTATGGCGTTCAGCACCGGGATCAGCAGATGTTCATCGGGCAAGATCACCGCCGTACGCAGGGCTTCTTCCGAACTCATCTCCGCTTCCTTGCACCAATCGCTCAACAGGGTGTAGACGTGCTTGGCCTGCCCGATACCGGAAGGGATGCCGATCACCTCGATCTCGGTCTTTACCTTCTCCTCGGGGGGTAATTTCATCGAGGAAGGGAAGCTCTTCCGGTTACGGGAGACGAAATAAGAGGCCTTATTATCCGGATCGGTTACCTTATCGGATACATAATCCCAATAGAAATCCGCTATCTTCCGCTTCTGCAACTGGGCTAAGAAACGTTCTTCCGATACGGACAAGGCGTTCAAACCGACAAAGACAATTTGCTCGTAAGGTAAATCCGGAGACTCGCCCCGTTCCATGCTTTCCACGACCTCCCGGAAGATCATGCCCTCGTAGCCTTTTCCCTCGGCGGCCAAGGTCGCACGGAATTCCTCATAGAGATCGTATAGCACTTGCCAGACCGCCAAGAACTGTTGCTGGTTCGGCGTATCGCCCCGGGGATAAAAACTGGACCAGAAACTACGGATAGCGGCGATCTGCTCATCACTTAAGAAATCGAAATCATTCTCTATCTCCCGTAGGTCCGTCACGTTACTGAATAGCATGCGGGCATTTGCCATGTACTTATCGATATCGTCGAAGTCGTTGAGCAACATCTCGCCCCAATACAGGAATTCATCGAAAGTCTCGGTGGAACCGCTTTGGCGGATGTAGATGTCGTACAGGGTAAAAAGCATACTGATCCGGTCGGCGGATTGTTTTCCGCTCAACTGGATAAAGAGATCGTTGATCGTAAGGATTGTCGGAGAGAAAAGGGGGGTATCGGCTACCTCCGAGAGATATTTCTGGAAGAAAAGCCCCGTACGCCGGTTTGGGAAAACAAAGGCCAGACAACTGACCTCCGCCCCCCATTTCTCGTAAAAAAGAGACGCTACTTGATATAAGAACGGTTTCATTTATTCTAAAATTTATACAGGCTTGTAGAGACGGGGCGTGCCCCGTCTTCCACCATCTAATAGTAACTTTAAATACTCTTTTGAGGGGATGAGACGGGGCACGCCCCGTCTCTACAATCGGATACGATTCACGTTATATTAAGATGTTCTCTATCTCCTGCAATTCTTCCCCGGAGAAAGAGATATTATCTAACGCCTTCAGGTTATCCATTAATTGGGCGACAGAGCTGGCGCCAATTAATACGCTAGTTACCCGTTCGTCCTTTAATAACCAAGCGAGCGCCATCTCCGCCAAGGTCTGTCCACGGCGGGCGGCTACCTCGTTTAGCTTACGGGCCTTTTCCACGGCCTCCGGGGTAACTTGAGAGGTCTGCAAATGACCGGTCGATTTCGCCGCACGGGAATTCTCCGGAATTCCACGCAAATACTTATCCGTAAGCAAGCCTTGCGCCAACGGCGAGAACGCTATCATACCCACACCCTCTTCCTTCAATACAGGCAATAAATCCGGTTCCGTCCAACGATCGAACATCGAATAGCGGGCTTGGTGAATCAAGCAAGGCACCTTATGTTCTTTCAGTACGGCCAAGGCCTTACGGGTCTGGTCCGCATCATAGTTGGAGATACCTACATACAAAGCCTTTCCTTGCCGGACGATATCAGCCAAGGCCCCCATCGTCTCCTCGATCGGAGTCTCCGGGTCCGGACGATGGGAGTAAAAGATATCCACGTATTCCAGTCCCATCCGTTTCAAGCTCTGATCCAAGCTAGCCATTAAATATTTACGGCTTCCCCAGTTCCCATACGGTCCCGGCCACATATCGTAGCCCGCCTTCGTAGAGATAATCATCTCATCCCGATAAGCGCCCAAGCCCTTCTTCAATATCCGGCCAAAATTCTCCTCCGCCGATCCGTAGGCCGGACCATAGTTATTCGCCAAGTCGAAATGAGTCACGCCATGATCGAATGCGGCGTGAGCGATCTGGATAAAATTACTGAACACATCCACACTACCAAAGTTGTGCCACAATCCCAAGGAAACGGCCGGCAATAAGATACCGCTCCGTCCGCACCGCCGATATATCATATCCGCATAGCGATTCTCTTCCGCTTTGTAAAACTCCATATGCTCTTTCTTTTTTTAATTAATATATCTCATCCGGCCAAGGAACCGGTTTGCCTGTCGCCTTAAACGACGGACGTTGCCCGTCCACTTTCCGTAAATACGTACCCAATTCCCCGGACAGACGCTTTACGATATCGGGATGCTGCCTTGCCACGTCATTATGTTCCCCTATATCCTCCGTGATATTAAACAATTCCTTCTTCCCCGTCTCGTAATAATAGATCAGTTTCCAGTCTCCATTACGAACCGAGCAAGTCGGACCGATTCCCGGCCCGTCATTACCCCATATATTCGGGCAGTTCCAGAATAAGCTACGTCCCACGGAAGGATCTCCCGTACCTTTTAATAAAGGCATGAAACTGACGCCATCTATCGGCTGTACGGTCTTATACCCCTTTATGCCTGCCATCTCCAAGATAGTTGGATAGAAATCCTCGATAATCAAGTATTTATCACATTTGCTTCCCGGCTTCACCACCCCCGGCCAACGCACGATCATAGGCTCACGGACTCCTCCCTCATAGGCGGAGCCTTTACCACTGTTCAAGGGATAGTTTTGTGTATGGATCTCGCCGTCACGCCATCCGGGCTCGCTGGAAAGACCACCGTTATCGCTCATGAAGATCACGATCGTGTTATCCGCCTCGCCATTCTTCTCCAACCAGTCCATCAAATCGCCCAGACTCTTATCCATACCCTCTATCAAGGCAGCGTAAGCCGCCTCTTTAGCCGTTAACCCCTTATCGATATATTTCTGGTAGAAACGCTTGTCCTTATCAATCGGGATATGGATCGCATAATGAGACATATATAGGTAAAACGGCTGGTTATATTTCTTAGCCTTGTCCAACGCCTTGATCGCCTCCTGCGTTAGGGCCTCCGTAGCGAAGGTGTCGCTTCCCCAATACTTTTCCAATCCGGGGATAGCGTTCGGAGCGTAAGGTTTACCATCCTTGGTATGCCCGTAATTATTCTCGCCGAGGTAACTGGCGAGACCTCCGGCGGCATGCCCGGCTATATTGACCTCGAATCCCCAATGATGCGGGTCCTCCCCCGGGGTATCGATCGCCCCGAAATGTGCCTTGCCGCAATGGATCGTATGATATCCGTTATTCTTCAATATCTGCACGAATGAAGTACCCACAAACGTATTATTCGTCCCGCCCACTTGGGCCACGCCGTTATAATTCCAATCCGGCAGGGTTAGCACATCACTCTCCCGGTCGGTCGTCTTATCCTTAAAAAGTGTCCAGTTCGTAACCCGGTGACGGGCGGCGTTCGTCCCCGTGATCAAGCTGCAACGGGTAGGCGAGCTGATACTGCTAGCGTAGGCTTGGGTAAACATCATGCCCTCTTTCGCCAATCGTTCCATGTTCGGGGTCTCATATACCTCATTATAATGCGTCTTTTGAGTCCAGAAAGGCAAGGACGTATCCTCCCATCCCATATCATCCACCAAGAACAGGATAATATTCGGGGGACAACTGGTATTCTGGGCGTTCGCTACCGCCGATACCGACAATAAAGCGATGGGGATAAGCTGAGTCTTCTTCATGATTGGCAACGGATATTTGTATTCTACGAAAGTAGATATATTTCACCGAAAAACAATATTGTTTCATATACAAAATAATATTGTCTTATGTATTATACTTTTCCGGACATAAAATAAGGGGCCCTTGACAAAAAGAGTCCCTTACCTAATATCTTATACCCAATGATTTATCTGGAAAGCCTTAACGCAAACGATCCAAAGAACGTACCAGCGCCTCATCGGCCCCGATATTACGGATCGCCAGATAATCCAAGATCAGATTGACCAACGGGAAGGAAAGAGCGATCTTAACACTTACGCTGGCACCTTCCATATCCCCCTTCAAGGAATAGATCAAGAAGGCGAAGAAACCATAAAAGCCCAATATCAGCAATGCGTTGAACACGCAAAGACGGATTTGCAGGATTCTTTTCTTATATAAGAAGATCGTCACCAAGGCAATGATAGCGATGATAGCAGTCAAGGCAAATAAGCCCCACGCCGGGTATAGTAATTCCGGCTCACCGATCATCGTGCTCAACCCGCTAGCATCGAACGAGAAGAGGGCGTCTCCTTGTTGCAACACGGCCAACGGCAAGAATAAGGTAGCGACCGTAAGCGCCACGATAATTAGCAGGTAAACAGTTTGTATTCTTTGTAACATGGTAATTAGTTCGTTTTAAATGGAAAGGCCGACTCATTTGAGGGTCAGCCTTTCCGATGTTCAAAAATATTTCTTCTTAGAAGTTATTCTTCTCTTTAGCAGGATTCTTGTAATAAACCTTGCCATCCTCGTACTCTTGAGCGGCGATCAACGTTGATTTCGGAAGTTTCTCATAGTAGCGTGAAATCTCGATCTGCTCACGGTTTTCAAAGACTTCCTCCAAGTTGTCATTGTAAGAAGCGAACTCTTGAAGTTTCTTTTCCAGATCTTGTTTCATCTCAACACTAATCTGATTCGCCCGTTTTGAAATGATAGCGACTGTCTCATATACGTTACCCGTTTCTTCACTTAACTTCATCATGTCACGGGTTACCGTATTGGTAGGAGCGTTTGATTTTCTGTAATCCATTTTCGTTTTATTGATTAAATTCGCTTAATATGCATCTGTAATTCGCTTGCTGGCATAGTCGTAGAACTTCGTTACCTGCTTTACGTAGTTACCTTCCGGATACTCGTTCATGTAGTTGTAATATTCGTCAACCACATCCCGGTAACGGCCCTGCAACTTCTCCTCTACGGATACTAGCGCCAACTCGTACTTCGCACGGATGATAAGGAACATGAATTCCTCACGATACTTGGAATACGGGTAATTCTTCAAGGCGTTCTGCGCCGTGATCACGCAAGACTGGAAGTTATTCCCCATATAGGTACCTAGATTGAAATACAAGCGGGTGGCCATCAATTCCTTGTAAGCCAACTTCTCCTGAAGCTCGAACATGATGTTCTGCGCTTCCTCGGCCCGTTCACTTTGCGGATAATACTCCAAATAAAGTTGCAACTGCTCGATCGCCTTATACGTCTGCGACTGGTCTAACCGGGGATCCGGAGAGTCCAGATACAAACCATAACCGGAATAGAAACGGGATAATTCCGTAAACTCCCCTTTCGGATAGGTCGTATAATAGGTCTCGAAGTATTGCGAAGCCGTCTGATAATCTTTCTGACCGTAATAGCTTTGCGCCAACAAGTACAAGGACTCCTCGGCATAAGCTGTTCCTTTAAAGATTGTAACCAGTTCATCCAGCAGAGTAGCGGATTTCGAGTATTGCTTCGCGTTGAAGTATTTCTTCGCGTACGAATATTTCAATTCGTAATCCGTGCTCTTCAGTATCTTATTATACTCTCCACAAGAGGATAATAGTACTGTCATCATCATCAGTAAAAATACAACCTTTTTCATTCACATACTTTTAGCGTGCAAAATTAGTGCTTTTAGGCGAATAAATGAAACCCAAAACGTTAATATTTACAACTTATATAAATCGCTAGCAGCGATCAATTCCAATTTATTCGCTTTCAAAACCTCCGCGCACTTATTGACATCGTCCGGACGGATGATCACGTTAGCAGCGTCGCCTTGAGAAAAAGCGTACATATATTCAATGAAGATCCCGGCCGAGGTAATGATATCCATCGCCTTTGCCAAGGCTCCCGGCTGGTTGGGACAATGCAAGCATACCACGTCGGCCACGCTTACAGCGTATAACTTTTCACGAAGCACGGATATCGCTTTCTCCGTATCGGATACGATTAGGCGAAGGATACCGAAATCGGAATTCTCGGCTACCGTGAAAGCGGACATATTGACCCCTGCCTCCCCTAATATCTTGGCGACTTCCGTAAAACGGCCTTTCTTGTTTTCCAGAAAGATTGATAATTGTTTTATTAACATAGTACTTAATCTTTTAGAGGTTATACTAACTTACGTTTATCGATCACGTGTTTTGCCTTACCCATACTACGTTCGATACTACGCGGCTCCACGATCTTGATGTCCGGTTGCAAACCGATCACGCTCTGCATGCGGGCGGCGATCTTCTTTTTCAAGGCGATCATCTTGTTCATCTCGTCCGAGTAGTATTCTTGGCGAACCTCCACCTGTATCTGGAAGGTATCGGTATTGTTCATACGATCCACCACGATCAGGTAATGCGCCTCAAACTCCGGCAGCTCCAAAATTACGGATTCTACCTGAGACGGGAAAACATTTACGCCACGAATAATCAACATATCGTCACTTCTACCTAAAATACGTCCCATACGAACCGCCGTACGTCCACAGGCGCACTTCTCGTAAGTCAGCGAGGTCAAATCACGTGTACGGTAACGAAGCATCGGCATACCCTCCTTCGTAAGCGTGGTGAAGACCAACTCTCCTACTTGTCCCGGTTCCACCGGTTGTAAGGTATTCGGGTCCACGATCTCCGGGAAGAAATGGTCTTCCCACAGGTGGGTACCGTTCTGGCACTCACACTCGCCACCAACGCCCGGCCCGCAGATTTCCGTCAAGCCATAGATATCGTAAGCTTTGATATTTAGTTTTGTCTCTAATTCCTTACGCATATTCTCCGTCCAAGGCTCGGCACCGAACGCTCCGACACGTAGCTGGAATTCCTCCAAGGGAATACCGGACTGGTGGATGGTCTCCGCCAGATACAAGGCGTACGAGGGCGTACAAGCCAAACCCTTCGCACCGAAGTCGTGCATCAACTGGATTTGTTTCTGGGTATTACCGCTACTCATCGGGATCACCGTACCACCGATATTCTCCACTCCGGCATGGGCACCCAAGCCTCCGGTAAACATTCCGTAACCATAGGATACTTGCACGGAATCGTTCTTTGTCAAACCATAGGCGGTCAGGCAACGAGCCACCACCTCGGCCCAAATACCCAAGTCCTTACGGGTATATCCCACGACGATAGGCTTACCTGTCGTACCGGAAGAGGCATGCAGACGGACGATCTCGGACATCGGCACGGCCATCAAGCCGAAAGGATAGTTATCACGCAAGTCTTGTTTTACCGTGAACGGTAATTTCGTTATATCATCTATTGTCTGTATATCGTCGGGAGCAATGCCCATCTCCTGCATTTTCTTGCGATAAAACGGGGAGTTATGGTAAGCATGTTCAACAACTCTTTTCAACCGTAGGCTCTGTAGTTTCCGCATTTCCTCACGGTCCATACATTCAATAGTTTCGTTCCAAATCATGGTATTTGTCTGTTATCTTTTAAAGTTAGTAGTCTAAATCCGCCGCAAAGTAACAACTTTTTTTAAATCGGCACCCTTTTGTTACGAAAAATTAGTCACGAGGCGATCATTTCAACTCCTTCACCTTGATATTGCGGAACGCTACCTCATCCCCATGATCCTGCAAAAGGATGTGTCCTTTCGGAGCCTCGCCGAAAGCACCACCCGCATTATAAGATGGATCAGCGTATTTACTGCCCTTCACCAAATCACGGAACTCCTTGCTGCCACGCTCGTACTCCAATACCTTCACACCATTCAGCCAGTGCTCTACGTGGTTGTTCGGGAATACCTTCACCACGGCCGTATTCCACTCTCCTACGCCGTTGAAATGGATGTTCTCGCTTTTCTTCAGATCATACAAGCTTCCAAGGGTACGACTACCGGGGAAAGTCGTGTAAAGCTTGGCATCCGGGTGCTTAGCGTCATCCAATAGCTGGAACTCCAAGCCGTAAGCGGAGCCTTTTTGCTTCTCTTGCTCGGTCACGAAGTATTTAATACCGCTGTTGGCCCCTTCGGTGATCTTAAAATCCACGCTGAACTCAAAAGCGGAATATTCACCCTCCGTAACGATATCGCCTCCGTTCGTAGACTCGCTACCGTCGGATTTCTGCACGATCAATTCGCCATCTTTCACCATCCATCCGTGATCCGGGAAAGCGTCTTTGTGCGCTCCACGCCAGCCTTTCGTTGTCTTACCATCAAAAAGGAGCGCCCAACCCTCGGCTTTCTCTTGGTCGGTCAATTGATTGATCGCCGGTGTAATTACGGCCATCGGTACTACCTTAGCTGTCTCTTCCGTGCTTTGCGTGTTTTTTCCACCGCAGGCGCAAAGGATCATAGCGCTCATGGCGGTACAAATTACTAGTGTCTTCATGTCTTATTTATTTTTAATATATATATAATCAAGCTATGTGTGCGTCCACAAAGATAATTGATTTCATAAAAAATAGACGTATCTTCGCGATATAAATATTAAATGATTATTTATATGAAACAACCAAAGACCGCCTTGTTCGATTTTGACGGCGTAGTAGTAGATACGGAACCTATTTACGATTTATTCTGGAACGATGCCGCTAAACGTTATGGCTTAGGTATCGATAATTTCGCTGATATTATAAAGGGTACGACCCTACCGTATATTCTGGAGAAGTATTTTTCCGGATATACGGAGGAGTTCCGCCAAATGGTGACCAAAGAATCCACGGAGTATGAGAAGACGATGCCCTTGCCTCCCATGCCCGGCTCCATCGAGTTCATCCGTATGCTGAAGGAGCACGGCGTACAGATAGGCTTGGTTACCAGCTCGGATAACGCGAAGGTGAAACGGGCTTTCGGGCTTCTACATCTGGACAATCTATTCGATACCCTAGTGACCGCCGACCGCATCACGCAAGGTAAGCCCGATCCGATGTGTTATCTATTGGCGGCGAAAGACTTGAACGTATCTCCCGAGGATTGTATCGTATTCGAGGATTCTTTCAACGGCATACAGTCCGGGAAGGACGCAGGGATGCGTGTCATCGGGTTAAGTACGACAAATCCGGCGGAATCTTTAAGAGATAAAGTATATGAGGTAATCCCCAATTTCGAGAAAGTCACGTTCGAGGATTATTTGAGATGGTAAGCAATCGAGAAAAAGGAAATGATTATTTCCTTCATTCCTTCACCTACCCCTTTACACACACCCACACACATGTATGCGTACATTAATAATACGCGTATGCGTATACGTGCGTGTGTGTGTGTAGGAGCCGGTGAAGGAATGAAGGAATAAAGGAAACGCCTGTACCGGCAATGGGCTACACCAGTATCGGCGAGAGCCGGAAGCAGTACTGGTGTAACCCCACGGCAGTACTGCCGTGGGGCTGTGACTATATTGGGATCAGAAACTATATCCTACGCGAACACCCAGCATGGCCTGATCGAAATCCTTGATGATATTATACTTCACCTCCAATCCTATCGAAAGATTGTCGGTAGCATAAACCTCACCGCCTAAACCGATATTGGCTCCCAGACGAGTCTCGTTATGAGAAAGGCCATGACCCGCATCCCAATTCCAAAAGGACAGACTAAGCCCCGCTAATGGATAAAAACCGAACATCTCACTTAACTTCACTACATAATGAGCATTCAAGTCGATCGCCCAAGTGCTGTGATTGTCATTCTTTACGAAATAAGTAAGAGAGGGGCTCAAACGTACCGCATCCGTGATACAATAGCGGTAATCAACTCCTAACGTGGCATTCTTCGAATCGAATCCATAACCGATGTTAAATCCCACGGCAGATTGTCCTTGCTGCGTCTGCGCATAAGCTCCCAGACTAAAGACTGTTAACATCAGCATCATTACAAACTTTTTCATACGCTTTCTTTCGTTTAGTTCAACATTAGATTATTATTGGTATTTATTTTACTTTCAGTCGATCGCCGGCACTCTTCACGATGCTACGGTAATAGTCCTCGTCATATCCGGGAAAATCGGGAGACGCGGGCTGGCCGTACGGATTACGCTTGAACTGTCCGTTCACCTCTTTCTTCATGTTTCCATCGATGTATTTTACCAGCAAATACTCACCCAATTGCTTCCAGCGGGCGGTAGCGGAGTCTGAATTAGTCGTGCTATACCACGTTAAGAACTTGACAGCCTCCGCCGGGTCCTTGGCATACAACTCCTGAGCCGCCTTATCGATAGCCGGTACGGTCTCCTGATAACCATTCTCCAACTCCTGCTGTACCTTACGGATATCCTGAATCATGAAGCTATATTTGTGGTAAGCCATATTAGCCACCCAGTTATGAATCCAGAAAGCGGAAGTCCAAGAGAAGTTCAGCAAATCGCCGTTTCCCACCCGATAGCACTCCGGAACATCCGTTACCGACCCATATACAGGAGTGAAGACTGCCATATCAGCGTCGTCCACGGCAAACCACAAGATACCACCGATAGCGTCCGGCAACCAGTTACGCATTTGTGGAACAATCACGAAGCCCGTTTGTTGCGTCGCTATGGCACGTTCATTCGTATATTCCTGCCCGTCTACCTCGAACGTCATCGGCCGCCAACGGTAAGGAACCTTATACGAGCCGGCACCGGCATCTTTCGTCATATCCAGATCCGTTCCCTCGTAATGGTCGCGCATGCCATTCTGTACATCTTGAACGGAAAGCTTACGATTCGGCTTGACATACAGAGGCATCGGCTCCTTGGAAGGATCACCCTTGATAAAATCCGTATACTGATCCATCGTGGTATCATATTTACGGAAGAAAGACCATACACGAGCCTCGCATCCACGCAAGGCGCTGAAATCATACGGGCAATAAGCCTTGGCGAAACTGAAATCAGCGTCCTTTCCCTTGAAATATCCTTTCTCACGGGCGAAAGAAACCACATCCGGCGAGTACATGCAATTCTCCTTATCGTCAAACGGTATCTGCTGGATACGGGACTGGTTGGCATGCGCCGAGATACAATCGTCCGGGATGCGGATCGCTACCCAAACGGCACCTTTGTTACCCGGTCCCTTACCGATCATCTCCATCACCCAAGCCTCGTTCTTATCGGCGATAGAGAACGTCTCGCCACTGCTGTAATAGCCATATTCCTTTACTAAGTCCGTCATGACCTTGATCGCCTCACGGGCCGACTTGGAACGTTGCAAAGCGATGTAGATCAAGCTACCGTAATCCATGATACCCGTCGTATCCACCAATTCATGGCGTCCGCCGAACGTACTCTCCGTGATAGCCACCTGATGCTCGTTCATGTTACCCACTACGGAATAGGTCTTCTCCACTAGGGCGATCTTGCCCAGCGGTTTCCCTGAATCCCATTCCTTAACTTCCAACATGGCGCCCTTCGGCCATGTAGCGGCGGGCCAACGATACATCTCCCCATACAGGGAATGCGAGTCCGCCGCATAACTAATCATTACCGAACCGTCTGTCGAAGCCTTCTTGCCCACCAGCAAACCGGTACAGGCGATAGCCTCCACCCCGGATAACAGGGCGGCGCAAGCGGTTAATAAAATCCAACTCTTCTTCATATAAATAAAGTTTTAAGCAAATAAAAGCATATATACACCGGCGCCGCAACAATAGCCGATCAACGCCAAGATAGAGAACCGTTTCGTATAATACATGAAATCGATCTTCTCCAATCCCATTACCGTAACGCCCGTAGCCGATCCGATGATCAAGATGCTACCACCCGTCACGGCGCAATAAGCCAAGAAGGTCCAGAAACCACCGTCCGATACGAAGAACTGGGCATAAGGCGATAAGTCGGCCGCCTGCTCCACGATCGGGTACATACCCATCGTAGCAGCTACCAAGGCTACGTTATCCACGCAGGAGGACAAGGCGCCGATCACGAAGCTGATCAGATACGGTTCATGCACATGCTTATCCAAGAAAGCGGACATGATACCCAACTGCCCGGAGGTCTCCAGCGCTCCCACGGCCATCAAGATCCCCAAGAAAAAGAAGATCGTAGCCAAATCGATATTCGGCAACAATTGGGAAATACGGAGTTTCTGGGACTCATGCATATGCAGCTTGCTATACATCAAATCCGTATAGAACCAAAGGATCACCAATCCCAGCAAGACGCCCAAGAACGGCGGCAAGTTCGTCACCATTTGGAAGACAGGCACCAACGCCAAGGAAAGCACGCCGATCACAAAGATCATCCGACGTGAGCGGTTCGGTATCTCTGGTATGTACTCGTCGCCTTGCTCCTCCTCGCTCAACACACGCAAGGTAGATCCTTTCTTGAACAACCAGAAATGGGCGATCGTCAACGGCACCAACATATTAACCAAAGCGGGGATAAATACGTGAGAGATCTGGTGCATCGCCGAGATATTCTTTCCGACCCAAAGCAAGATGGTCGTCACATCACCAATCGGCGACCATGAGCCACCGGCGTTCGCCGCTATAATCACCATACAGGCATATTTCAAACGATCCGTACGATCCGGTACCAGCTTACGCAACACCGCCATGATCACGATAGCGGCTGCCAAGTTATCCAACAAGGCGGAGAAGAAAAAAGTAGCGAAACTTATATACCACAACAGCTTACGTTTATTCGGCGTACGGATATACCCGGTCACGGCCCTAAAACCACCATGCTTATCCACGATATCCACGATCAACATGGAACACATCACGAAGAAAAGCGTCTCGGAGACGTTTCCTAAATGATAAACAATCGCACGGTTCGATATAAAATTAATAAATTGCTCATGCGGGGGCAAGCTGGCCATCTCCGGGTTCTGGGTCAAGAACTCTTGAAAGATCGTACTAGAGCGTTCGACGAAAATATTGTAGGCATCGAACATCAATATCATCCACATAGA
>ENA-OWPD01001964-OWPD01001964.1-human-gut-metagenome-genome-assembly--contig:-NODE-1964-length-13358-cov-3.161918_pt1 | contig 13358 bp, 17 predicted proteins | sample MGYA00248262_ERZ651842 | MGnify/ENA primary metagenome ERZ651842 (study PRJEB26924, sample SAMEA4378253) | human gut metagenome | biome: human gut; feature: human-associated habitat; material: faeces... | reverse complement strand
CATTACTGGCGAAAAGCCTACCGAGTTACAGCGGGCGCATATCCGGGCGCAGAAGCAACAGGCGATACAGACCCCGCAAGAGCAGCCCGCCGCCGAAGCCCCCGCGCCGGAGCAGACCCAGCCGCAAACGCAGGACACCTTTTCCATCTACCAGCTAAAGCGCGACGATGGTTTGCGGGCCTATCAGTTTGAACCCTATGAGCGGTTGCAGGCCGGGGGCCTGTCCGTCAATCCGGCCAACTATGAGCAGGTTTATTCCGCGCCTCTGGAACCCGGCATGACGCTGGAAACCATTTACCAGAAATTCAACCTCGACCACCCGGCGGACTTCACGGGCCATTCCCTTTCCGTTTCCGATGTAGTGGTGCTTCATCAGGCCGGGGAAGATACCGCCCATTACTGCGACAGCTTCGGTTTTCAGGACGTGCCGGAGTTCCTGCAGGAGCGCCAAGCGGTGCAGGAACAGGAGTCCGTCTACCGGATCGGGGACAATTACCTGCATATCCAGACCTGTGAAAGCGGCTTTGACTATACCCTGTACGACCGCACATTCCAGCCGGAGGACGGCGGACAGCTTGACAACCCGGCCCTGACCTTTGAAGCGGCCAAAGACGGGATCGCGGCCCTGCACGGCATGAGCGGCCTGCCCTGTGAACCCGTCACCCCCGCCGACTTTGAAAAAATGCAGGAAGTCTATAACCAGCAGCCCACCGTCACCGTCAACTTTTCCGAGAACGGGGAGTTAAAACAGGGCGACGTGCTTCCCTATGGACTGGCGGAACGAACCTTTGAACGCCTTGACCGGGAGGCGCGGGCGGAACGGGACGACCCGGACAGGGGCCGTTACTACAAGACGGATTTTACCGTTACCTACATGATGGAGGGGCAGCTTTACGAATACAACGGGCGGCAGGACTTCGGGGACGGTGACGGCCCGTTAAGCGACCATATCAGGGGACACGCGGAACATTACCGGAATGACCCGCAGTATCAGGCGTATCTTGCCTCCAAGGGCATACAAAAAGAGGAAAACGAGGGCTACGATTTCACGCTCAACCATTTAGTCCCTTACTTAAAGCTCCATGCCAACCTGTCGGAAGTGGAGCGCACGGCGAAACGCGCCGTGGAGGAATTGCAGGCCAAAGGGATCACGTCCCCGGAGGACACGGCACGGCTCAACTACTATACCGCGCTGCAAGCCTACGCCGTTCAGGGCCGTGTGGAATTAAACACCGCCGCCGCGCCGGAGCTTCCCCCTATGCCAAAGCTGGACGACTACCTGAAAACCGCTGAAATGACCCTTGAACAAAACCCCGATATGTACGACGGCGTACTGAACAACACGCCGACCGATTCCGAACGGGAAGCAAAGGAAAAGGCCGGGGCCTCCACCCCTGCGGCCCCCACGAAGCAATCGGAGGAAACAAGGCAGACGGAGGCCGGAACCGCCGTTCATTATTATGCCATCAATGAATCAGCGGCCCGCCACGCCAAGGAAGCGAACAGCTTTGATGACTACAAGCCCGGCAGCGCCACGGCGGAGTACCGCCAGTACGTTGACGAGGCCGTGGCGCTGGCCGAGCGCCAGAAAAAGCGCGTTGACCCACAGTACCATGAGAAAATCGACTACCTGCTTGACCTCTATTGCCGGAAGCTGGCCGAGAACATGAACCACCGTTTCGCCATCGACGCCCGCGTTCCCTCTGTGCTGATTGCCGGGCCTGCCAATTTCCCCGTGCGCCAGAAAGAGAAGCAGAACGCGGCGCGGGACAGCAACATGGAGGAATGGCAGCATATCCGGGGCCTGCTGGACAAAATCCGCAGCACCGGCATGGGCGGGATCAGCGCCGACGACCCGCAGGCCGTGAAGAAGCTGCAAGACAAGCTGGAAAAGCTGGAACAGTTGCAGGAAACCATGAAATCCGTCAACGCCTACTACCGCAAGCATAAGACGCTGGACGGCTGCCCCCATCTGTCTGCGGAAACGATTGAGAAGTTAAAGGCAGGCATGGCCGGAAGCTGGCGGACAGAGCCGAAACCCTTTGAGAGCTACGAGCTGTCCAACAACAATCAGGAAATTCACCGGCTAAAGGATCGGATTCAGGCATTGACCCGCCGGGCCGAGCTGGGATATGTGGGCTGGGAGTTTGACGGGGGACATGTGGAAGCCAACCAGACGGACAACCGCCTGCAAATCTTCTTTGACGAGAAGCCGGACGCTGATACGCGGGAAACGCTGAAAGGCAACGGTTTCCGCTGGAGTCCCAAAGCCGGAGCATGGCAGCGGCAGTTAAACGACAACGCCATTTACGCAGCCGACCGGATCAAGTGTATCGCGCCCCTGTCCGGGGAGCGGCCCACGGACTTGCAGCGAAAGGCCCGCAAGGAAAAAGAAAAACCGTCAATTCGGGCGCAGCTCAAAGCGGAGAAGCCAGCAGAGCCGAAAAAGGCCGCGCCGGAGAAGTCAAAAGAATTGGAGGTGGTCTAAATTGAGGAAATACGAGCATGTGGACGTGATTGCTTCGCTGGGGGCCGTCATGGAGATCAACACCGAGCATTACAAGAGCGATTTTCAGTATGACAGGGAAATGTTCCAAAAGGCGGCACAACACCCGGACGCCGAGAATACCCGCCTGTTGTGGCTGTCCCGTTCTTCCGGGACGGAGTGCTTTTATGAGCGGGACGCCTATCTGAATGAGAGCTACGCGCACCATTCATGGTTATACCACACTGAAAGCCGGGACGGGATTCTGGCCTATGCCGTGGAGATCACCGGCATGGAGGGCGGAAAAGTGGTGGGGAACCTTTACGAGCTGGACGCCCAACAACACGCCGCCAGGGTGGAACGGGACAGCCTGCCCGCCGCCTTTGTGACATTGAAATTTGAGGACGGCGCATGGGGCCGCTATCCCTACGAGGAATACGACAAGCGGAAATACAGCCTGATTGACCTGCACGGGAAAATTCTTGACAAACGGTTAGAGCCGCAGGACGAGGCCGTGTTACAGGCGCGGCTCCATGAGGCCCGTAGGGAACGGGAGAAGTACCGCCCCGCCGTTTTTAAGGTAGGCGTACACAGCCGGAAGCCGTCGATCCGTAGGGAGCTGGCCGCAGGCAAAGCAAAAGCCGCCCCGAAAAAGGCGGCGGCAAAGACCAAAAACAACGAATTGGAGGTAGGCTAATGGAACGCTTCACGGTTGAAGAAACAAACCTGATTTATATTTACTTATCCGGCACCCGGCGGGAGCTGATCGGGGACATCACCCTTGCGCTTCCCGATATGGACGAGGATATGCGGGAGCTGGCCCACGGGACGGTTGCCAAGCTGGAAGCCATGACGGACGCGGAATTTGCGGAGCAGCGGTTTCCATTTACGGACGAATAACCTGACATAAAGGAACGCCGGACGCGGTGGCTCATGGGCCGCTGCGTCCGGCATTTTTTGTATGTATCCTATCTGTCTGCCTGATAAGCGGGATAGGAATATATTTAAGGAAAATACTCCTTATACACTTCTGCCGCTGAATCATTCCAATCCGCAGGTATTGAGATAGTGGTATCGGAAAGTACCTTATAGGGAATATTTTTATCTTCAAGTGCTGTTTCAAATAATTCAATATCCGAACTATCCGAAAACAGATAGTTATTATTTTTCATTTTCTCTGATACATGAGGCGTTATTGCAATTCCTATTATATATCCAATTACACAGATAGCAATAAATGTACTGGATAACCAAAACTTAATATTCATGATATTTAGATGGAACTTTTTTTATTCTTTCGCACATATTTTTCCCCGATTTTTTACTGTAAATTTTTCTGATATGCAGGGTAGGAATATAACTATTCTATTTCGCCGTTATCGCCATACACCACATAAGTGATTTTTCTTGCTTCATTTTACCTAATTATTACACTCCTTTATCTTTTCTAAATCCCGGCGACAATAGTACTTTTGCTAAAATCCCAAACACTATTACCATTAGCAAAAGTAAATTAAACTGCTTATGTAGCTGGAATATCAAAATCAATAAAAAGACAAAAAGAGCCAGTCCAACATATGCACATGTACCATATTTTTTATAGTCATTCGGTTTCTTTTCACTCTTTATCAAATGATATATTCCATAGATAGAAAGAATTAGTCCAAACACTGAAAATATAATTTCTAAAATCATTTTAATGTCCTCCATATGTTTATTGGTAATCCCTTGCCCGCAAGTGCAGGCCCATCATTATCATGAAACCAAGCCCCAGCACTACATATGTCCAGACCATATCATGCTTTACAATTCTCCCACAAGTTTTAACGAAAGGTTTATAATGTTCTGTCTCACACTAAACTGTTTATTCCAATCACGACAATCCCATTCGTCGCAATCAAGATTATCACCCGCATAAAATATCTGCACTAAAGGAAGCGAATAAAACTCTGCAACAGCATAAAAAGCAGCACACTCCATTTCAACAGTTACACATCCTTCTTTTATGCGCTTTTCAATTTTATCATGAGTTTCTCTATAAAATGCGTCTGTTGTCCATGTCTTTCCTTCCATGTACGGAATTGAGAGGTTATTTAACTGCTTTTTTACCTTGTTTAGTGCGTTAATATTACATTGTACCTCTCTATCTGGTCTTAGATAATGATAAGATGTCCCCTCGTCCCTTACCGCAGATACAGGTATTATAACTTTTCCGAGCGCTATATCACGTAAACAACCAGCGGCACCACAAACTAAAAATTTGTTAGCCCCCATAGCATGTAATTCTTCAATGGTTCCTGCTGCACCCGGAGCTGTGGCAAAAGGCATGGTTAAACATACTTTTTTTCCGTTTGATTCTAATTCATAAATTGGTATATCTAATATCTCTGAATGAAGATAATCGATAATTACAGTATTTTGCTGATTTACCAACTCCTTAATTGCTTCCCTAAAAAAAGAGATTACACAATATTCTGGCAAAGTTTTTTTCAGATAAGATGACGCAGTTATTTTAGCTACTCTGTTTTTATCAAACTCTAAAATTGGAAAACTATTATTAAGCATAACATTTACCCATTACCTTTCAACTAATAATCTCTTGCGCGTAAGTGCAGCCCCATCATTATGATAAAACCAAGCCCCAGCACTACATATGTCCAGACCATATCATGCTCCGTCAACATAAAGGCCAGTAGGCAAAATACCCCTGCCCAAAATGCTGAAAGCAAAACGCCGATGATCCAGAACCCTACGCTGGTAGTTTGGAGCTTGAACAGCAGGCCAAACAATGTAAGGCCGATAAGCAGACACAGCGCCGTGTGAACGCCTAATATTTGATTACAAATGATTCCGATAATCACCGAAAAGAAAATACTGTCAAACAAAATGATATGTCCAAAAAACAAGCCAACTACGGTAAATATTAAAACCAATGATAAACCTATTACCAGAACCAAACCGTAAGTAAAAATTCCTGCCATCAGCACCCACCTTTCATAATATAACTGTAATAAACTTGTTTTATCATACTATATAGAGTAAACTCTATGTCAAGTAATTTTACCACAATTACCTTACCACAATTACTTTTCGTAGTCTATCCTTTTCGGAATAAAAATGTTCAATATATACACGGTATAATTCATACCAATAGTTGAGAAAACAAGAAAGTTGCGATACAATAAGGACAAAGGAAGTGAATACACTATGAAAATGCGTGACGAATTTACCTGCCCTTTGGAGCTAGTACACGATATGATAAAAGGAAAATGGAAACCGATCATCTTATGGCGGCTGCGGCTGGGGCCGACTTCTCTTGCCAAGATGGAGAGAGATATTGATGGAATCACACAAAAAATGCTGTTGGAACAGCTAAAAGAATTGATGGACTATGGTTTTGTCGAAAAGAAAACATTTGACGGCTATCCACTCCATGTAGAATATTCCTTGACGGAGGGGCCGGGCCGGGAGCTGTTAGAAGCCTTGAAAATTATGCAGCATATTGGTATTGAGTATCTAAAAGCGCAGGGCAAAGAATCCCTCTTAATCGAAAAAGGAGTTGTCCCCGAATAATACCTACGAAAAAGTGGGTAATTTACTCCGGTGTTCCATGTGGTTATGATGGAATTGATAAAACACATGGAGGTGGAAACATGATTGTAACAAGTACAGGAATTATTGACGGTATCATTCAGGAGCAATACGGCGGACGCGGAACACAATTTAATGAAAATGGCGTTCCGACTTATTCCCTGCCTTTCAAAATCGAGGACACGCCGGCGGGGACAGTTTCTTTTGCCGTTATTTTAGAGGATAAAGACGCCTATCCCGTCACAGGCGGTTTTGTGTGGATTCACTGGTTGGCTGCAAACATTACGCGCCATGAACTGAAAGAGAATGAGAGCCAGACAGCCCACGACTTCGTGCAGGGCTGCAATAGCTGGACGAGTATTCAGGGAGATCAACAAAGTAAGGAGCTGTCCTGTTTTTATGGAGGAATGACGCCGCCCGATCAGCCCCATACTTATGAGCTGCATGTTTTCGCTCTGGATTGCCTGCTGGATTTAAAAACAGGATTTTACTTAAATGAGCTGTACCGCAAAATGGAGGAACATATTTTAGCACAAGATACGCTAAAAGGCTTATACGACAAAGTATAAGCAAGAACCGGGGCATGGGAGCCGATAGACTGGCCCTCATGCCCCGGTTTTTTATGCCTGTTTCTACGCATTTAGACCATCGTTTCAGCAGGTATTTGATAATTCATTCAGCCACCCCGCCGATCGCTTCTGAATCGCCCTGATTTTCGGGGATTTTTAAGGCCCTAAATGCGTAGACAACAGGTGCTTCATTGATAAATATTCTAACCGTTCAATTCAGGATAGCTTGCATAGCTTTTATAAGTGTCTCGTTTTCCTCATGTAAGCGAACCGCTATACGGCAATATTCAGGCCCCAAACCATAAAAGCAAGAGCAATCCCGTGTTTTAATTCCTCTTTCTAAAAGTTTTTGTCGCAAATTTAGTTGTCTTGATCGCAGTAGCAGAAAGTTTCCCCATGACGGCCATACTTCGACTTTAAGTGTAAGGAGCTGTGAAAGCAACCAGTCCCGTTCTCTGTCTAAAAAACTGTAAGTCGTTTGCATATAGTGTTTATCCATAAGCGCACATATACCAGCGAATTGAGCTGGAACAGAAACACCGTAGCTTTGACCTTGTGATTTCATTTTTTCAAGTAAAGCATGATTGCCCGAAATGCAGAAACCAAGACGAAAGCCTGCCAGAGAATAGGTTTTTGTAAATGCGTCGATAACAACTAGATTCAATGAATCCGCTGCTTTTTGTTTTAGTGAATACTTTTTCCATTCCTGTATAAATTCAATGAAACATTCATCTACAATCGCAAAAACATTTTTCTTTTGGCACATTTCTATGATCTCGCCCAAAAGCTGCGGACAAACAAGACTGCCCGTAGGATTGTTTGGATTGCAAAGAAAAATCACATCTAAATCCTCTGTGATAAAATCCAATATGTCACTGTTAAGTTCAAAATCATTTCGGGGATTTAGTTGGTAATGAAATACCTTACAGCCTACTAATTCCAACGCGCGATTGTATTCCTCAAAAGTCGGTTCAATTATAAGAGCGCTTAAAGGCTTCAATGCAAAGACCAGCCGATAGAGTAAATCATCTGCACCATTACCGCAAAGTAAGCTGCTTGAGGGAATTTTATATTTTCCTGCTAAAGCAGCAACCAGTGTTTTACAATCTGGATCTGGATAGAAACCGACAGCATTTATCATGCGTGAAATATTTTTGGTAACGGTATCTGGTACACCCAATGAATTTGTATTTACCGAAAAATCAAGGTAATCACTATTTGAATTTTCGGTAATAAATAGCCATAAATTTTCTTCGATATTCATTTTCAATCCTTGCTTTCATCTGTTGATAACAAAAAAACATATAAAAAAGAGTATCATAATATCATAAACAGTTCAAGTTCATAAATTATATGGATAACAATTATCCGGGACAAGGAGCAGAACTATTCGCTCACATATCCCGGATTTTTGATTTTTCTACTTCTTTAGACGGGCGTTTCCGCAGGTGTTTGATAATTCATTCAGCCACCCCGCCGACTGCCTTTGAAACGCCCTGATTTCATGAGATTTTTAAGGCCCTAAATGCGTAGACAGCAAGTATCTTTTCCGCTGCCGTTCTGCCTCCTTACGGCGGCGCTGCCGTTTGGCGCAGTCTGGACAATACTTCGCCCGGTTGGACTTCGGCGTGAACGCGGCCCCGCACTCACAGCAGCGTTTCATTCCGTCCCGTTCCAGCTCGGCACACAGGGCCGTGTCCAGCGGGAGGACAGCGGCCCGGAACCACCGGCATAACAGCGAATAGGAAATGCTTTGCACACAGACACATTCTTCCCCATCGTCCAGCAGGAGGCAATTTCCACAGTCATAGTTGCAGCACTCCCGCACCAGCTTCCGGGCCTTGCGGTACTGCGGGTAATTCATTCTCGGAATACTCATAGTTCTTGCGTCCTTTCCTTTTCTGGCGTCACCCGCAAAATGCCGTCCACATTCTGCTTGATGATCCCGTATTCTTTCAGCTCCTTTTTCACTTCGCCGTACTTCTCATACAGCCGTTCCTTTTCCCCGGACAACCGTGTGTATTCGGTTTTGAGCGCTGCCAGATCGGGGAGCTTCGTCACGCCGGTTTCCTTTAAGGCCCGCGCCGCCGCTTCATATAAAATCAGGCTGCTTTCGTGTTTCTGACGGAAACTGTCCTTATCCTTTGCCCTGCGGTACTGCGCTACGATAGGCCGCGTCTGTTTATAGGTGGTGACGTTCTTAATCAATACTGCCATATCCGCAAGGCGCTGTTCCACGGTTTTCAGCGCGGCGGCGGCTTCCTCAGTTGCGGCGGCAATCTCGGAAACCTTGCTTTCCAGATCGGCGTAAGTATCAATCTTGTGTTCCGTGATAAAGTTCAATGTCTTAGCGGCCTGTTTGAGATTGTGGAGCTTCGCCCACCGTTCATAGCCTGCCGACTGCTGGGCCTTGATACTGTTCTGAATATCAATCAGGAGAGAAATGCCCTTTTCCTGCTTCGGCTTATGAAGTACGGGCCTGCCCTTGATCCGCTCGGTTATGGCGTCCTCGGTGTAGGCTTCCCCCAAGGTTTTGCAGCGGGTAAACCGTTCCTGTCCCTGCGCCCGGAATGAGATATATTTCCCGCGCTTAATCTCATAGCCCTGCGCCTCCATGCGCCGCAGGAAGTCGTCAAAATCAGAGGACAGCGGAATGATGGAATCCATGACGGCTTTCAGCTTTGCTTTCCAGCTTGTCCCCTTTCGCTGGGCGTCCCATTCGGCGTAAGTCTTGCCCTTATCCCGGCCCGGCTTCACAACGGACAATCCGTTTTCCCTGCACAACCTGTCATTGGTTCGCCGGATAAAGGCATAGCTCTGTTTGTTGGAAACATATTTCCTCTGGTTCACCATATCCACGGCGCAGAAAATAACGTGGTTGTGAATATGGCCCTTGTCGATATGCGTTGTCAGGACGTAGGGATATTTCCCTTGCAGCACTTCATCGGCAAGCTGCCGCCCGATCTCATGGGCCTGCTCCGGCGTAGTTTCTCCCGGTTCAAATGCCTGCACAAGATGGTGGGCCAGATTGTTGCCTTTCTGAATGGCCTGTGACAGCAGCATTTCAAACTCTATATCCGCCGTTTCGTAGGCGCAGGCAAAGGAGGACACCAGCAGCTTATCATCGGTTTTGTCTGGATTTTCAATATAGTCGAGGGCCTTTTTCAGCGTGCTTTTAATAGGCCATATCTTTGTAATTGCCATATTTCCGCCAGCGCCCCCTTTATGTCCTCCACGTCCTGCGCGTACACTGTTCCCGTGGAATTGATCCGCTTTGCTATTTGGTTGACGTTGACGCCAATCTTTTGCAGCTCTGCGGTCTGCGCCCGAATGTCGCTGTGGTCTACATTGATGATATAGCCGTCAATCAGCATTTTCCGGGCGTAGGCTGAAAAGTTTCTAGTGTGGAGCTGGGCCATTTTCTGCTCAATCAATCCCCGTTCCTCTGCTGTCACGGGGACGCGCAGCACAATGGGCCGTTTCCGGTTCGCCATGATATTTCACCGTCCTTTCTTTCATAGGGGATTGGGGACTTCCCCAACAAGCAAAAACGGACACGGCCCGGCAGGGACGGGCGGGGCCGTTTACCGGGAGTGTGGCTACACTCCCTATGCTTGCTACGTTACTGTTTCTACGTCTATAAGGCGTTTCCGCCACAAAAAAATGCCCGCAAAATGCAGGCAGAAAGTGATAAAAGCACAAAAAAATAGAGAACGCTTTTCACGTCCTCTACTCTTTGATTTTGATTGCCCCGTCAATGGCTCCCTCGATAATCGGCAAATACGGTTCGGGACACAGCTTTAATTTGTGGCCGACCCTCTGGCGCTGTTCGCTGCCCTCTGGTTCTGCTTCCGGGTGGAAGTAGCGTTCTATGGGGAGCTTGCATATCCTCGCCAGCTCATAAAGTACCGGGACGCTGGGGAGATCGCCGCTGTTTTCTATATTTGCAAGATACCGGGGATCAATGCTGACTTGTTCAGCCAATGCCCTGCGGGACAATCCCAATGCTTTCCGCGCTTCTTTGATGTCCGCTCCAAGCGTTTCAAAACCGGGATATTCTGTTCCTTTCGCCATATCATTTCACCCCTTTACATTGTATAGTTCATACTATGCGCAGGGAATGATGTAATATGCACTTTTGTTACAGTGTTTAATTCCTTATAAGGACTTAGCTGTTTCTTGATAACTCTTGATTTCTCCACGATAAAAAGCTATCTTATCGTCCAGTTTGGCTTGATGTTCCTGTAATTGTAAAATCTGTTCATTGAGGGCTTGACGATGTTGTATCAGCATTTTCATTCGTTCACTCAATGTTGATTCCCCAGCAGCCCGCAGTTCCGCATAACGTTTGATTTCTTTAATTGGCATACCTGTATCTTTCAAACGCTTAATAAAATCAATCCACGCTATATCTCTATCGGAATAACGCCGACGGTTACTGGAATTACGTTCCGGGATAATGAGATTTTCATGCTCATAATAACGCAAGGTATGTATTCCTAAACCTGTGAGCTTTGAAAATTCACCGATTGCGTAATTCAAAAAATCACCTCCCATACTCTTGACATAGAGTTTACTCTACATTGTATAGTCTCATTATACCAAACTAAAGGAGGAATTTCAAATGGTACAAAAAAAAGGCATATACACAGTAATTACCGGGGCTAGTTCAGGCATTGGCTATGAGACAGCAAAAGCATTTGCCGCTCGTGGCAAAAATCTGATTGTGGTTGCTCGCCGCCAGAATAACCTTGAATCCCTGAAAGAAGAAATTATACAGAAATATCCCGTGCTTGATATTGTAATCAAAGTCACGGACCTGTCTATACTGGAAAACGTATATCAGCTCTATGCAGACTTGAATGGATATTCGTTGGAAACATGGATCAACAACGCGGGCTTTGGCAACTACGATTGTGTGGCACAGCAAAATTTGAAAAAAATCGAAACTATGCTTCACTTGAATGTTGAGGCTCTAACAATCCTATCCTCCCTGTTTGTCCGTGACTACAAAGATGTGGAGGGAACACAGCTCATAAACATTTCTTCTTGTGGAGGATATACCATCGTTCCCACCGCCATTACCTATTGTGCCACAAAATTTTACGTTAGCACATTTACCGAGGGGCTGGCACGAGAATTAAAAGAAAGTGGAGCAAAAATGCAGGCTAAAGTATTAGCACCTGCCGCCACAAAAACAGAATTTGGCAAAGTAGCGAACAATGTCAATGAGTACAATTATGATAAGCTCTTTGGAACCTATCATACCAGCCAGCAAATGGCGGCGTTCCTGATGGATTTATACGATAGTGATAAAATAGTTGGCGCAGTAGACCGGGAAACATTTATCTTTAAGCTATGTGATCCGATGTTTGCCTATGCTGGCAACTCAACACATAATCAAAAGTCAAGTAAATAATCTACTATATCGCTGCCGCACGACGGCAAAAGAAAAAAGCCGTCGTCCAGCAGCTATTTCCCCATACCTATCTTTATAATCGACGGCTTTGAGAAATCAGAGCCGTCGGTTCTTTTGTCCGCTTTTTTTATTCATAGCTGGCAATAAGCTGACGGCTCATAGGAGGACGCCGCTATGCTTATTTATCTTCGCCCCAATTCACTCAATAACCGCTCAAAAAAAGCCTTACACCGCCACGGGATAAGCTCGCATGTGAGTGTGAACTATATCATGTAATTTTATATCGTTTCGCTTCTTTCTTCGCCCGGCTGGTCTGCCACCAGCCGGGCGTTTTTTGTCGTTTTCTGCGGTCTGCTTCACCACTTAAAAAATATTTTGAGAAATTTTCAAACAGGAGGCGATTAGCGGGCAGGCGGCGGAAAACCGTTCGCTTTGTTGGCGGAAAGGGAGAGAACCACCTATACCCCCATAGAAAGGGGGTGAGAAGATGGAAGCTATCCCCCGTGACTATGGCGAACGGTGCCAGTTTGACCACTACTGTAAGCTGGTGCTGTACCATGAGGCCCTTGACTACCTGCGGGAAATGCAGCGCCGCCGCGACCGTGAAACGTCGTTCGACGCTCTACCGCAGGCAGAAATGGACAAGCTCTGCATGGAAGATCATTACCCCAGTGACAGCTATATTTTTAGCTCTCATGGGTACGACTTATTGATCGACAATGAGCTTGTGGCCGACGCCTTTTCCGGCCTGTCTAAAGACGCGCAAAGTATCTTGATCCTGCGCTGTGTTCTGGATATGACCGATCAGGAAATAGCCGACCTTATGGGAATGAGCCGCAGCGCCGTCCAGCGGCGCAGGGCGAAAACGCTGAAAGAGCTTCGGACAAAACTATTGGCAATCATGCCGGAGGGAGGTTGAACCGTATGAAGCAGCCCAATTACAAAGGCAGGGAGCTTTTGCCTTATTCGGTGATTGAAGCGGCCCGCGCTGGGGAAGCTGACGCCGTGGATCGCGTGTTGCGGTACTACGATGGCTACATAAACAAACTGTGTACCCGCAAGCTCTACGACGAGTACGGCCAGCCACATGTCCGCGTGGACGAGTTTATGAAACGCCGTCTGCAAATTAAGCTCATTCATTCCATCGTCATCACTACCTGATGACACGGCCCCCGGCCAGAGGAAACAGCCTTACCCTTTCCACGTTTCCCTGAACCCCGGAGGCCGCAGGGCTGCACTTTGACAAAGAAAGCGACGCAAGATAACGGCGGCGCAGCATAGGGCAAATCAGATA
>ENA-OWPD01001945-OWPD01001945.1-human-gut-metagenome-genome-assembly--contig:-NODE-1945-length-13459-cov-9.218442_pt1 | contig 13459 bp, 9 predicted proteins | sample MGYA00248262_ERZ651842 | MGnify/ENA primary metagenome ERZ651842 (study PRJEB26924, sample SAMEA4378253) | human gut metagenome | biome: human gut; feature: human-associated habitat; material: faeces... | reverse complement strand
GCTACAAAAGTAGCGATTATCTTTCGTTTGGGCGCATCAACCGCCTATACCTAATTATTCATATTGATTGCTTTTTATTGAGTTTTTAATAGATCTTTGAGAAAGTCGAAAGCGAAAGTCAGGCGATTCTTAATACTTCCTTCTTTTGTGGCAGTTTTTTGTTTGCCTAGTAAAGACCGTAAGAAAGGAAGTACGTCAGATTGGGCAGACAGGTGATAGTTGGCGGCTTCGGATACGCTACCTATTTTAATGGTGATAGCGCTCATCGGTAATGCCTGAAACATATCTTCATCTGTAGTGTCGTCTCCCATCGCTATAACAAAATCATAACGTCTGTTGGCTAGCAGACGCCCTACCTCCGAACCTTTATTGCAATCCGGTGATTTGATTTCGATCACTTTATTTCCTTGCAGAATTTGTAGTTTCTGCCGGGTACAGAGCGAAATCAGCGTGTTGACGAGTTGTTGGGCTCTTAATGTGCCGAGCCATGCGTCACTTTCACGATAATGCCAGGCCAGGGCAGTTTCCTTCACTTCCAGATGGGAACGGGGAGTACGGTCTACAAACATTTGAAGGATAGAGAGAATACCTGCTCCCCATTCTATCTTCTTTATGTTTTTATGCCAGACTCCGTTTTCTTTATAGAAAGCCCCATGTTCGGCAGCCATAGAAATAGGAAGGGTGCCAAGCCATTTTTCTAATGTAAAGTGATCCCGCCCGCTATTGATAACAATATGATTGGCGGGATCGCTAGCCAGTTGTTGTAGAATAGAAATGAGTTCCGGTGTAGGTTGTGCATCCTCGGGACGTGGTTTGAGAGCCGTCAGCGTACCATCATAGTCCAGCAGAATCAGGCGTTGTTTGGCATGGTTATACTTGAGTTTGATTTGTGCAATGCTAGCGGCTACAATACGTTTTTTTCGTAACATATCGTTTTTCATACATGTCGCGTTCAGTTCATTGACAAAGTCGGCTGCCCATTTGTTGACTGTCTGTACGGACAGAATGCTTTGCATACGTTGCAGGCGTTGTTTTTGTTCCTCTTCGGGCATTTCAAGTGCCTGGCAAATAGCATTTTCTATTTGTTCCGTATCGTTCGGGTTGATTTGGATAGCGTCCGTCAATTCTACGGCGGCACCTGCCATTTCGCTAAGGATAAGTACACCGGGATTGTCGCATTTGGTAGCTACGTATTCTTTGGCTACCAGATTCATTCCGTCCCGAAGTGGAGTGACGAGGGCTATGTCGGCCACATAGTACATGGCAGTCAGTTCTTCCAGTGAAAAGCCATGATAGAAATAACATACGGGAGTCCAGTTCATTGTGGAGTAACGTCCGTTGATAGAGCCGATTTCTTCGTCAATTTTTGTCTTTAGTTCCGCATAGCTGCCTACATGGTCGCGTGAAGGGACAATGACCATTGCCAATGTAACTTTACCGTGATATTCGGCATGATGTTCGAGGAAGGTGGCAAAGCCACGAAGACGGTGCAATATGCCTTTGCTGTAATCCAGTCTGTCTACTGACAGGATCAGTTTATGCTCGCCGAAAAGTTTCCGGGTTCGTTCAATGGCCTGATGTACTTCTTTATTTTCTGAAGCCTGATGATAGGATTCATAGTTGATTCCCATCGGCAATGCTTCTACTCTGACCATCCGGTTGTTGATCTGTACTTCATCCAGTTTGAAGTCGAGATGCAGCACACGCTCTACGGCACTTATGAAGTGACGCATATAGTCATGAGTATGGAAAGCAATGAAGTCTGCTCCCAGCAAACCCTTCAGAATCTCGGCACGCTCCGGAAGAATACGGAAGAGTTCGTAAGAAGGGAACGGGATATGATGGAAATAACCGATACTTAGTTCCGGATATATTTTCCTCAACATTTCGGGAAGTAGCATCAGTTGATAATCCTGTATCCATACCTTATCGCCGGGACGTATCAGCCGGCAAATCTCCTCACAGAAGAGTCGGTTGACTTGTTGATAGGATTGCCAGAAACAGTTCTTATATAAGGTATAAGCATAAAAGTAATGACACAAAGGCCAGATAGTACTGTTACTGTATCCTTCGTAATAGTTTTCAATTTGCTTTTCCGACAAGAAGACCGGATGAAAATTCATTTCCTGTAGTTTCTCGTTAATCTCTTGCTGGTCCTTCTCTTCATTTGTACATATTCCGGGCCAACCTATCCAGTGCTTCTCATAAGAAGTCTGGAGAGAATCCAAACCTGTTGCCAGTCCGCCTTCGCTACGCGAAAATACGAATGTGCCGTTTGTGCCGGCTACTTTGACAGGTAATCTGTTTGCAATAATATAAAGTTTCATATCTATATCTTCGCAAAGCATGTACCAATTGACTTATGTTGATGCTTAACCGTTTATTATCAACAGATTATAAAGATGTAGTATCCTCCTTTTGTCTTTTCAAAATGGAAATCCCCTTTCAAAATGATAATTTGTTTATTTTTTCTCTTCTGAAATCACGAAAAAACGGAAAGCCTTTCAAAATAGAATCCTTTTTTCAAAATGGAAGGGTGTGTCGGATGGCAAGAAAGTAACTGCCTGCCTGTATCTATTTGAATGTTAGCTTATTATGTGTCCTTTGTCTTTTGTGGCACGCATTTGGCATGAAGAATGGCAAGTAAAAATTTATAGTAATCATTTAAAAGGTAAAAACATGGGAATAACACTATCATTTATTTTCTGCCTGTTGAGCGGTTTCGCTTGTTTCTGGCTGTTCTGGAAATGTGTAGACTGGTTTGAGAATATTTAAAGAAAAAAGGAGAATTGATTATGTACACAGCATTATTCGTATTAGGTATTGCAATCTTCGGTTATTTGATGTATGTGCTCATCAAACCCGAGAAGTTTTAAAGTAACACACACAGTTTAAGGTAAAAAGTATATGAATACAGAAATTTTAGGAGTGGTTGTTCAGATAGCCTTGATGGTGATTCTGGCTTATCCACTGGGAAAATACATTGCCAAGGTCTACAGAGGAGAAAAGACCTGGTCTGATTTTATGGCTCCTATCGAAAGAGTCATTTATAAAGTTTGTGGAATCGACCCCAATGAAGAAATGAACTGGAAACAATTCCTGAAAGCATTGTTGATTTTGAATGCTTTCTGGTTTTTCTGGGGAATGGTACTCTTGGTTTCACAAGGATGGTTGCCTTTAAACCCGGACGGCAACGGACCGCAGACTCCGGATCAGGCATTCAATACCTGTATTAGTTTTATGGTGAACTGTAACTTACAGCACTATAGCGGTGAAAGCGGACTGACTTATTTTACTCAATTGTTCGTCATCATGCTTTTCCAGTTTATTACCGCAGCAACAGGTATGGCTGCTATGGCAGGTATTATGAAGAGTATTGCTGCAAAAACAACCAAAACGATTGGTAACTTCTGGCAATTTCTGGTAATAAGTTGTACGCGTATCTTATTACCTCTTTCTCTGATTGTAGGTTTTATCCTGATTCTTCAGGGAACTCCGATGGGATTTGACGGTAAGATGAAAGTCACTACTCTTGAAGGTCAGGAACAGATGGTTTCTCAAGGTCCTACGGCCGCAATTGTTCCTATTAAACAGTTGGGTACGAATGGCGGTGGATATTTTGGCGTGAACTCCTCTCATCCATTGGAAAATCCGACTTATCTTTCTAACATGGTAGAATGTTGGTCTATCTTGATTATCCCGATGGCGATGGTATTTGCACTGGGTTTCTATACCCGCAGAAAGAAGTTGGCTTACAGTATATTCGGAGTAATGCTTTTCGCTTTTCTGGTCGGTGTGTGCATTAATGTCAGTCAGGAAATGGGGGGTAATCCGCGCATCGATGAGCTGGGAATTGCACAGGACAATGGTGCGATGGAAGGTAAGGAAGTGCGTTTGGGAGCCGGAGCAACCGCGTTGTGGAGTATTGTAACGACCGTAACTTCCAATGGTTCTGTGAATGGTATGCATGATTCTACCATGCCTCTGTCCGGTATGATGGAAATGCTGAATATGCAGATTAATACCTGGTTTGGCGGTGTAGGTGTAGGGTGGATGAACTACTATACATTCATTATCATTGCAGTGTTTATCAGCGGTTTGATGGTGGGACGTACACCGGAATTCCTCGGTAAGAAAGTAGAAGCCCGCGAAATGAAAATCGCTACGATTGTAGCTCTGCTTCATCCGTTTGTAATCTTGGTGTTTACGGCAATCTCAAGTTATATTTATGTACACCATCCAGATTTTGTGGAAAGTGAAGGTGGGTGGTTGAACAATTTAGGATTCCACGGTTTGAGTGAACAGCTTTACGAGTACACCTCTTGTGCCGCCAATAACGGTTCCGGTTTCGAAGGCTTGGGTGATAATACTTATTTCTGGAACTGGACATGTGGTATCGTTTTAATTCTGAGTCGCTTCCTTCCTATTATCGGACAGGTTGCCATTGCCGGGCTACTGGCGCAGAAGAAATTCATACCGGAAAGTGCCGGTACGTTGAAGACGGATACATTGACTTTCGGAGTAATGACATTTGTAGTTATCTTCATTATTGCCGCTCTGTCATTCTTCCCGGTACATGCATTGAGCACGATTGCTGAACATTTAAGTTTGTAATACTGAATTAGAGAAGATATGAAAGATAATAAATCAGCTTCTTTGTTTCCAAAGGAGCAAGTTATAGAAAGTTTGAAACAATCATTCGTGAAACTGAACCCACGAATGATGATAAAGAATCCGATTATGTTTACGGTAGAGGTGGCTACGGTAGTCATGCTGCTTGTGACGCTCTACTCCATTGTTAATTCTTCACAGGGTTCGTTTGCTTACAACATTGCCGTGTTTATCATTCTGTTTATCACTTTGCTGTTTGCCAATTTTGCCGAAGCTATTGCAGAGGCACGTGGTAAAGCACAGGCCGACAGTTTGCGTAAGACTCGTGAAGAGACACCGGCAAAGAAAGTGGAAGGCAATAAAATCGTTACTGTCAGTTCTTCACAGTTGAAGAAAGGGGATGTGTTTGTCTGCGAGGCAGGAGACGTGATTCCTTCCGACGGTGAGATTATTGAAGGGTTGGCTTCTATTGATGAAAGTGCCATTACTGGTGAGTCTGCTCCGGTCATTCGTGAAGCAGGTGGCGACAAGAGTTCGGTAACAGGAGGTACGAAAGTACTGTCCGATCATATAAAGGTGATGGTGACTACCCAACCGGGAGAAAGTTTTCTTGATAAGATGATCGCATTGGTGGAAGGTGCTTCCCGCCAGAAAACCCCGAATGAGATTGCGTTGACTATTTTGCTGGCAGGTTTTACGCTTGTTTTCGTCATTGTGTGTGTGACTTTGAAACCGTTTGCCGATTATAGTAATACGGTCATCACTATTGCTTCGCTTATTTCTTTGTTTGTGTGTCTGATCCCGACAACTATCGGTGGACTTCTCTCTGCCATCGGTATTGCCGGTATGGACCGTGCACTTCGCGCCAACGTGATTACTAAATCCGGTAAAGCGGTTGAAACTGCGGGTGATATTGATACATTACTGCTGGATAAAACGGGTACTATCACCATTGGTAATCGTAAAGCAACTCATTTCCATACAGCTCCGGGTGTCGATCTGCACGATTTTGTGGAAACTTGTCTGTTGTCTTCCTTATCCGATGAAACGCCGGAAGGTAAGTCTATCGTAGAATTGGGACGTGAGTCGGGCATTCGTATGCGTAATCTGAATACAACAGGAGCACGTATGATTAAGTTTACGGCTGAAACCAAATGTTCGGGAGTAGACCTGGCAGATGGAACGCAGATTCGTAAAGGTGCTTTTGATGCCATCCGCAAGATGGTGGAAGGTGACGGGAATGAATTTCCGAAAGAAGTGGAAGAGATTATTTCTTCTATCTCAAGCAATGGTGGTACACCGCTGGTAGTATGTGTAAACAGAAAGGTGACTGGTGTTATTGAACTGCAGGATATTATCAAACCGGGTATTCAGGAACGTTTCGAACGTCTGCGTAAGATGGGAGTGAAGACGGTAATGGTGACAGGTGACAACCCGTTAACTGCAAAATATATTGCTGAAAAAGCCGGTGTGGATGATTTTATCGCCGAAGCGAAACCGGAAGATAAGATGGAATATATCAAGAAGGAACAGCAGGCTGGTAAATTGGTTGCAATGATGGGAGACGGAACGAACGATGCTCCTGCCCTGGCACAGGCCAATGTAGGTGTAGCCATGAATAGCGGTACACAGGCAGCGAAAGAAGCTGGTAATATGGTCGATTTGGATAACGACCCGACGAAGTTGATCGAGATTGTGGAAATCGGTAAACAATTGCTGATGACACGTGGTACGCTGACTACTTTCTCTATCGCCAATGACGTAGCGAAGTCTTTTGCTATCGTTCCGGCCTTGTTTATGATCGCCATTCCCGAACTGGCTGCTCTGAATATCATGCATCTGCATAGTCCTGAAAGTGCTATTCTTTCGGCAGTCATTTTTAATGCGATTATTATTCCGATTCTGATTCCGTTGGCTTTGCGTGGTGTGCAATACAAGCCGATAGGTGCGAGTGCTTTGCTTCGCCGTAATCTGCTGATCTATGGTGTGGGTGGTGTGATTGCTCCTTTCGTGGGAATCAAATTGATAGATTTAGTAGTAGGTTTATTCTTTTAATTAAAAAACAATAGCAATGAAAACTTTATTGAAGTCATTAAAAATAACACTTGCTTTTTGTGTCTTTTTCTCCGTGTTCTATATCCTTATCCTGTGGGTGTTCGCACAGGTAGCGGGTCCTAATAAAGGAAATGCCGAGGTGGCTACGCTGGATGGGAAAGTAGTGGGAGCAGCCAATGTGGGTCAGATGTTTACAAAAGATATTTATTTCTGGGGACGTCCTTCTTCTGCCGGTGACGGGTATGATGCGACGAGTTCCGCAGGTAGTAATAAAGGGCCTACGAATCAAGAATATCTGGATGAAGTGAAAGCGCGTATTGATACTTTCCTTGTACATCATCCTTATTTGAATCGTGCGGATGTGCCTGCCGAAATGGTTACGGCCAGTGGTTCGGGACTGGATCCTAATATCACTCCTCAATGTGCGTATGTACAAGTGAAGAGAGTAGCACAAGCACGTGGATTAACAGAAAAACAAGTAAGAGCGATTGTTGATAAAAGCATAGAAAAACCGTTTTTGGGGTTGTTGGGAACAGAAAAGGTGAATGTCTTGAAATTGAATATCGCTTTAGAGGAAAGCAATAAGTAGATGAAGATTGAGCAGCGTTCCTGTCCGGACCGTTTGGGTTATGCCGCGGTTCAAATTAACAGGGTTGGATGGGGCGCTGCTTTTTTACAGGAACATAAAATAGAATTAGATAAAAAGTATGAAAAGTTTTTTTAGTAAAAAGAGTATTTTAGGAACAATGGCTGTAGCAGCCGTATGTATGTTGGGAACTAGCAATGCACAAGCACAAGAGTTTACTATACAAGGTGATTTGGTAAGTTCGTATGTATGGCGTGGTATTTATCAGGGGGGAGCCGCTTCCTTTCAGCCGACTTTGGGATTTAGCGTAGGTAATTTCTCGCTTACTGCATGGGGCTCAACCAGTTTGAGTGAGAGTAATAAAGAAATTGACCTAACCGCAGCTTATAAGTTTGGTGAAGCGGGACCGACACTTTCTGTAGCCACTCTTTGGTGGGACGGACAAGCTGATGTGGCTAATGGAGAACTTACCAATAATTATTTCCATTTTAAAAGTGGAGACACCGGACATCATTTTGAAGCAGGGTTAGCTTATACGCTTCCTATTGAAAAGTTCCCGTTATCTATCGCATGGTATACCATGTTTGCCGGTGCTGACAGAAAAACGACTGATGAGGGGGAGGAAAAGCAGGCATACTCTTCTTACGTAGAACTGAATTATCCGTTCAGTGTGAAAGGAGTTGATCTGAATGCTACTTGTGGAGTGGTTCCTTATAAGACTCCGCAGTATAATGTGAATGGGTTTGCAGTGACGAACCTAGCTTTGAAAGCAACGAAAGCAATAAATTTTAATGATAAGTTTTCATTGCCTATATTTGTACAGGCTATATGGAATCCACGTTTGGAGGACGCCCATTTAGTATTTGGCGTAACTTTAAGGCCATAAAATAAACTCATGAATTTTTGTGAAACCCGTGGTGATCGTGATGATTACTACGGGTTAGGATGTTTAAAATAACAGATTGACGTAATGGATGATAGAGAACATAGTGTACAGTATTTTTTGGATCTGATAAAGAAGTCCCACCGGGGCAAATTCAAGGTCTATATCGGTATGATAGCCGGTGTGGGAAAGTCATATCGTATGCTTCAGGAGGCGCATGAACTGCTGGAGAACGGTGTGAACGTGCAAATCGGCTATATCGAAACTCATGGACGCGCCGGGACGGAAGCATTGCTGCAAGGGCTCCCTGTCATTCCGCGTCGCAAAATCTTCTATAAGGGGAAAGAATTGGAAGAAATGGATCTGGATACGATTATCCGTGTCCATCCGGAAATTGTAATTGTGGATGAACTGGCTCATACCAATGTAGAAGGTAGCTTGAACGAGAAACGTTGGCAGGATGTGATAACTTTGCTGGATGAGGGAATCAATGTGATTTCGGCAATCAATATTCAGCACATTGAAAGCGTGAATGAAGAAGTGCAGGAGATTACGGGTATTGAAGTGAAAGAACGGGTGCCCGACAGTGTTCTTCAGGAAGCGGATGAGGTGGTGAATATTGACTTGACGGCAGAGGAGCTGATTGCACGTTTGAAAGCGGGTAAGATATATCGTCCGGAAAAGATTCAGACGGCATTGGATAATTTCTTTCGGACAGAGAATATTCTTCAGTTACGTGAGTTGGCTTTGAAGGAAGTAGCGTTGCGGGTAGAAAAAAAGGTGGAGAATGAGGTGGTGATGGGAGTAGCCGTCGGACTCCGGCATGAGAAGTTTATGGCTTGTATCAGTAGTCATGAGAAAACACCCCGGCGGATTATCAGAAAGGCGGCAAAGTTGGCAACCCGGTATAATACTACTTTTATAGCCCTGTATGTTCAGACTCCGAAAGAGAGTATGGATAGAATTGATCTAGCCAGTCAACGGTATCTGTTGAACCATTTTAAGCTCGTGGCGGAACTTGGGGGAGAGGTGGTGCAGGTGCAGTCGAAGGATATTTTGGGGAGCATCGTCAAGGTTTGTAAAGAGAAACAGATATCGACTGTTTGCATGGGAACTCCTAATTTAAGGTTGCCATACGCTATTTGTTCTATACTGGGATATAGAAAGTTTTTAAATAATTTGTCACAAGCTAATGTAGATTTGATTATACTTGCATAATATTAATCGTATGAACGTTATGAATATTAAAACGAAACTGATTCTCGGTATCGGAATGCTGGCCGGAATGATTATTTTGCTGGTAACACTTTCAGTTGTGAATCTTCAAATTCTGACAGCGACAGAACCTGATAGTCCTGCTGCTATGCCCGGATTGGAACGTGCTTTGTTATGGATTTCCGTAACGGGAGGAATCTGTATCTTGACCGGACTGATATTGCTTTATTGGTTGCCCCGTACTATCAGCAAGCCTATTAAAGAGCTGAAAGAGGGAATTCTTGAAATAGCCAATCATAATTATGAGAAGCGTCTGCAGATGAATAATAATGAAGAATTCCGGGATGTGGCGGATAGTTTTAACCGGATGGCGGAACGTTTGACCGAATATCGTGCCAGTACTTTGTCGGATATTCTTTCTGCAAAGAAATTTATTGAAGCAATTGTAAACAGTATAGATGATCCGGTGATCGGCTTGAATATGGAGCGTGAAATTCTGTTTATCAATGAGGAAGCACTCAATGTCTTGAATCTGAAACGGGAGAATGTGATTCGTCAATCGGCGGAGGAACTGGCTTTGAAGAATGACCTGTTGCGGCGGTTGATCCGTGAACTGGTGACGCCAAGCGAGCAGAAGGAACCATTGAAGATATATGCTGACGACAAAGAGAGTTACTTTAAGGCCTCTTATGTCCCTATCATTAATACGGAGGCTGAAAAAGGGGAACCTCGCAAACTGGGTGATGTTATTTTATTAAAGAATATCACGGAATTTAAGGAACTGGATTCTGCCAAGACTACATTTATCTCGACGATATCTCATGAACTGAAGACTCCGATTGCTGCTATTATGATGAGCCTCCAGCTGTTGGAAGATAAGCGTGTCGGTGCATTGAATGATGAACAGGAGCAACTGTCTAAGAGTATCAAGGAGAATAGCGAGCGTTTGTTGAGTATCACCGGAGAATTGCTTAACATGACCCAGGTGGAAGCCGGAAAACTACAGTTTATGCCGAAGATCACCAAACCGATTGAGTTGATCGAATATGCGATCAAAGCTAATCAGGTGCAAGCGGATAAGTTTAATATCCAGATAGAAGTGGAATATCCGGAAGAGAAAATCGGCAAACTCTTTGTCGACAGTGAAAAGATTGCCTGGGTATTGACAAATCTGCTAAGTAATGCTATCCGTTATTCTAAAGAAAACGGGCGTGTGATTATCGGTGCCAAACAGGATGAAAATATGATCGAACTCTATGTTCAGGATTTTGGAAAGGGTATCGACCCGCGTTATCACAAAAGCATCTTCGACCGTTATTTCCGTGTACCCGGAACGAAAGTACAAGGCAGTGGCTTGGGATTATCTATTTCGAAGGATTTTGTGGAAGCTCATGGTGGTACGCTGACGGTAGAGAGTGAATTGGGGAAGGGAAGTCGGTTTGTGATGCGGTTGAAGGCATAGTTTTGAAGGAGTTTATGAAAGAATTGGGTTATTGCTATCCATCTGCTTCCTATGTTGTTTTAATTCTTTGTTGAATTGAATACTATAATTGCAAAAAAAACGCGACTCTGTTCTGAAACTTTAGAGAATCAATGTATTATAGTCTCTCTAAAAATCTTTATATTTGCAAACCGTTTGGAAACAATAGTGAATAATAAACAATACAATAACTTAAAAACAACCAAAATCAGATGAAGCAGGATATGATTGTTATCCTTGACTTGGGTAGTCATGAGAATACGGTATTGGCTCGCGCCATCCGTGCATTAGGAGTTTATAGTGAGATTTATCCTCACGATATCACAGTAGAAGAACTGAAAGCATTGCCCAATGTAAAGGGTATTATCATCAATGGTGGACCGAATAATGTAATTGATGGCGTTGCCATTGATGTAAATCCGGCTATCTATACTTTGGGGATTCCTGTCATGGCTGCAGGTCACGATAAAGCAACTTGTGAAGTGAAGTTGGCAGAATTTGCGGATGATATTGAGGCTATAAAGGCGGCAGTGAAATCATTTGTTTTCGATGTCTGTAAAGCTGAAGCTAACTGGAACATGAAGAACTTTGTCAATGATCAGATAGAGTTGATTAAGCGTCAGGTGGGCGATAAGAAAGTATTGTTGGCTCTGTCGGGTGGAGTTGATAGTTCTGTGGTAGCAGCTTTACTTCTGAAGGCAATTGGTAACAATCTGGTTTGCGTACATGTTAATCATGGTTTGATGCGTAAGGGAGAGTCAGAAGATGTGGTTGAGGTATTCAGCAACCAGTTGAAAGCAAATCTTATTTATGTAGATGTAACCGATCGTTTCCTGAATAAACTGGCAGGTGTGGAAGATCCGGAACAGAAACGTAAAATTATTGGTGGTGAGTTTATTCGTGTGTTTGAAGAAGAAGCACGTAAGCTGAATGGTATTGACTTCTTGGGGCAAGGGACTATTTATCCGGATATTGTGGAAAGTGGAACGAAAACTGCTAAAATGGTGAAGTCTCACCATAACGTAGGTGGTCTGCCTGAAGACCTTAAGTTCGAACTTGTAGAGCCGTTGCGCCAATTATTTAAAGATGAAGTTCGTGCTTGTGGCTTGGAGTTGGGATTGCCTTATGAGATGGTTTACCGTCAACCTTTCCCTGGTCCAGGTTTGGGCGTACGTTGTTTAGGTGCTATTACGCGTGACCGTTTGGAGGCTGTACGTGAGTCCGATGCTATTTTGCGTGAAGAGTTTCAGATTGCCGGATTGGATAAAAAGGTATGGCAATACTTTACGGTAGTACCCGATTTTAAATCTGTTGGTGTACGTGATAATGCCCGCTCTTTTGATTGGCCGGTGATTATTCGCGCTGTCAACACGGTAGATGCTATGACGGCTACTATCGAACCGATAGAATGGCCTATCCTGATGAAGATAACAGACCGTATCCTGAAAGAAGTGAAGAATGTAAATCGCGTTTGTTATGATATGTCTCCGAAACCTAATGCGACTATAGAATGGGAATAGAGAGACTTTTTAAGTGATATTTCGATAGCCTCAATTTTTTGTAAGTTGAGGCTATTTTTTTAATATGTTGAACCTTGCCACATTGAATTTGACGGATGTTTAATCTGATTGATATATGATTTGCGTTGGTGTAAACGGCTCAGTTGTAATTCTTGGGGGATTAAGTTTAGTCAATTCCCTTCATGCATATACCTTTGCTAGCCTAAAAAGGAAGAAGCTCATATCCACTACTCCTCTAAATGATGCCCTAAATGCTTTGATTTTAGCATTAAATGCTTCCGCTGCTGCATTTGTACTCCTGTTCACAAAGAAGTTCAAAATCCTTTCATAATGATTCTCAATAGAGTTTGCTACTGTTGTGAATGTATCGTATCCATATTCTTCAATCTTATTATACCATAGTGCCAGCTTTGCTCTTGCTACATCCTTGTCATAGTTTGTGGAAAATATCTTTCCCAACTCCAATGAGTAGTAATATACATGCTTAATATCTTCAAACTGCTTGAAAAGTAATTCTGCCCTGATTTTCTGGCTCTTGGTCCATTTATCAGGTGATTTAAATAATAAATATCTGCTTCTGGCTAATAATTGCCTGAGTGTATCTCCGTTTTCGAATTCTTCTGCTTTATGTACTTCCCCCTTCTCTTTTGCCGCTTTCATGGCTTTATTCTCCTCTTTTATCACTTGCCATCTATATGTAATACGCAACTCTTGTACCGCTTCGTATACAAGTTTTTGTACATGAAACCTATCAATCACCTGCATGGCACGTGGAAAGCACGTTTTCGCAATCTTTTGCATGCTCCCTGCCATATCCAGTGTAATTTCTTTGACTTGATTACGCAGCTCCTGTGGCATCTTTGTAAGTACCGCAATGATATCATCGGCTTTAGTGCCCTGAATTACAGCTATAATAGAACCTTTCCTACCTCGCTTATCTCTATTTATTAAGATGGTATAAAGATCTCCCTTGCTCAAAGCCGTTTCGTCAATACATAGGCGATAACCCATATTCTTTGGATAAAGGATATACTCTTGGGCATGTGCTCTCTGATCCCAATTCTGGAAGTCACTCAGGTGATCTTTATATTGGCTTTGAAGCTGTTTGC
>ENA-OWPD01001937-OWPD01001937.1-human-gut-metagenome-genome-assembly--contig:-NODE-1937-length-13558-cov-7.730356_pt1 | contig 13558 bp, 10 predicted proteins | sample MGYA00248262_ERZ651842 | MGnify/ENA primary metagenome ERZ651842 (study PRJEB26924, sample SAMEA4378253) | human gut metagenome | biome: human gut; feature: human-associated habitat; material: faeces... | reverse complement strand
CAATAAATCTTGAAAATTTCTCATTTTCCTATTGACTTTTTATTTGCAGGCTTAAATGAGGTTATTTAATGTTTTACAAATACGATTATAGCAAATACTTCTCTAAAAAACATCTAAGGATATATTTGTAAATTTATATCAACCCATTACCAGCTGTTTTTATTAACACACTGCTGCAGCCTGTATTCCTGCGATTGCTCCATCAGCAACTGCTGTAGCTACTTGTCTTACCTTTTTTACACAGATATCTCCCGCAGCAAAAACTCCGGGAATTTCTGTCTGCATCAATTCATCCACTGGAATATATCCGTTATCTAACTTCAATTCCGTATATCTCTGAGTGTTCGGAACAATACCTGCATATACAAATACTCCGCACTCTGCATCCTTTATGATCTGTTTTTTCCCTGTTTTGTTGTCCGTAAATTCAAGCTCCTCAGCTCTTTCGTTACCATATACTGCTGTGAGACTTGAATGCGGCATAATTTCAATATTATGGTATGCAGCAACTTTATCTTTAAATTCTTGTATACATACAAGTTCATCTTCCACACATACAATTGTTACCTTTCCTGCAATTCCAGCCAGGTAAACGGCTTCCTTTACTGCGCCATCTGCTCCACCAATGATATAGATATTCTTACCCTTATAATCAAAACCATCTTTTGGTGCATTTAATCTGATACCTTTTAAACTTTCACCTGGAACTCCTAACATACGGCCAGAGCCACCATTCGCAAGAATTACTGTTTTACATTCATAACTTTCTTTATCTGTAACGATTTTCTTAATATTACCTATGAGTTTTGTCTCTGTCACATTTTCATAGCGAATCTCTACACCAGCACTAAGTGCTTGCTCTTTCATACGTTCAGCAAATGTCTTACCAGATTCTTCTTTCATGATTGCAGTATAATGCGTAACTGTTGAGACAGTTCCAATCAAACCGCCAACCTGATTCTTTTCCAACATCAGAATCCTTTTTCCTCTGCTTTTTCCATAAATAGCTGCACTGATACCGGCTGGTCCAGCTCCAATAATAATTATATCATACATTTGAATATCCTCCTGTTGCTTATACGAAAATATTACCTTATTTATATAGCTATCCCACTGATTCTACAATCTTATTTAAGTTTTATTCGTTTCAGAGATCCTTGATTGATAGCATATGCAATATACTATATTTTACCCTTTATGAACATTATATTCATAATATTTGTGACAGATATTTCTACAATCACCAGCAAAATAAAGAAAACTTTTAATGTAATAGTTACTCCAAATGTAATATGCGGTTATGCGGCAGGCAGGATTACAAAATACTTTTTAATGCTCTTGTCCCCATTACCATGGCATTGTCAAAATACCCCTGTTCAATTAATACACTCCCATTAATTGTTCCACAAAAACCGAGCAAATGCTGCCGATAACTATTACTGCCTCGAATAGTAGATGAAATGTAGGAAGTAGTACGATAAGATCAAGTATTAATGGAGGAATGGATTTCAGCGCCAAAATAATCGGCTGCAGGCTTTTATTCATGATTGGGTGAAGCCCAATCAGTACACCAAGGACTATACCGCTTATCAAAGCTTAAAAATATCCTAGGATTAATAACTTCATGAAGCTGATAAAACAGCTTCTTTTCTTCTCATTGTAGATATATTACTTCCGTCTACCTTTTAATATTTCTTTTTTTATATACAATGATCTCCGCATTGGATCCATCCGCATCATATTCACTAACTATCAGAACGCTCTCATCCGCTGCTATCCCATAGTATCTGCTACTATCTTTTTTGCTAAGCTGGTTACCTAAATATATCTTGTCATCATCTAACAGTTTCACTGCCTGACCGCTCGAAAACGTATATGTAAGATTGATATATGATCCCTTGCACGCATTAAGCCCAGTAATTTCTTCCATATCTTCAATGCCAAGCATACAGTATTCTGCAATCATCTGTTCTTTAAGCCTGCATTTTTCATTGTGGCATTTCCCGCAATGCTCATATCCATTACTTAGACAGCATGCCGCCAGCACACACCCGCCATGAAAAGGATGTCCCTCTGTCACAGCACAACCATAGCATGTTTCTTTTAATTCACATTTCATACAATCAATCCCACAAATTGAATTTCTCATAGATTTCCTCCATAAAAAAATCTTTTTTGTTACATTGTTAGCGCAAGTAATGGATGCAACTCCCCTTTTCGTTCCATCTTGATCAACTCTTCATCCGTCACCCATTTTACATCTACAACCTCTGTTTCCTAAAGTGTGATATCTGAAATATCGACATCGTTATAAAATACCCACACATCATACAAATCCCTCGTTTGTTCCCGACAAATCCGTGAAATCCTCTTCCCATCTTTCGGATTCAGAATAATCCCCAATTCTTCATTTACTTCCCGGAGAGCTCCACCCAGGCTAATAAAATCATGAACCGCTCCCACCAATGAGATACCATTATCTTTCAAATATTTTATTGAACAAGAATCCTCACTGTCACGTTCCACATAAATGTACTCATAACCAGGAATAATCCACTTTGCCCAGCCATCAGGAGCTTCTGCCTCATCATTACATTCAATCCCTTTTTGCGGACAGATTACCGTGTCCAACTAAAAATTCAGCACTTAAATTTTGTACCACCAGCCTGTATATTCCCGGCTCCAGCGTTCCATAAATATTAAGGTCATATGTTTCACTCGCACTTTTCCCATCTGGCAAGACACAGGCTAAATCCTCAAAACCTATATTATCTGCCTGAACTGGCATCGTGTACCACTGGCCGTCTATCTGCTTCTGGAGAGAGAAATATCTGCCGTAAGAAAATTCTTCACCGCTGTTATTTGTAATAGACACGGTAATCCTACTTGGTTGAATATCCTCCACAGACATAACCACCCCTTCCACTACTTCCCCATCCGGTTCCTCCGCTTTCATCATAAAGAACAGATGATAGGCGGTCAAAAGCCCTGCATTGGGAAAATTCAGCACCGTTAGGGAATTATCCTCATCCTCCCCCTCCATTTGTTCCCATAAAAGTGAAAGGTCTGTGTCCCCATAATAAATCGTACCGTCATTTTTAAGCCAGACACCTTTGGATAGTGCCACGGTAATATCATATCCCTCCTTATCACTAATCCGTATTCCATAAAAGGGAACTTCCATACCTGCAATTGCATCTTTGTCTGCAATCTCCATAGGTAGTGCATTAATCTTTTTTATCAATTCTTTTTCCATGGCGGGGTCGTACAGGGTTCTTAGTGTAACGGCTTTCCCATCAAAATAATAAAACTGGAAAGCACTTGTATCCGGACTTGCCCCAGCAAGGATATTTCCATCTTTGCTGCTGTTCTGTTTCCCATACAGAACTATTATCAGAAGAATACCCATTATAATAAGCAATATTAAGAGATAACACAGGTACACTTTTTTCACTTTCATCTTCGGAAATAACTTCACTATTACTCTCCTGATTTTTTTGCAAACATATTTGATTTTTCTATTTCGTCATCTTTCACTAGTCAAGTTTTTTTAATATTACTATTTTAGAAAAGAACTAGGTTATCCATTCTCTTATCACCCAAAGTATCCTAATTACTTTTTTCAGATATTTATACAACCATCACGATACAAATCCAGGTTGCTTTCAGTCCATTGCTGGACGGTGTTCCCCATACTTTCACCATATGACCTTCTGACAGAAAATCGGCAGTTGCTTCTGACATTTCATAACTGTCCCCTCCATTCTTAATAGTCTGTATTGCGACTATGGTATTCTCATCATATGTAACCGTGACTTTGTTAAATTCCGAATCATCACCATTTCCTGGGGATACCACGATATCGCCGCCATTGTCTGCTTTTTCTGTAATAGCCTCTACAACTGTGAACTGTCCTTCCTGGAGTTCCTTAATACTTCCTTCCAGATTCGGATTGCTGTCTTCCCATTTCTCGAAAGTGTTTTCTGTAAATGATTCTAGAGTGGAATCCTTCTCTTCCGAAGGTGTTTCACCTGACTCCTCTGGTTGCTGTGTCGGAGCAGTTTCAACTGCATCTATCTGTTCGAGTTTTTTACCTCCACAGGCACACACCACAAGGCTCACGACACACAGAATACTTGCCATAAGAAACAGCTTTCTTACTCTCTTTTTCATTTGATTCTCCTCTCATTTGTAAAATCGCTGCAGATTATAGTTAAATTTTACCATATTTTCCTCTAAATATCCTCTAAGGCACCTTAAGTCAGAAACCTTTTCAGTAAACGGGACACTTCCACGATATCAATAGGTTTTGCTATATGAGCATTCATACCGAACTCCAAGCAACGTTGTATGTCATCAGAAAAAGCATCTGCACTCATCGCTATAATTGGAATCGACAGGGCATCAGGGTGATTCAGTCCCCGAATCGCTTTTGTGGCTTCATATCCTGTCATATGCGGCATTCGTATGTCCATAAGAATGATATCGTAATAACCCTCCGATGATTTTTGGAACTTGTCCAGACATATCCGGCCATCCTCCGCCCAATCCAGTTCCACGCCCAAGTCTGTCAGAAGTTCTTTTGCAACCTCCCAGTTCAGCTCATTATCCTCGGCAAGCAGGATGCGGCGTCCGGATAGATCAATATTTTGATTCAATGTCTGCTCATGCTCTGTTCCAACGTCCATATACTGACATAAAGCATGATACAGCGTAGATTTAAAAAGCGGCTTGGAAATAAAACCACTGATACCTGCTTCACGGGCCTCTGCTTCAAATTCACTCCAGTCATATGCAGAAATCAACAAAATCGGCACTTCATCTCCCAGATTACTCCGGATTTCTTTCGCAACCTGAATTCCATTCATACCCGGCAGTTTCCAATCCAGCAGAATAATTTGATAATCTTCTCTCTTTTTGTGGTGTTCATTTACCAATTCTATTGCCTTTTCTCCGCTTAATGTCCATTCTGCTCTTATTCCGATGGATTTCAGCGCGTCAATGGCTGTCTCGCATAATAATTCGTCATCATCAACCACCAGCATATTCCAGGCGGGAAGAACCATATCCATATCCATTGCGGCGGCTTTTTCAAAATCAAACATGAGTAGAAATTCGGTACCTTTATCTGGCTCACTTTGTATATCGATGGTTCCTTCCATTGCATCCACAATATACTTTGTAATCGCCATGCCCAAACCGGCCCCCTCCGTTTTATGTATCCGGGCTCCATCCGCACGGCTATAGGATTCATATATTCTTTTCAGGAATTCGGGCGACATGCCAATTCCATTATCCTTAACTTTGATATAAATCCGTACATAGTTTTCCCCTTTCGGAGATTTTTCTTCAGAGAGGGATAACTGTATTGAGCCACCCTCCGGTGTATACTTCGTTGCATTCGATAAGAGATTAAGTAAAACCTGATTTAAGCGTATGCCGTCACACCACACATTTTCTGTTAATATATTTTCAGCGTGTATGTCAAAGGTCTGCTTTTTAGTCTTAACCTGTGGCTGCATGATGTTAACAATGCCTTCAACGACTTCCTTTAATGAAATTTGTTCGGTTGTCAACGTTAATTTGCCACTTTCAATTTTAGACATATCTAAAACGTCATTGATTAGCCCTAAGAGATGTTTGCTTGATAATGTAATCTTTCTGAGGCAATTCTCTACTTGTTTCCTGTCATCCATGTGGGCTGTGGCAATCGCTGTCATGCCTACAATCGCGTTCATAGGTGTACGGATATCATGGCTCATGTTCGCTAAAAATTCACTTTTGGCTTTGTTCGCTTCAAGAGCCGTCTGCCGGGCCTTCTCCAATTCATTCAGCTGTGAACGTGTTATAGAGAAATACCGGAGGAAAATCAGTGTCAAAATAATTAGAACAGAAGCACATGACAACAATGTCATGAACATGCGCTGGCTGCTCAGATTATTTATGGCATCGTCTAATATGCTATACGGCATCACCGAAACTAAATACCACTCGGAATAAGGCAATGAAATACCATAGATTTGACGTTCTTCACTATTTACTTCCAATGTTGCAGCATATTCTTCATGTTTTTTAAGAGCAGCGTTAAATTTTTCAACAGGACTTTCAGCTGATGATTCATTCACTGCAGAATCAGACTGTTTTTGCAGCTGTTCAAAGAAATTCCACAGCTCCGTGTTGGGATTTTGTATTACAAAACTACCATCCGGCCTGATAATATGATAATACATCAGCTGCCCTTCATCTTCTAAGGAAAGGAAATCGGTGATGTACTCCAGTGGAACGGCTGCTACCAGTCCAGTGCTCATACTGCCATTCTGCATAGGGTAAGCAGTAGCATCAACGCCAAACAATACCACTAGATTTCCAGCAGGATTACTACCTAAAGCGACTCTTTGTTCTCCTCGTACTAATGCTTCTACAAAGGGCTCCGGGTTCAGTGGCTGTATTGATTGTCCATAAAGAGTCTGAAAATTTCCCTCAGTAGAACAAAGTGCTAAATGCTCAAAGTTCCTGACCTGTGCCCTGTAAACAAGTTCCTCATATAACTTTTCTTTATTGTTATTATCTGCTGAGACAACAGATACAATGCCGCTGACCTGACCAAAACGCAACTTAATAACAGTTTCAAAGTGGTTGGACATTTGTTTATTCATTCCAGACATATAAATTTGACCAATTTCGTAAACGGTCTTTTCGCTCTTTCGACTCATGTAGATTCCGAGCAGACTGAAAATAATAATACTAAAGATTAAAAGTCCAATAAAACTGTATATCAGAAAACGTGTTGTAGAATCCTTGGTTTTACTATTTCTCATTGATGTTATTCCTCCCTGGAATTCTTAAAATCTTTAATAACATTGATGGTTTCATAGTAATCCTTTGATAATTTCGGCATCATATCGACAGCCTTATTCCAATCGTTTTCTTTTAATGCGTTTGTTACCAAACTACTACTTTCAAACAATCTGGTAAATGAAAGATTTTGACAGATTCCTTTAAGTGTATGAACGGCTCTTAGAGCATCTTCATAGTCCTTACTCCCTATAGACGATTCAAACAAGCTAAAGCTTTTATCGTCTAGGAATTTAAATGCAAATTTTTGAACGGTCTCTTCACGCCGCAATCTACCCAGTACCTCATCAAAATCACCGCCAAATTTTATATAGCAATCTTTCAGGTTCATAATCACTTTTCCTCCGTTTTATATATTGTCTGTGATGTCTTTATTCTCATCAAGAAAACATATGGTCACTTTGTTTTTCGTGTTTTTTGATTGATACATCATGCTGTCTGCAGCCTTGAAGAGTCCTTTTGCGGTTCCTGTTCCATATACCCCGCCTATACTTACTGTCATATGTAGTTCGGGATGGCCGTCAATGATCAGACTATCGACAGAATACCGAATCCTCTCCAGTTTTTTCTCAAATATATTGGCAGGAATACAAAAAAAGATAATTACAAATTCATCGCCGCCATATCGGATCACGGCATCTGTCTTTCGCACACAGGATAAGACCGTTTGTGCAATGTTCTGCAGCACAATATCGCCTACGTCATGGCCGTAATTATCATTGATATGCTTAAAGTTATCCACATCGATTACGACCATTGCCTGAATATTATCTGAGCCTTGAAAATGCTCGTCATAATAACGACGGTTATAGACACTGGTTAATGAATCAATATATAATAATTGCAGGTGCCGCTGTTTGCGGGACAGGAAGGTATATTTTTCATAGGAAAACAACCTGTCGTAATCTATTTTATTTCTTATATCCTGAATGTTTTTAGTCTCCTGTTCAGGAGAATTATCAGTTAGCTCACTTTCCAGCGTATCCGCAATCTCTTGCAGACACAGTAAAAGGGTCGGATTAAATGCTCCGCATTGTCCTTCCAAAATCATGTTCAAAGCTTCTTTATGTGAATAAGCTTTCTTATAACACCGCTCACTGGTCAGGGCATCATATACATCGGCCAGCGCGACCACCTGGGCGGCTATGGGAATTTCGTCTCCCTTAAGCCCGTCCGGATAACCATTTCCATCATACCGTTCGTGGTGCCACCGGCAAATCTCAGAAGCTACTTTGACAAGCGGAGCCTCCTGCTGCTCAAAGGGCAGGTCCGACAGCATTCTGGCTCCGACCATCGAATGGGTTTTCATCACTTCAAACTCCTCTGCCGTAAGACGTCCAGGTTTATTCAATATTGTATCGGAAATTGCGATTTTACCAATATCATGCAGCGCTGAAGCCGTACTGATTAAGGAAATATCAGCTTTGGACAAGGGATACTGCTCGGTACGCCGGACGAGCTGCTTTAGCAGATACTTAGTAATCGTATTGACATGCAGGATATGTAAGCCGCTCTCTCCATTCCGAAATTCCACAATATGAGACAGTATTGAAATCATCAGCTTATTATTTTTCTCCTGCTCATGGAATTGTTCTGCGATAATTTTCTCAAGACGCTGCTGCCTTGCATATAAAAACATCGTATTGGAAATCCGCCGCTTTACAATGGTCGAATCAAAAGGACGGCTGATATAGTCAAAAGCACCCAAGTCGTAAGCCCGCTTTATATTTGCCGGGGAATCATCGGCAGAAATCATAATAACGGCAAAGGTGTCATTCCAGTGGTATTTGTTTATGTAGGCTAATACTTCAAATCCATCCATCTCAGGCATCATAATGTCCAGAAGCAGAAGGGAAAAATCTGCTCTTTGCCTTGAGAGAAGAGAAATTGCTTCCACACCATTCTCAGCCTCCACCACATCATATTGCTCTTCCAGGATATCCGCCAAAAGAGAGCGGTTCATCTCCGAATCATCGACGATTAAGATTTTTTGTTTTTCCATAATACTGAAACTCTTTCCTAATAAATTTACGGTTTTATTATAAATGTTATCCTTACATTTTGGCAACATTCGTATTGGTTAGGTGTGCAAATAGGTCTCCCGCTTTCTTATTACTTACTGACAAAATTATTCCGTCATGATATAATTCAGATAGATAGGAGGCAAATTATGAACCCACAAGAAACAAAATTTACATTTGTATATAACGAAATTAAGCAGTGTATTTTAGAGGGTCAAATACTTCCTGGAAATGCCTTGCCATCTTCACGGCTGTATTGTGAACAATTTCATGTGAGCAGATATACGATTAACCGCGTTTTTAACGCATTGAGGAAGGAAGGGTTGGTTGATATTCAGCCTCGCCTTGCACCGATTGTTGTTTCAACTATAGATGCTTATGATTCATCAAATACTGTTTTCGAGATTTTAAAACAAAAGGAAGGTATTTTACAGGTATATCAGACTTTTGCTTTAATACTGCCTTCCCTTATGGTTTTTGCTTTGCAAGGCTGTGATGTGGAGGTACTACCTCACTATAAACAGGCTATGAAAGCATTGCGTTTAGGATATGCAGCTGGTGGATGGCGTCCTCCTTCTAAATTAGGATATGATATATTAAGAATAGGAGGTAATTCCCTATTCAGCGAACTCTATTCTACGTTTGGTCTCTATAATAAGTTTACATTTTTTGCAGAGGTGTGCCCCTATTTCTCTACACACTTTTTACAGGAATCTGTATCTGCAACCAATGTCATTATGGATATATTAAAGGGCGATGAACCACTCACAAGGTACAACCAGCTCTCAAATGTGTATCAAAGACTTACGGATACCATTCAAAATACGTTAAATTACCTGTCAGAAACCAATCCCAAATGTCCTGCTCAAACGGGTTTGAAGTTTTCGTGGAATCCCATGCGTGGTCAGGATTATTATTACTCAAAAATTATTGATGACCTGAATCTAAAAATTGGCCTTGGGGAGTATTCTGTTGGAATGTTTCTTCCATCTGAAAAGCGACTGGCCAGCCAGTACGCTGTCTCTATATCGACGGTTAGAAAGGCATTGTCAGAACTCGAACAAAGAGGTTTCGTAAAGAAACTAAATGGTAAAGGCACTATAGTTATAGAACCTGATGATACGAAACTTCATCAGTTGGCTTTTAATTCCGGGTATGTAGAAAAGGCACACCGTTACCTTCATGCTTTACAGCTAATGGTATTAATTATGCGCCCGGCCGCTTTAGTTGCAGCTCCGCAGTTTACCAGAGAAGAATTGGACGAGTTAGCAGATAGATTTACTTCTTCTGACTCTATTTATTTAGCAGATATTTTGGAATCCATAATGAAACATATCACTTTAGACCCTTTATACATAATATTATCTGAAATCAATCACCTTCTTGAATGGGGACACCATTTTGTCTATTATCCGTCCAAGGAACATACACTTTTACATCTCAACAAGCAAGTCATTCTAGCGCTTCAGCAATTACGTGAAGGTAATGTGACTTCCTTTGCAGATGACATAGCAGATTGTTACCGTTACAATTTGGTTCGTATGAAGAAGCATATGGTAGAAAAATATAAGTTTTATAACGCAGCTAATATCCGGGTTCCAGAAAAATACTAGTTAGCACGCAATGGAAAGAGATATCCTTTCCCGCTTGATGGTGAGTTCCCCAAGCCCCTGGCCCGACACAAAACGTGCGGGCCGAACACCACGCGAACGTGGTGGCTTGCGCGTCCTTGCGGACGCTTCTATCCCGGAGGCATAGCAAAAGCCGGAAACGGAGTCAAGGGTAAAATAAATGCGCTACGCGCACCCCTGACACCGCTTCCGGCCTTTGTCTTTGGGCAGGCAAAGCGGGGTTGCCTGCCCTGTTCCTGATTTTTTTCTCTCTCGCCCTGGTGATTTTTAAAAGCGCGTCCACATTGGCCTTGCCCCAATGTTTCGGCTGGTCTTAATCTCGTACCCCTCCTGGCACATAGCCGCAAGAAATTCTTTATGGTTGGACACGGTGGGCAACACTCGGTCAATTGTCCGGCGCAGCCTATCTTTCCAGTTTGCGCCCCGCCGCCCGCTGGCCCATTCCGTATAGTGCTTGCCCCTTTCTTTCGGTTTCTCAATCACAAAAAGGCCATGTTCCCGGCTCAGGCGGTCGTTGGTCGTACGAATGGTTTTGGTTCTGTCCTTTTTCCGTGCGAAATCCACGCCATATTTCCGGGTCACACGTTCAAAGGACTTGATATCGCAGTTTGTCACTTCGATATTGAACCCACCCGCGCCCTGCCGGACAAGGTGTATTGCTCTGCCTCGGCTCCATAGAAGCGATCTTATGCACCCGGCTCGGCCATCTTCTCGCCTCATTTCCTGGAGGCAGCTATCCGGAAATGGGTATGAAAAAGGGACACTGCTTCAAGTCAGTGTCCCTTTTCGTGTATTTTTCTTAAAACCCTCGCCCGTTTAGCCGCCTATCCGAATCATGTTTTCTTTCCTTATTCGTCATCAGCCCTTGAGGGACGGGCGGCCTTTTATATTGCAAGCTTCCGTTTCAATTGAGGTAGGCCGCCGGATTTACCGCCGTGCCGTTGATGCGAATCTCAAAGTGGCAATGGCTGCCGGTGGAGCGCCCGGTGGAACCGGCCTTGGCGATGGTCTGCCCCTGATAGACCTTGTCGCCCGCAGAGACCAGCAGGCTGGAATTGTGTCCGTAATAGGTCTGCTCGCCGTTGCCATGGTTGATGATGACCAGGTAGCCATAACTGCCCTTGTACCCCGCAAAGGTGACGGTACCGCCGTCAGAAGCCTTTACCGAGGTGCCGTAGGGAACGGCGATATCCAGTCCGGAGTGGTAACTGTAAGAGCCGAAAATGGAGCGGTAGCCAAAGCGGGATGTGATGCGCCCATAGACTGGCCAGATATAGTTCCCTGTGGGATACCAGGTGGGCCGCTCTTTGGTCCCGACTGCGATGACCTTCTCCGTGGCCTCCCGCAGGACAGTGGTAGAGGTGACGTTGCGCTCCTTTTCCACACCGTTGACATAAGTCACGTCGGCGGTCACCAGCGCCTCGCCGGGGATACCGGCATCCAGCACCTTGGACTCGCCCTGATACATGCTGTCGTCCTCCACTTCCCGGACCTCGCAGGCGATCTCCTCATGGTAGGTGAGGCTGTCCACCGTCTGCACCCCCAGGAAGGGGATCTCCTCTTTGATGTTCAGGATCTGGCCGATATACAGCTTGTTGATGTCGACACCGGGGTTAAGCTCCTCCATCTCGGCCATGGTCATATCATTGTCGAAGGCCAGAGCCATAAAGGTATCGCCCTTTTGAACCTCGTAGGTGGTCTGCCCGTTGGTGTTTTCCGTGAGCATGGCCAGCATGGCGGCGGTGTCCTGCTGAACATCGGAGGGCGTGTACTCCCGGGTGATGTGGACGTTCTTGGTGTAACTTACGGAAACCGTGTTCTCCGTCACGTAGGGGGCCGCCAACTGCTCCAACATTCCGTCCAGCGCCGCCCGATCCGTGGCCGCACCCACGAACTGGCCGTCCACCGTGAGGACATAGCTCTTCATGACCTCACCGATCTGATCAAAGAGATAGGTCTCAAATTCAGCAGCCGGGGTAATCTGATCCTGTCCGGTGAGGGCCATCTCGTAGCTCACCTCGTGCGCCAGGTGGTAGTCATAGCCCAAAATATCGGAGGCCCGCTCTTCCACGCGCTCCACCGCCTGCCGGAACACCGACTGGTCTCTTACGAGCCCCACATCCACGCCGTCTACCGTGACAACATAGGCCGGGGTGTACATCGTGCCCACCACAGCGGCAATGCCGATCACGGCTGTCAGCGCCAGAAATGGCAACGGCGCCATTTTGGGCCGCCCGGCAACAGCGGACCGAGTCCGGTGATATACCCGGATGCCCTGCAGCCGGAACACGCGTCCCTGCGCAGCCCCCGCCTCCATCAGCTTGCGGAACCGCTCTCCTGCGCGCTCAGCCTTCTCTCTCCCGCCCTGAGCAGACGGGGCGCGGCCTTTGCGCTGCGTATGGAGCGGGAACTCTTCCTGCGGCGCCCGTAGGATCTCATCCATGCAGACGAAGCCTCCCTTATGCGTTAGTCAGAAAATCCGATCAAAATAATCGGAGAATAATGACAGAGCGATAATAAATGATTACAAAAGGTTACAAAAGTAATGATACACGCTTTTCCGTACAGCGTCAAGTCCTTTTTGGTAAGAAACGGTCGAGTCCATTCCCGCTCTTTTGATGGAGTAACGCCGCAATATGTTGCGGAGTCCTGCCTCTATTTTATAAATATCCACCATTTATCGGGTCACAGGTTCCAAGTGCGCCCTCTGCGCAGAGCAAATTTTTCGTGATTTTGCTGTAACATTCCTGTAACAATGCCTATGCGGCCAGTCCCCCGGCCATCGGAGCGAGCGCGATCATCACCAAGCTGAACGCCATGGAGGACACGGAGATGAGCGTGGCGCGCTGATCTGAGGGCAAGTTTTCGTTGAGCCGGCTGCCGGTCAGCGTCTCGAGCGCGTCGTCACAGGCTACGGCCAGGAGGCCGCCGGCAGCCATCAGATGGACGGCCCCTGTAAGCGGCATCAGGCATCCCACGGCTACCCCCACAGCGCAGAGCGCCCCGGCCCTGCGGTAGGAGAGCCGGGAAAGCGGCAGCGCCAGCCGCGCT
>ENA-OWPD01001933-OWPD01001933.1-human-gut-metagenome-genome-assembly--contig:-NODE-1933-length-13562-cov-5.578293_pt1 | contig 13562 bp, 11 predicted proteins | sample MGYA00248262_ERZ651842 | MGnify/ENA primary metagenome ERZ651842 (study PRJEB26924, sample SAMEA4378253) | human gut metagenome | biome: human gut; feature: human-associated habitat; material: faeces... | reverse complement strand
CCAGCTCGTCTAATCCGCTCAAGTACATCGCATCACCTCATAATAATTGTTCTTTTAATCAGAATATCATAACATTTATATCGTGTCAAATTGAAAGAAAATAATTGCGTATTGTTATCTTATATGCTATTATACATGACATATAGAAATTATAAAATTAACAGGTGATGGTATGTATCGTGATTTAACGAAAGGAAATATAACAAAAACACTGCTTGTATTCTCCCTGCCGATGATAGCCGGCAATCTGCTGCAGCAGTTTTACAACATTGCGGATACATTGATTGTCGGAAAGTTTCTCGGCCGCGATGCACTGGCGGCGGTAGGATCGGCCTACACGCTTATGACATTTCTGACCTCGATCCTTTTAGGAATGTCAATGGGAGCGGGAGCCTTATTCGCCATCTATCAGGGACAGGGCAGCCGGGAACGGCTGCGGGCCGGCATTGTTCAGGCATTCGGCCTGATTTCTCTGCTGACGGTAATTTTGTACATAGCGGTCTATCTGTGGCTTGATCCGATAATGATTTTTCTGCGCGTTCCGGATGAGGTATATGCTCTGATGCGCGAATACCTGTGGATTATATTCATCGGGCTGGCCGCCGTATTCCTTTACAACTTTTTTGCATGCCTGCTCAGAGCCCTTGGCAACTCGGTTACGCCCCTGGTGTTTCTGACAACATACCAGCTGTCGTCATTCATCACCATCTTTACAAAGACATATCCAGGAAACGTCTTCCTCTGAACCGTCTTCTTCTTGCCGTCCTTAACTTCCACTACTGTTTCAAGCGGAACAAGAACTTCAAAAATCTGGTCCTGAAGATTTCTGTTTTCAACAGTTTTCTCGATATTAGCCTTAACCTTATTCTCATATCCTGAATAAGTATGGGCAACATACCATTTTGCTTCGTCCATCTGATCACCTTTTCCTTACTTTACAATGAATTCAATTCCAAAGCGAACAATCAAGTCCACAACTGAAATAATTACACCTAATAATACGGATACAACCAATACAGCGATGGTTTCCTTTGTAAGTGACTTCTGGTCTGGCCAAATAATCTTAGAGAACTCTGCCTTTAAGCCCTTGAACCAGCTCTTTTTCTGTTTTTTTGTCTTAACAGCTTCACTCATCTTAATACCTCACTGATACCAATTACTTTGTTTCCTTGTGTAATGTGTGTGACTTACAGAACTTGCAATATTTCTTTGTTTCCATTCTGTCCGGATGAGCTTTCTTTTCCTTAGTCATGTTGTAATTGCGCTGTTTACACTCAGTACATGCCAATGTTATCTTTACTCGCACAACTTCCACCTCCAATTATTTATTTTGCAGGTGTTATTAACACCAATTGGTTTTTCTTTAATACCTGAACTGTTGGGTAAGTTTCGGGCATAAAAAAAAGACCGCTTCCATAGCCAGCCTAATATAACATATTTTTTGATATTTCGTCAACCAGATTTTTATAATTTATACATTATTTATATAAATATTTTCAAAAAACCTTAAACATTCTACTATATGTATATTGCAAAATCAAGCCATTCCTTATAAAATATAATAAAGTTTATGGATATAGCAAATGGAGTTACTGTATCTGCAACTGATGACAGTTAAAGTTATATATTTATGTGTTTTATATGTAATTATAGTAATATATTAAATATTTTGTGACGATACACATTATACCAATTATACATACAGACAGGGAGGTGACTGTTATGATTAGTAGTGTATACAGCTATTATTTATCCCAGTACGGGAACAAATCTAATTCCAAGTATGACTCACATACAAGAACTCAGCTTAAGAACACATATAGCAAGGTTGTTAAGATTAACAGCCAGACTCCTGTGTACAAATTAGACTTATCAACTGCTGCCCAGAAATACGCCATTGATTTAAAAGAACATGCAAGAGCGTTAGAGAATATTACTGAGGATTTATCTGACGGTGCTGATGGTACAATGACATTTAAGAAGTCTGCTGTATCAAGCAATGCTTCTGCCGTCAATGCCAGTTACATTACCGACTTTGGTGCAGCATCAGATGATGAAAGCTTTGATATAAATGTTAAACAGTTAGCCTGTTCACAGCTTAATACAGGTAACTACCTACAGCCACGTTCAAAGCATATAAAACCTGGCGAATATTCTTTTGATTTATCAATCAATGATGTTATATATGAGTTCCAGTTTAAAGTGGACAACTCCGAGACAACTAATAATATACAGAACAAGATTGCAAGACTTATCAACCGCTCCAACATAGGACTTACAGCTAATATCAAGGAAGATAGTCTAGGCAATACAGCTATTAATATTGAATCAGAATCAACCGGCATTAATGGAACAACTCCTGTTATATTCTCCATAAAGTCAGATGATCCTAACAACCAGCTGCTCATTGATACTCTTGGACTTGACAGGGTTACACAATATCCATCCAACGCCATATTTGATGTTGATGGTGATGAACGCTCATCTATGAGCAATTCAATAACAATCAACAAAGCCTATGATGTCAAATTATCAAAGGTAACCGAAGAACCTGTAACAATAAGCCTCAAGGCAGATGCAGACTCTATTGTGGAAAGTCTTAACGAACTTGTAGCTGGTTACAACAACCTTATCTCTGTTACTAATGATGAGAATAATAATCATTTTCAGGGAACAGAAAAGCTCCAGAATGAAATCGCATCAATTGCACGCTCATACAAGAAGCAGCTTGCAGACAGCGGACTTTCGCTTAATAAAGACGGAACTATAAGTGCTGACAAGGAAGTTATTATTAATGCTGATAATAAAGACGCCTTAAGCCACATTTATGAAAGTCTTAACTCATTTAAGAATTCAATTAAAGAAAAGGCTGAGAATATTGCACTCAACCCTATGGACTATGTCAACAATAAGATTATTGCATACAAGAATCCATTAAGGTCATTCCCTGATCCTTATAACCTTTCGGCTTATACCGGAATGATGTTTAACGGATATATTTAGACTTATAAGACAAGATGTGTTTACAGCAACCGTGTTTGACAAAAATTGTTATAGGACAAAATGTGTTGATAGAAACCATATCTGGAAGAACATATAAATAACCCCTGTTATAGAAGAAAACAACAATTCATTATCTGCTGTTTTCTTCTATAACAGGGGTTTTATCTTTTATTAAATTACATATATTATATATCAGGGCGTATTGAGCTGGATTAATCTATCAATACATAATCCATCAATATATTCTATTACTTGCAGACAGCCTCAGCACAGTCCTTAAACTGTGCAATGAATGCTCTTACCTTTACAAGAGCATCAGCCTTAGCTGAATCATCACTTGACTTTAATGCAGCTGATAACTCTTTAACAGCATTATTACCATCAGCCTCATCTACTGCCGGCTGCACACCTGCTGTTAAATCTCTTGTTGCATTATACATCTCAAGAGCTACATTAACTCCGTCAACAGTCATTCTAAGATACTCATCTGTATCATCCTTCTTATCGCCTTTAAGTTCTGGAACAACTGTATCTATACAGTGAAGTACATTTGTGCAATATCCTTTTGCTTCATTTAATACTTCTAACTGTTCTTTCTTCATATCCTCCATGACATTACCTCTCATCCTTAATTAGTCTAATAAATATATCGGCACTCACCGCATTTACTTAACACCTTACTTTTCATTAGCAATAAGTGTTTCTATTGCATTCTGGTCAATATCACCATTATCCATTCTTGGAAGTGGAGCTTTGCTTATGATTGTCTTCTGGATTTCCCAACGGTAACCCTTCTTTTCGTTATATTTATTAATAAGCCTTACAAATCTTTCTTCTCTTACATCTTTATCTATTGGCACGATAATTGCTGTAAGCTTGTCATCATATAAAGTAACATAGCTTTCTGCAACTCCGTCCAGTGCACTAATCTGCCTTATTGTAACTGTCCTGCTTATCTTCTCTCCTGTTGGAAGAAGAATAATCTCAGGGTTACGTTTTAAAAGTACAAGACGGCCTTTATCATTAATTCTTCCTATATCACCTGTATGATATACTCCGTCCCTGATGACACGCTTAGTATATGCCTCATCTTTATCGTAACCTTTCATAACGCAGTCACCACTTACCACAATCTCACCATCAGCTTCAATTGCAACCTTAGAACTAGCAAATATCTTGTAAGTGCCATCCATAGTATCATTAATTCCAATACATCCTGACACCTCTGTCATTCCAAATACATTGTATACCTTCAAATCCCTGTCCTTTAACGCCTCAAATAATCTGAACGGACAGCTTGCACCTCCTATAATTATAGTCTTAAGATTTTCATTAAGTGCTTTTATTCTCTTCAGATATTCAATCATAGATGGTGTTCCAGGCAGTATTGTAGGATTGTAATAATAAGTATCTGCATCTATATGTCTTAAGCCTCTTCCAATACATACACACGCACCATTATGGATTGGCCATATAAGACTGTATATATATCCAAATATATGATGAAGTGCAATCTGTGCAAGCACCTTATCCTCTGGTGCACACATACAACATTCATTAACTGCACTTACTGTATTAAGTATATTGGAAACTGTAAGCACAACCGCCTTGTCACACTCCTGTGGAACGGCTGTAAGCATAAGAATATTGCCCTCTTTTACATTTTCTTCATTATATATAAGGCCATCCACCTCATCCTTCTCCGCATCAGTTATTATAATCGCCTCATTGTCTGCAAGTATATACTGGTTAGTAGATGATAAAATGTAATCAACCCCCACCTTCTTTAATATATCATTTCTTGTATTCTGGGGAAGGAAAAAATCAACAAGCACAACGTCCTTACCAGCAAGGATTGTTCCAAACATATTAACTATCCATCTGTATGAAGCTGGTCCATATATTGCAATCCTGCTGCCCTCAAACCTCATAAGATGAAGTGCTTTCTTATATGAGTCCTCAAAAAGCTTCTGATAAGTAACCGTCATCGTGTCATATATAATCGCCTCTTTATCCGGATACTTCTCAGCATTGTATTTTAACATCTTATAAAATGAATTAATCTTATCCATATAATTTCTCCAATCGCATAATATTGGTGTCACATTGATATTATACTCTTTAGGTGACATAAGCCGCAAGCACAAACAATGCACATATGCAAAAATGTATATCTAATTTCTTAATATACTATCAATTCTGTCTTTCACCTTAAAGTTCTCTTTAACATTTTATAGCCATTATCCGCAATCCATAATCTTTCATCTTCATTATCAAGATAATACTGTACTTTCGCTATAAGGTCTTTAATATCCTCATATACAACAAGATCCTTTCCCGGCGTAAAATATTCCATTATCTCTGCCTGGTAGTTAGTTATAAGAAATCCCTTGCAGGCAAGTACGTCAAGCACACGCAGTGGAATTCCTGACTGTATTATCTTAAGCGATATATTAAGGTTAATCTTTGCATTATAAAATGCTTTGGGCATCTGGGAATAATAATCAATATATCCCATATTATTGACATTATTTAATCTTTCATCCACATCTGTAGAATATAGATTAACATTGCACCTGTTCTGCAAAAGTGCAAGTGCCATAAACCTCTCCCTGCTTGTGACCTCTGTTGCCAGTGCATATGTAACCTCCGGCTTAATAACCGAATAACTGCCATTGGATACATTGGCAAAATTCTCATTAATATGCTTCATTATATTATCATTAATGCAGTCATCTATAATATATCCTCCATACAGCTTTTGCTGTGTTTCAACAATACCTTCAAGATAACCTTTCGTGTATACATCCTGATAATTACTTATATAAGAATAGTCCGATTTATACAATTTTCCAACAAATGCAACATCACACGCATAATTATCATCTTTAGCTAAAGCCGGCCGAAATGTATCTACATCAGCCGCCAGCGGCAAATGCTTCGCCCCTGCTACTCCATTTTCCATATAATGCTGTGCCTGTATTCTGTCAAAGAAATAAATTGTATTACACTTATTCTTTAATACCTCTGTCCTTCTTATATTGATAGGGCAGTCATACACCCACGAAATATAAGGAAGCTTTAATCTATTACACAAGTCCGAGATAACCGGCGAGAAATTAACTGAAAACACACAGTCGTATACATTCTTGGACACCGCTATATATCTGTCAAGACTACTCTCAAGTTCACTGTCATTATCCCAGTCTTTCATCGTGTAATAAAATGTATCATATTCTATATTAAGTTCCTTTAATGCTGCCTCTATGCCCTTCTGCATAAATGCATCCCATTGAAAAAATAGTACTTTCACAACACATCTCCTCTGCCGATATAATAATTACCTGAATTATAATATATTACACTGCTTATTAGCAATCAATATCAGACTTATGTCCGAAATATTCAAAACCATTCCAACTGATATATGCTGTTATAATGAGCACTAAAGTGCTCATCTTAAAAGTTCCTTACGGAACTTTATATGCGCTGAATATCTGCGCAAAATTTATGGTATAATGAGCACTAATTTGCTCACCTTAAAAGTTCCTTACGGAACTTTATATTCGCTGAAAAACTGCACAAAATTTATGATATAATATCAGAGATAAAATAAAAATAATACGAGGAATACTATGAGAATTCTTGAATTTGAGAACCACCACTTTGGTGTTGAAGATATTAAAGAAGCCCTTACTGAGATGGGGCATGAATTAACAGTTGTATCAACACCACTTTTTCTAGAAAGAGCAAGCGAAGAGTTTGATAAGCTTTTTGAAGAACAGATTGCAGGACAGCACTACGATGCCGTATTCAGCTTTAATTACAGTGCCGCCGTATCTACTAACTGCAACCGCCACAACATTCCATACATATCATGGATATACGACAGCCCGCTTCTTACACTGTATTCATACACTATAACCAACCCCTGCAATTACATATTCTTATTCGACAGTGAACAATATCTACAGCTTAAGAACGGGGGAATAAATACAGTATATTATATGCCTCTTGCTGTCAACACTGCACGTCTTGACCGTATGCCAATGAACACCAGGGTTCATCAGGTATTTGACAGTGATGTATCATTTGTCGGCTCTATGTACAACGAAAAAGGCAATTTCTATGAAAGACTAGAGAATATATCTCCATATGTTAAGGGCTACCTCGATGCTGTAATAAATGCACAACAGCATATATATGGTGCTAATTTCCTTGAAGATGTACTTTCTCCTGACATAATTAAAGCCATACAGGAAATAACACCTTACACACCTAATAAAGATGGCATTGAAACTCCTTCTTATGTATATGCGAATTATTTTCTTGCAAGAAAGGTCACACAGAATGAACGCTTTGAGATATTAAAGGCTGTATCTGACCATTTTACAACCAAACTTTATACACACAACCCAACTCCAGAGCTTCCTGATGTGATTAACAAAGGACCTATTGATTTCTACGACAATATGCCTTATGTATTCAAATGCAGCAAAATCAACCTGAATATCACTCTTAGAAGCATTAAATCAGGTATTCCGCTCCGCTGTATGGATATTATGGGTGCCGGTGGATTTCTACTCACTAATTATCAGGCAGATTTCCTTGAATACTTCACACCTGATAAGGACTTTGTATATTACGAATCAATTGATGACCTTATCAGAAAATGTGATTACTACATAAAGCACGAAGATGAACGTAAGGCTATCGCGCTAAATGGTTACAATAAAGTTAAAGAATTCCACAATTATAAGGTCAGGTTAAATGATATATTCAAAATTGCTGGGTTGATTTAATATCATAATTGTAATTTATAAGCCTCTTAAGATACTCTCTGCCCTATTATCCCAAATATGTTCTTTAGAGGCTTTTATATATGCGTTCTGTGCTATACTCTCTCTTAAGCTGTCATTTGCAAGTAATTCTCTTACTACATCTGGCAGCTTTTCAAGATGTTCAAGATTAAACGTAACAATATCCTCATAATTGTTGAATTCTCTATCCAGATATTCTGTTCTCTCACTTAAGCATACCGCACCAGACAGGCATATATTAGCTATTCTTTCCGTCATTCCTGCCTTATGCCAGGTCATCACATTAAGTCCTATCTTAGATCTGCCCCATATTTCAAGGGACTCATCTACATTTACAGCATCATGCTTTATAAGATTATCTTTGCCAAGTCCCGAATATCTGTCCCAGGTATCTCCAAATACATCAATCTTAATACCTGCTGCCAAAAGTGTCTCAAGCACCTTCGTCCTATAATAATTAACTATATTGCGGCATACATCCTGCAAAGAATCAAGCAGTGAAAGAAACTTTTGCTCATCAATATTAAAATCTTTGTATACAAGAAGCTCTTTAAGTCCCTGTTCAAATGTTATATTAGGATGTGTTTTCATATATTCATAATATTCCCTCTGAAACTCATCTTTAATAACACTCTCATCTACATAATTGCACGCCCCGATAAACACTATATCAAATGGTCTGTCTTTGTTCGCCGCCCATCCAGCATCTTCTCCTGCCGGCGGAAGCTGCAAAGCATTGACCGCGCCAAAATGCTCCTCTATAAATTCAGCATAATATCTATCCTGGCACAAAAGATAATATTTATCATCTATTCCTTCAAACAGATTTCCAAAATACATTGGATTATCAAACCAGAAAATGTACTTAGGACATTTCATCTTTCTAAAATAGTCTTTAAATAACACGATAGACTGAAAACCTATAAAACCCTTTAATGAATTATCCTCAATATCAGATAGATTTACAGTCATTCCATAACTTCCATCAGATGTTATTACAGCCTGTCCTTTTTTGATAAGAGACTTGGTTATATTGCCTGCAAATCTTCTTAATACTCCGTGGCACGTATTATCACCCATAATTACATAAAATGGTGCTGTATTAATCTTAATCTTTATAAACAACTCATCATTATTAAGCATTTCCAATAACTGTCCGTTGTATGAATCTGCACACCCCTTACTATCAGCATATGCCTTCATCGCATATATTGCATTTTCAAGCAGTCCTCTTTGTGTTAATTCTTTCATATAAAGCTTTAGAACATAAGCATATGTAAGAAATTCGGCGGCTGTCTGTTCATCTGCTTCCTGTGAAAATAAGTTCTCCTCGCTTGAACATAACACGCCATATATTCCATTGTAATTATACTTTTCTGCATAATATTCCACTCTTACCGCTAACTCATAATCTATGCCAGCCGTTAATTCTTCATTATAACAGCCTGTATACACGAGTATGCTTTTCTTAATAACCACACCATAATCCAGCAGGAAATCATTTTCTGTGATTATCTGTCTTATCTCTTCCTCACTTGTTACATTTTCATCAGCCAGTATCACATAATCTGCCTCTTCTGCCCCAATCATAAGATTTCTTTTAGCTGGACTTTTAAAATCCTCTCTATTAAAATTAAACCCTTTAATTCTATTCTTGTGATAACTGCTGTTTTCCATATTATCCATCTCGCTTTCTTATCTTTCCTATAAGAATTCTTAATATTTATGTATATAACTTCGCCAGCTGCTTTACGCTTTCTTACTGGCAACACGCCTTTGTTTATGATAAAATATAATTCTCAATTACTTATATAGTATATATGCAAAGGAGAATTATGAACATACTTTTTTATAGATATGGAAGTATATGTAAACCTGACATTATCGCTTCCTTTAAACATCTTGGTTTTAATATAACAGAAGATACAAGAGAAGTATACAACAAACAGCTTCTTCCCTCAGACTGCATTAATGGTTTAGCCAAGCTTCTGAAACAGAACACTTACTCTTTTGTATTCTCAATCAATTTCTTCCCATCCGTTTCTGATGTATGTAATATATGGGGAATTCCGTACCTATGCCTCATTGTTGACAGCCCTGTGCTTGAATTGTTCTCAACTTCATTAGCCAATCCCTGCAATAAGGTATTTTTATTCGACAGACAGTTGTACAACGATTTCCATCATATCAACCCTGACGGAATATTTCATATCCCGCTTGCTACCAACGTCCGTGACAACTATGCTACTGCTGCTATGGCAAGTTCTGCTGACAGAGCCAGATTTTCATCGGATATATCATTTATCGGCTCTTTATATTCCGAAAAATGTCTGTATAACAAGATTACGCTTCCAGAAGAAATGCGAGGCTATGTCGATGGTCTTATAGAAGCTCAGCTTCTTGTGTATGGATATAATTTTATTGAGGAATGTGTAACTCCAGAACTTATAGATTCATTTACAAAGGCTCGTCCTGAATTAGCCAATTTTCCAAGCAGTATGAAAGTTGACACCAAAGCCGTAATTGCACAGCATATTATAAGCGTAAAGGTTGCCGAACAGGAGCGTCTGCGTTACTTAAAAGCCTTATCCGAACGCTTCAATGTAGACTTGTATACAGGCAGTGATACATCTTCAATGCCACTAATTCACAACCGCGGCTTTGCCAAGACTAACACTGAAATGCCTATAATCTTTAACCAGAGTAAAATCAACCTTAACTTAACTGCCAAATCAATAAGAAGCGGCCTGTCCCTTCGCATATTTGACGTACTTGGCTGTGAAGGCTTTCTTATAACAAATTATCAGGCTGAACTGCCAGAACATTTTAATATTGGTGAAGACCTGGAAGCCTATACAAGCCTTGATGACTTAATCGGAAAATGTGAATACTACCTTTCACACGATAAAGAACGCAGGGAAATAGCACATAATGGCTTTGAAAAAGTTAAAAAGTACCATACATATGATATCAGGCTTACTCAGATGCTGGAGATTGCGTTTGGGCTTAAATAATACGCTGCATTATAAAACATATTATATAAAAATTCTAATGGGAGATTTAATTATGAATATTGCAACTGCACTAAACAGAAAATACCTCGAATACACAGTCGTTATGCTATGTTCATTATGTGAAAATAACAATGAACATATTGATGCCTATCTTCTACATAGTGAACTTACACCACAAGATATTGACCTTATTAAAAATTCTCTATCAAAATATAATATTACAATAATTTCAGTTGAAATAAACAAATCTGATTTTGATGACAGACTTCCAAGAAATACACAATGGAGCATTGAAACTTATTATAGACTTATGTTAATGGATATACTCCCTGAAAGCGTAGACCGACTAATGTATCTTGATGTCGATTTAATAATAAATGGCTCTATAGAAGAACTTTACCACGTTGATTTTGCCGGTGATGATGTCATTGCCGCCGATGATAGTAATGGAAAACGTACATTAGATACTTTCGGTTCAAAGCAAATTGAAATGTTCCGTGATATGCTTGCCCAAGGTTTTCGCTATTTTAACGCAGGCGTTATGCTTTTTAACGTTGCTCAAATCCGAAAAACACATAATTTCAATACTTATATGGCTGCTGTAAAAGAATGGAACTATGAAATGGAGGCTCCTGATCAGGATATACTCAACTATGTACATGGATATAAAGCTGGATATGTTGATTACAAAGAATTTAATCTTTTTGCAAGGATTGCCCACAATCAAAAATATTCATATAACGATGTTAAAAATTCTGTTAAAATTATTCATTTTGCAAGTGACAAGCCTTGGAATAATACTAACTGTCATTATGATATTGAACAATTATGGTGGGATTACGCTAAAAAGACACCTTTCTATCATTCTCTTCTTGAACAGCTTCAACAAAATCTTATGTCAGATAACACTTTAGAAGCAATTTTTGACAATCTTATTAAAGATAATGGAGAGCTCAAAGACAAAGTATCATCTCTGCTCTCCATTAATGAAAAACTTATGACTATGGTAAAATAAATATATTTATTATTAATTTAGCAATAATAACAGCGGGAACATATCTTCCCGCTGTCTTAATTGTCATAGAGTATTACAATCCATTTCAGTTCTACTACTATTGCCGGTTTATTAACATTATTCCTTGGGATGAAGACCATTGCTACAATCCAATCTGCACCTCCTGATTAGGTATTGCCACCTTCTTATTATCAAAGTCATAAGTCAGATATCCAAGATGTACAAGTAATGTTAACACATCACCAGAACTCTCAAGGTAAACGCTCCAACCCATGTACCTACAAACGCCCCGGAAAATTTGATATAACCATAATAATCCAGTTGCACAAGTTGTACGATTTTAACGAATTGTACAATTCGTACAACCAGTACAAATTTTTTGGGGAGGTTATAATTATTGAATGCTAAAGAGCTGGAAACACATCACAATCTTAAAAAGTTGGCAGCCCTAATAGCGGATAGCTGATATCATATGAGCGGACGAGCGGTATCGCTCGTCCGTATAAGAGGTTTTTCAACTGCATATTATTCAAATTTAATTAATTTTCTTTAAATCAACAACAACACTATCTTCTTTTAATTCAAATTTTCCAACCATTACATAATCATACGTACCAGCTCTCACCTCATATATCGTAGTTTAGCATCATTTACCAGATACAAGCATCCAATTCCTCGTGCATTAACTCTACCATATGTAATCTTATCAATTGGAAGTACACCAATTTGCTTTATTAGAATTACTTCTTACAAATTCAAAGATAAATATTAATATAATCAAATATATTTCCACTAAATGCGAATCATAAGTTCACTATTTACAATACAATTTTCAACTTTGTATCAAATATTTTGTAATTAATTATACACATATGCTTCACTAATCAAGCAATAACATAAATTATAATTTGCAGTCGTTGCCTCTACCTTTAAAGTTGAACAACTGTTAATAGCTACATCTGTTACTTTAATTGGTTCATCTAATTTTGATATTTCAGTTGAATATATTACATTTTCATTTTCATCCTTTAAAGAAACCGTCACATTATTAGTATTACTACTTCCATCTGCAATTGATATTATAAAACTTATATAATTATATTTTTTATCAGTATTATATATTATATATGAATTATTATAGGTCAATTGCAAAGCATTTGATCTATTATTTCCTCTGGAGTCCTTCTTTGAAACATTTACATCACAATTCTTCTTATCTACAACCCATATTTTATCTGAAAACAAGCTTGTTCTGTCTGATACTTTTTTCCCAATATACATATAATTATCGTCTGTCGTAATAGTTTTATTGTTTCCAACTATTCCTTCAATTACACTTTTTGCATAATATTCCTTACCATCAATAACTGCTTGTGATTTATCCGATGCGATTGAAATATTACTACTATCAACATATAATCCAAGATTCCTATAAACAACATAACTTCTATCATTTAATTGATTTTTTAATAATTCATTTTGCTCTTTAATTTCAACATAGTTTTTATAATACTCTGTATTCTGATCATTCAATTTTTCATTATCTTGTATCGTCTTTTGATAATCTTTTATAAATTCATCTACATTATTAAAACTTACTACATTACCATCTCCTATAACACTCGAATTAATATTTTTATAAATTTTCTTTTCCTCATATGTGCTTCCTCCTAAAGCACCCACTATAGCTGTAGCAATTATAATAATCAA
>ENA-OWPD01001930-OWPD01001930.1-human-gut-metagenome-genome-assembly--contig:-NODE-1930-length-13608-cov-4.840035_pt1 | contig 13608 bp, 8 predicted proteins | sample MGYA00248262_ERZ651842 | MGnify/ENA primary metagenome ERZ651842 (study PRJEB26924, sample SAMEA4378253) | human gut metagenome | biome: human gut; feature: human-associated habitat; material: faeces... | reverse complement strand
GCCCCAGTGGCTGTCCGAGGTGGCCCAGATGGAGCAGAAGATCGACGATATGACCGACAGCTTCCGCCGCGGTCAGCTGCAGCGAATGAAGGAGGGCACCTGCAACCAGGAGGCATGCATCCTCTACTCCGAGCTGCTCACCGACTTTGAACGCATTGGCGACCATGTGCTCAACATCGCAGAGGAGCTGACCAAGGCCCAGACCGGCCTGTAATTACGGACCCCTTCCACTTTTTCTTGACGAATGACCGGGAGAACGGTATGATTGGGAGAGAAAAGTGAGGAGGGGTTTTTTATGACCTATCAAGAGATACTGGAGGCAGCCCGCACCTGCAGCGGCCCATACTGTAAAGCCTGCCCCGTATGCAATGGCCGGGCCTGTAAGAATACCATGCCGGGCCCCGGAGCAAAGGGCAGCGGCACTGTGGCCATCCGAAACTACGAGGCATGGCAGGACATCTGTCTGAATATGGATACCATCACAGTCAACCAGCCGGTAGACACTAGCTATACCTTTTTCGGCCAGAGGTATGAGCTGCCTGTCTTTGCCGGCCCAGTGGGCGCGGTCAAGCTCCACTACGGGGACAAGCTCACCGACTTGGCCTACAACGACATCCTGGTCCCCGGCTGTGCCCAGGCGGGGATCGCCGCCTTTACCGGAGATGGGGCAGACCCGGAGGTCTTTGCCGGGGCCGCCAAGGCCATTGGACAGAACGGCGGGAAGGGGATCCCCACTGTCAAGCCCTGGGACCGGGATACCCTGTACGCCAAGCTGGACAGCGCCAAGGCCTCCGGGGCCAAGGTGTTCGCCATGGACATCGACGCCGCCGGCCTGCCCTTCCTCAAGGGGCTGACACCTCCCGCCGGCTCCAAGACGGTGCAGGAGCTGCGGGAGATCATCGAGTATGTCAAGCTCCCCTTCCTCATCAAAGGCATCATGACCGCTGCGGGGGCCCGGAAGGCCCTGGAGGCCGGCGCCTCCGGCATCATCGTCTCCAACCACGGCGGCCGCGTCCAGGACGGCGTCCCCGCCACCGCCCAGGTCCTGCCCGCCATCGCCGACGCGGTGAAGGGGCAGATGACCATTCTGGTGGACGGCGGCATCCGCACTGGTGTGGATGTGTGCAAGGCCCTGGCCCTGGGGGCCGATGGCGTGCTGCTGGCCCGCCCATACGTCACCGCAGTCTACGGCGGTGGGGCGGAGGGCGTCCGGCTGCTCACCCAGAAACTGAAGGGCGAGCTGGAGGACACCATGGCCATGTGCGGCGTTCACAGCCTGTCCGAGATCTCACGGGAGCTGCTGTTCTAAGCCCCCGCCAGCCGCAAAACAAATCCCGCCGGCCCTGTCGGCCCACCCGCCCGGTATCGGAGATACTGGGCGGGATTTTGTTTTTCCCCGCAGGCCGCCGTTTTTATTTTTTGTATATTCCGTCATTTTTTATTCTTTTCATATAAATTAATATGTGCATATTGAAAGAGAAAGCACTCTGTGATATAATACGATCAACCATTTGGAGCGAGGCTTTGGACCACCGGAAAGGAGAAAAAATGTTGTGTCAGGCGTCCACTCCCGCTCCTCATCGGCCCTGTTCTCAGCTTGAAAAGAAAAGGAGTGTTAACATGAAAGCGACCCGAACCCACCAATGGACCAGCCTGCTGCTGTCCGGAGCGCTCGTAGCCGGCATGATGATCACCCCCTCCCTGGCTGCAGGCGGCGCAGAATTGGAATTCCAGTATCCCTCAGACGTCAAGGCCGAGGACGTCACCATCACCGTACATGAAGGTGTTCCCGCCGACAGCGGCGAGGACGCCGTCAAGGCCCTGCCCGAGGTGAAAAAGAACGCAGAGGGCGACTATCTGGTCAGCGAGCCCGGCACATACAGCTACTGGGTCCGGGGCGATGGCTACTACAATGTTTGCAAGATCTTCAACGTAACGCAGAAGGACCTGGACGCCGGCTCTCTGAAGCTGGAGGTGGAGACGGGGAAGATGGCCTATACAGGCTATGAGCCCACCTCTCCCAACCTGGCAAACGTGCCTGAGAACTATGACCAGGGCGCCCGGGACTCCCTGCTGATCCTCTGGTCGGACGAGGTGCTGGACGAGTACTTCTCCACCGACACGCTGAAGAATTTCAAGGAATATGACACCCCCTTCTTCACCAAGGACCGGGCCGACCATCAGTTCACCACCCAGGATGAGATGATGAGCTATCTGACGGCGAAGGACCAGGCGGAAGAGGATATGTACCTGTACAGCCTGGGCAAGACCCCCGCCTATCAGTACGATATGCCCATCGCCGTATTCACCGAGACCGACCTGTCCTCCGCCAAATCTCTGGAGGAGGCCGGCGAGCTGGTCAGCGATAACGGCAAGCTCACCGTCTGGATCCAGTCCCAGATCCATCCCAACGAGCCCGCCGCCGGCGAAGGTGCGCTGGTCATGGTCTCCGACCTGTGCGGCAGCTACGGCGAGGAGGTGCTGGACGACGTCAATGTGATCGTCATTCCCCGCATCAATCCCGACGGCTCCTATCTGTTCACCCGTTCCACCTATCAGGGCTTCGACATGAACCGGGACCACATGGCCCTCAAGGCCCCGGAGCTGGCCTACCTGCACACCGCTTACCAGTACTTCATGCCAGAGGTGGTCATGGACGGCCATGAGTTCACCTTCTACGGCGTCACTGAGGACGGCTATATGAAGAACGCCGACGATATGCAGTCCACCCCCGCCAGCAGCCTGAACAACGATCCTCTGGTCAACCAGCTGGCCGAGGAGGCCGTGGACGGCCTGCACAAGAACGCCACTGACTCCGGCCTGCGGGTCTACCACTACGGCACCACCGTAAATAACCCCATCGGCCGCGCCTATTACGGCCTGTACAACTCCATCTCCATCCTGGTGGAGACCCGCGGCATCGGCGCCGGCTCCACCAACTTCGCCCGCCGGGTCTACTCCCAGCAGAACGCCGCCCACTCCATCATTGATTACGCCGTGGCCAACGACGACGCCATCAACAAGGCTGTGGCCGACGCCCGCGCCCAGGTCGCCGAGGACGGCAAGGTCTTTGACGCTGAGGACACCGTGATCCTCCAGCAGGTCGCCTCCGGCAAGACCCAGTCCCCCACCGCCCTGACCCGCTATCAGTACAACATGGATGGCAGCGACGCCAAAACCTCTTCCGCCACCCTGTCCATGAACGACACCGTGGTGCGCAGCCGCATCCGTCCCACCGCTTACGTCATCCCCAAGGACATCCCCAACGCGGAGAAGATCCTGTACATCCTCCAGAATCAGGGTGCGGAGTACTATGAGCTGGAGCCCGGCTCCACCGCCGAACTGAAGCAGTACTACTATGTGGGCGAGTACACCTACAACGAGAAGAAGGCCGGCTTCACCGCCGATCTGCGGGACGCCGCCAAGGTCACCTTTGAAAAGGGCGCGTACGTCATCCCTATGGATCAGGTCTCCGGCAACGTCATCGCCATGATCATGGAGCCCGACGTCAACGACTCCAACGGCTATGACGGCACTCTGGTGCAGTACGGCGTGGTCTCCTATGACGAGACCACCAAGAACTTCCCCATCTACCGCTATGAGGGCAACGACCCCCGGACCACTCTGGTGAGCAACGCCGCCGAGCAGCCCGTGGAACCTGAAACCCCCGAGCAGCCCACCGAGCCTGAGCAGCCTGTGGAGCCCGAAAAGCCCGCCGAGCCTCAGCAGCCCGCCGGCTCTTACACCGTGAAGGCCGGCGATTCCCTGTGGTCCATCGCCCAGAAGCACCTGGGCACCGGCACCAAGTGGGAGGTCATTTACAAGGCCAACCAGGACCTGCTCCAGAACCCCAACCAGATCCAGATCGGCCAGGTCCTCACCATTCCCGCCGCATAACCACAAGCTGTCAATCATCCAAAGGAGGCGTCCCGGCTGGGACGCCTCCTTCTCGATCATCCTTTGGACGGAACCAGTCAATCAACACCTCCCTCCGCCGCTTTGACGAAGGGCGGTGCTCCTTTACGCAGGTCGCTCAGCAGCCTGTTCCTCTTTCATGATAAATTTAAGATCATAATATATTCTTCACTATTTTCAGCAGCAACAGTGAATCCCACTTTCTCATACATCCTCACTGCATCATTACTTTTCTGAAGGGATAAAGATATTTTTGAATATCCAGCCAATTTTTCTACTTGTATCAGTCGTTTCAACAATGAAGTTCCAATGCCTGATCTTCTGTACTGGGGGCAGACAGACATAGCAAGAGATGGCGTATCATGATCAATGTGTCCATAATCATTCATAACCCTTGCCCAAATAGCTCCGACTATATTTCCTTGGATTTCTGCCACCAAGGCTTTATCGTGTTTTCGATTTCCAAATCCAACGATATATTCTTGTAACTCCGGACATTCTATCACTGATTTCGGCGGTGGTTCAATTCCGTCTGGAATATAGATTGCCTCGTACAAAAAATCACCCAACAGGCCAAATTCTTCGTTTCTCATCTCTCGTATTACATAGTCCATATTTTCGCTCCAAATTACAATTTATTGTTTGGCTTTACTGTACCACATTTTTATCGTTCAAGCAATGTATATCAAGAATCGGCAGAGCGTGGTCCTCCCCTCCTGTGGTTGACATTGTAGACCTTCCGTGTTACAATCAGTCTACAAAGTAAACCAACAGTCTGTGAGGTGAACGATATGGAACCGCTGACCCTGACCAACAGCGAGTGGTATGTGCTGGACAGCCTGTGGGAGCGCTCCCCCATGACGGTGATGGAGCTGGTGTCCGCCCTCCACGAGAAAGTGGGCTGGGCCAAAAGCACCACCATCACCACCCTGCGGCGGATGGAGGGCAAGGGCCTGCTCCACTGTCAGGTGGAGGGCCGCACCAGGCATTACACTCCGGCGGTGGAGCGGCAGAGCGCCGCCCGGCAGGAGACCCGGTCCTTCCTGGACCGGGTGTACCAAGGCAGTGTGGGATTGATGGTCTCCTCCCTGGTCCGGGACGAAGCCCTGAGCCGGGAGGATCTCGATCAGCTCTATGAAATTTTACGTCAGGCAGAGGAGAGAATCACATGACCGGATCGATGGCGCTCCCCAGTCTGATGACCACTCTGATCCCCTGGGCCATCTCCTCAGTTCTGCTGATCCTGGCGGTGCTGGCTGTGCGGTGGCTCACCCGGGACCGGCTGTCCTCTGTAAACCGCTATGCCCTGTGGCTGGTGGTGCTGATCCGGCTGCTGATCCCCATTCAGCTCCCCTTCCTCTCCTCCTTAGGAGCAGTGGACCTTGCGCCCCAGATGGAGAATACCCCGGTATATGCCTTCCCCACCGGCCACATGGATGCGCCGGAGCGTTATATCCAGCATATCCGGGAAGAACAGGGCGAGGACCCGGTCATGAGCGCCGGCGTCACCAGCCGCAGCTTCCCCGCTCTGGGAGGGATCGGCTTTGATTATTACAACGGCGGCACGATCCTGGAGGAGAACAGTTATACTGATTACGCCTTTTTCTCCACTGTCCCCCGGATCCTGTCTATCCTGTGGGGAGCAGGAGCGTTGGTGATGCTCCTGTGTCTGGTTGGGAACAACCTGCGCTTTGCCGCAAGGCTGCGCCGCTCCCGCCGTCCCCTGGACATTCCCCAGTGTCCCCTTCCCGTCTACCGGATGGAAGGCCTGTCCTCCCCCTGCCTGTCCGGCCTGTTTCACCCCGCCATCTACCTCACTCCGGAGGTTGCGGAAAACGAAACAGCCCTGCGCCATGTACTGACCCACGAGGGGACCCACTACGCCCACAAGGACCACATCTGGTCCGCCCTCCGGTGTACCGCCCTGGCCCTCCACTGGTATGATCCCCTGGTATGGCTGGCAGTTTCCCTGTCCAAGGCGGACGGGGAGCTGGCCTGCGACGAGGGGGCGGTCCGGCGGCTGGGCGAGGAGGAGCGCATCCCCTATGGCCGGACCCTGGTGGACATGGTGGCCCAACGTTCCCTGCGGCCCGCCGACCTGCTGTCCTGCTCCACTACAATGGCCGGAGGAGGCAAGTGCATCCAACAGCGGGTGGCCCTTTTGGTAAAGAAGCCGGAAACGAGAGCCACAGCCATCTTTGGGGCGTGTACGGCCCTGGCCTTGGCGGCGGTGTTCACCTTTGGGGGCGGCGGCCCCTCTCCATACAGCTACACAGGGTATGTAGCAGCCGTGGAGGCTTCCTGGTCTATCCACCTCGCACCGCCATTCACCTCTAGTACCTGGTACCCCGCCATAGAGGATCAGGAGGCTCTGAAGAAGGCCCGGTCGATCCTGCTCCAGGCGGAAGCGTATGACAAAAACGGAGAGACAACCGCCTTCGGGTTCTCTGAAATGATCCCGGTTTGCTATGGTCTGAAACTCTCCTCAGGGACAGACATAACTCGTTTCTATCTCTATCCCGCATCCACAGGCCTGCTTTATGTCCTGCCCTATCTGGATGCTACGACCAGTGGAACCGTCCCTGTGGCCACTCTGCCCGACAGCACAATCAGCCAGCTAAAGGAGTTGGCCAATGCCCAACAACAGGCTCTTGATTCCGGTATTGCCTATGACCAATTCTGTTCCCAGATCCAGCAGGCCAGCGCCATACAGGTAACCCCTCCCTCCAGATTCAGCGTCTCCTATCCAGAGCCCATCACCGCGCCCTCCCTGCTGGAGGCTGGCCGGGCCGATCTGCTCTGCGCCCGGGCTCCCACACCCCAGGAAGCCCGGCGCCGATGGAACGAGGATGATCTTTCCAGGGACGCCTACCAGATCACCCTGACCCTCTCCTCCGGCCAGACGGCCCCATATCTGCTTTACCAACCCGGCGGCCTATCCTGGAAGAGCGGTGGGGAAAATCTGGTCTATGTTCTCTCCGGAGATTCTCTCCAACCCATAGGCGTTCTGGACACTTATGCGGTCCAGGCTCTGGTGGGATGGGCGGAACAGCAAAAGGGGCATCAGAACAATCCTGTCCCCCTCACTCCTGAAGAGCTGGCCTACTTCAACGACGGCTCCTTCTTTGATAATGGGACAGGAAACGGCGGGGACGCCTACCTCCATTTCTCCATTCGGAATATGTTCCTCACCTCCCAGTATGACACGCCCCAGGACATTGATCTGTTTGAATTATTCTATTGCGGAAGCGCTCAGCCGTCCACCCCCATGAGTCAGGAAGAGCGCCAGCTGGTGATCGACCGGGGCTATCATGGAACTGCTCCGCCATGTGGCTGCACTAAGATCACCAGGCAGGAGATGGACGCCGTTTTATTGGAGCACACCGGTCTGACTTTGGAAGAGACCCGCCAGGTCGGACTGGAACAGTTCACCTACCTACCGGAGTACGATGCCTATTATCACTTTCACGGGGACACCAATTATACATTCCCCATCTTTTCGCAAGGGTTCCGCCAGGGAGATCTGATCCATCTTGATTACGGAGATTGCATGCTGACCTTACGGCAGACCGGGAACAGCTATCAGTTCTATTCCAACCGCTCCCTCACCGCCTTTCCAGAGTAGGGCGGCGGTTCGACGGCTCCCGGCACTGTGCCGAGGCGGCCTCTCCCCCCTGTAAACTCGCTTTTTTCTCTCCGCCCGCTTAGTATGCGGGCGGTTTTTTATGCATTTCGACAGTTCACTTTTCTTTTACATATTTCTGTATTTTGATCCCATAGAGGTGAAATGCACAATTTTACGACGTTAAAAGACTGTTTTTCCTCCCCCTTTTCCCGTTAAGAAGTCGTTAAAATTGTTGTTTTTCCCCTCCTCCGTCAGTATCATACCATTAAGAGAATTATTCATATCGATCAGTCCGTTTTCGGACGAACAGTCAGGAGTTACAGGTTACTATGAGTCTGCGCATCGGCATCGACATCGGCTCCACCACAGTGAAGGTGGTGGTGCTGGATGAACAGAACAAGCTGCTGTTCCGCTCCTATGAGCGGCACTATTCCAAGACCCGGGAACGGGCCTGCGAGACCCTCCATTCCATCACCGGTCTGCTGGCGGGCAAACAGGTGAAAATGGTCATCACCGGCTCTGCCGGCCTGGGCGTGGCCAATGCCTCCGGCATTGATTTTGTGCAGGAGGTCTACGCCACCGCCGCCGCGGTCAATACATACATCCCCAAGACGGACGCCGTCATCGAGCTGGGGGGCGAGGACGCCAAGATCATTTTCTTCGGCGGCGCACTGGAGGAGCGGATGAACGGCTCCTGCGCCGGGGGCACCGGGGCCTTCATCGACCAGATGGCTACCCTGATGAACGTGACGGTGGGTGAGCTGGACGCCCTCTCCCTGAAGCACGAAAAGATCTATCCCATCGCCTCCCGCTGCGGCGTGTTCGCCAAAAGCGACATCCAGCCCATTCTGAACCAGGGCGGGCGGAAGGAGGATGTGGCCGCCTCCATCTTTCAGGCCGTGGTGGATCAGACGGTGGCCGGCCTCACCCAGGGGCGTGAACTAAAAGGTAAAATCGTCTTTCTGGGCGGCCCCCTCCATTTCCTTATGGGGCTACGGGAGCGGTTCGTGGAGACCTTGAAGCTGGACGGAGACCACGCCATCTTTCCCGAGGACGGCGACTGCTTCGCCGCCATGGGCGCCGCCCTGTGCGCCACCGATTATGAGCCCATTCTCTTTGAGGACGCGCTGAAAAAGCTGGAGGAGAGCGTGGACACCACCACCCTGGTGGACACCATGCCTCCCCTGTTCCAGGATGTGGGCGAGTACGGCGCCTTCTGCGCCCGTCACAACGCCAAGCGCCCGCCCCAGACCGACATCAAGACCTACCGCGGCCCCGCCTGGCTGGGCATTGACGCCGGCTCCACCACCACCAAGCTGGCCCTCATCACAGAGAACGGCGGCCTGCTGTATACCTATTACCACTCCAACCAGGGCAACCCGGTGGCCATCGTGCTGGAGCAGCTGCGGACCATCTACGCCATGTGCGGAGACCGCATCCAGATCCGGGGAGCAGCGGTCACCGGCTATGGCGAGGACCTGATCAAAAATGCCTTCTCCTGTGACCTGGGCCTGGTGGAAACGGTGGCCCATTACCGTGCCGCCGCCCATTTCGAGCCTGAGGTGGATTTTATCATCGACATCGGCGGCCAGGACATGAAGTGCTTCAAGATCCGCAACCAGGCGGTGGACTCCATCATGCTCAACGAGGCCTGCTCCTCCGGCTGCGGCTCCTTCATTGAGACCTTCGCCAAAGCCCTGGGCTATTCCATCGCGGACTTCGCCAAGCTGGGCCTGTTCGCCCAGCACCCGGTGAATCTGGGCTCCCGCTGCACGGTCTTTATGAACTCCAGCGTCAAGCAGGCCCAGAAGGACGGAGCCAGCGTGGAGGACATCTCCGCCGGTCTTTCCATCTCCATCGTGAAAAACGCCATCTACAAGGTCATCCGCGCCGCCTCCCCTGATGACCTGGGACAGCACATCGTGGTCCAGGGAGGCACCTTCCACAACGACGCGGTGCTCCGGGCCTTTGAGCTGGAGCTGGGCCGGGACGTCACCCGCCCCACCATCTCGGGCATCATGGGGGCCTTCGGCGCAGCCCTGGCCGCCCGGGATCTGGAGCTGGAGCAGAGCGCTCTGCTCTCCCCTCAGGCCCTGGAAAAATTCACCCACACCGCCAAGCCGGCCACCTGCGGCCTGTGCACCAACCACTGCTCTCTCACCGTCAACGCCTTTGACGGCGGGCGGCGTTTTATCTCAGGCAACCGCTGCTCCCGCCCCTTGGGTGAGGAGCCCACCCGGCACCCCGACCTGATGCGGTATAAATACGCAAAGCTCCGCTCCCTCCACGGCAAGGGCAGCGGGGACGGTTCCCGGGGCAGGATCGGCATCCCCTTCGGCCTGAATATGTATGAGAATCTGCCCTTCTGGTTCGAACTGTTCACCCGCCTCAACTTCGAGGTGGTCCTCTCCCCGGAGTCCAGCCGGAAGCTCTACCTCAAGGGACAGCGCACCATCCCCTCGGACACGGTGTGCTACCCCGCCAAGCTGCTCCACGGCCATGTAATGTCCCTGGCGGAGCAGGGGGTAGACGCCATCTTCTACCCCTGTATGCCCTATAATTTCAACGAGGGCGTCAGCGACAACAACTACAACTGCCCGGTGGTGGCCTACTACCCGGAGCTGCTGGCCGCCAACGTCCCTGCTCTGAAACAGGTCCGCTACCTGTACCCGTACTTCGGCCTGCACCGCCCCCGGGATTTCGAGCGGAAGGCCGGCGAGTGGTTTTTCAACGAGTTTCAGATCCCCAAGCGGGAGACCGCCGCCGCGGCCAAGGCGGCATACGCAGCTTACGAGGCTTATAAGGACGACCTGCGGCAGACCGCCCAGACATACATCGCCCAGGCCCGGGCAGAGGACCGTCCCATTCTGGTGGTAGCCGGCCGCCCCTATCACATGGATCCGGAAATCAACCACGGCATCAACGACCTGATCACCTCCTTCGGCTTCACCCTCATCACAGAGGACGCGGTGGCCTGGCTGGAAGATAAGACCCCCCGCCATGTGCTCAACCAGTGGACCTATCACGCCCGGATGTATAACGCAGCCCGGTATGTATGCACCCAGCCGGACATGGATCTGATCCAGCTGGTTTCCTTCGGCTGCGGCATCGACGCAATCACCGGTGACGAGATGCGCTCCATCCTGGAGGACGGCGGCAAGCTGTACACTCAGCTGAAAATTGATGACATCAGCAACCTGGGCGCTGTCAAGATCCGGATCCGGAGCCTGATCGCGGCAATTGACGCAAGAAAGGCCAATTCTTAGGGCGCAGGGACCCCAGCGCGCCGCAGATCACAGGCGTGTCCAGCGGTCACGCCCTGCAAGAAAGGAACATTTCTATGGCGAAATTAGTATATGATGAGACCGGCCGCCTCCTTTTCACCAAGGAAATGAAGGAGGAGTACACCATCCTCATGCCCCAGATGCTGCCCATCCACTTCGGGATGTTCCGCAAGCTGCTGGAGCTGGAAGGCTACCATGTGGACCAGCTGAACAACGACGGCCGGTCCGTGGTGGACGAGGGTCTGAAATATGTCCACAACGACACCTGCTACCCCGCTCTGCTGGTCATCGGGCAGTTCATGGACGCCATCAAGCATGGGGGCTACGACCCCCACAAGGTGGCCCTGTTCATCACCCAGACCGGCGGCGGCTGCCGGGCCAGCAACTATATCCATCTGCTGCGGAAGGCCCTGGCCAAGGCGGGGATGGACTATATCCCTGTGATCTCCGTCTCCTTCGGCCTGGAGAAGAACCCTGGCTTCAGCCTGAGCGTGGACCTGATCCGCAAGCTGGTATACGGTATGATGTACGGCGACCTGATCATGTGGGTATCCAACCAGGTCCGCCCCTATGAGGTGGAGGCGGGCGCCGCCGACGCCATGGTGGAGCGCTGGACCCAGCAGCTGGTGGACCGCTTCCAGGCGGGAAAGGGCATGAGCCGCAAGCAGATGCGCCGGATCTTCGATGAGATCTGCGCCGACTTTGCCACTATCCCGGTGACCGGTGAGCAAAAGGTCCGGGTGGGCATCGTGGGCGAGATCTATGTGAAGTTCTCCTCCCTGGGCAACAACCACCTGGAGCAGTTCCTCCTGTCCGAGGGGGTGGAGCCTGTGGTCCCCGGCCTGACCGACTTTATGATCTTCAAGATCTACAACCGGGTGGCCGATGTAGACCTGTACGGCGGAAAGCTGATCAAGAAGGCCGCCTGCCGCGCCTTTATGTCCTATATCCAGAGCTGCCAGAAGGATATGATCCAGGCTCTGGAGCGCTCCGGCCGCTTCCGCGCCCCGGGCACCTTCGACGACCTACACAAACTCATCCACGGCTACTTGGGCGACGGCAACAAGATGGGCGAAGGCTGGCTGCTCACCGCTGAGATGCTGGAGCTGATCCACACCGGTACCGGCAACATCGTCTGCACCCAGCCCTTCGGCTGCCTGCCCAACCACATCGTGGGCAAGGGGATGATCCGCAAGCTGAAGGACGACTACCCCATGAGCAACATCGTTGCCATCGACTACGATCCCGGCGCCACCCGGATCAACCAGGAGAACCGGATCAAACTCATGCTGGCCAACGCCAAGGGCCTGGCTCAGCATCAGGCCGCCGTCCCCCACAGCAGCGAGCCTGTCCAGGTGGAGAAGCCCCGCTCCCTCACCCATGCCGGAGCCCACGCCTGAGTGTTCCGGACAAACAAACAGGACCAATAAAACGCTCCTTCTCCGGTCTCTCTCCGGAAAAGGAGCGTTTTTTCTATGCTTGATGTACAGCTCGGTCAGCGGTGATCCACCGCATACATATAGTCGATCAGATCCAGCACCTTGTTGGAATAGCCCCACTCGTTGTCATACCAGGCGATGAGCTTCACAAAGCGGTCATTCAGCATGATGCCCGCGGTCTCGTCCAAAATGGAGGTATGGGGGTTCCCGATAATATCGGAGGAGACGATCTGGTCCCGGGTATAGGACAGGATCCCCTTCATGGGGCCGGCAGCCGCCTGATGGACCGCCTCGCAGATCTCCTCATAGGTGGTGGAGGTACACAGGCGGGCGGTCAGATCCACCACGGATACGTCGTTGGTGGGGACGCGGAAGGACATCCCGGTCATCTTCCCCTTCAGCTCCGGCTTCAGCAGGTCCCCATATCCCTCCACCACCGTATCCCCAATCAGGTTGGTATTCACCATAAGGACGCTGGGCACGTCCGTGAACCGGCTTAAGTTGCCCTCCTGGTTCTTAAACTCATCCCTGACCATGTCCTCATTCTCATTCACATAAGGCTCAAACAGCTCCTGTCTGGGCATGGTGGTGGAAAGGGAGCCGCCCCAGAATATGTCGCAGGCCGGTTCCCTGTGCGCCTCCACCATGGATAGCAGTTCCCCGGTCCCCCCGGTCTGCACAAAGGTCTTCACCCCGGTCCTGCCCTCAAACTCAGACACAATGGGGTTTATAAACTCCAACGGATGAGGGCAGTAGATAACCAGCGCCTCATCCGTCTCACCGGCAGCCCCGGCCTCCCCGCTGCCCCCGCATCCTGGGAGACAGAGGGAAATACCTATGGCTGCCGCATATATGATCCAATTCTTTTTCATTTAGTTTCCAGTGCCTCCCGGCGTTCATTGGATGATGAATGTCCATATGCTTAATTGTATCAACCAGCTGAAAGAATGTAAACCCCCTTGGGGTCGAAATCCAGATACGCCTTCTCGCCCACCTCGTAAATCCTCCGGTTCACCGGATTATAATCCGTTATCTGAATCATCATGTTCCCCACCATGACCTCATAGTACTGGTAGGAACCCATGAAGGTGGAAAGGCTAACCGTTGCCTCCAAAAGCCCCTGTTCCGCCAGGGTGGCCCCCTCCGGGCGGATGACCAGGGTGGCGTCCGCGCCGGAATCTGCATGGGCAAAATTATTGACCTCCAGCTCCTGTCCCACCACATCGATCACAGCCTTTTCACCGTTCACGGTTTTCACCTTTGCATCCAGGAAATTGGCCTCTCCGATAAAGTCAGCCACAAACTTGGAGGAGGGATGATAATAGATTTCCCTGGGCGTGCCGAT
>ENA-OWPD01001929-OWPD01001929.1-human-gut-metagenome-genome-assembly--contig:-NODE-1929-length-13636-cov-4.450409_pt1 | contig 13636 bp, 10 predicted proteins | sample MGYA00248262_ERZ651842 | MGnify/ENA primary metagenome ERZ651842 (study PRJEB26924, sample SAMEA4378253) | human gut metagenome | biome: human gut; feature: human-associated habitat; material: faeces... | reverse complement strand
TGTTCATAACCATCCAGGAGGATGTACCGTTTCCAATAATACCAAATATCTGTTTTTTAAATTTACCGTTGGTTATTATATGGATTCCGGATGCAAAAGTCAAGATTTTTTTATAAATATGGTACCCCCGGGGTCTCCGGATAGCTGCCCATTGCGATCAGACGTTCCAGACCGATCTGTCTTTGCTGTGATGTAACTGCACCATCGGCAATGTACGGCATTTCATGATTTCTTCTGTAAACGTTGTCCATTTTTTTGATTCCCCACATATTTTAATCGAGTGAAACAAACAGCCAGTACCTTGTAGCTTTACAGACTTCTTACACTTCCCATGATGAAGTAAGAAAATCTATCTGTACATAATCCACTACTGCATTTTTATACGGAGTTTGAATCCAGCACTCTGTTTGATTCTCTTCCGGATATACATTTGTTGTTATACAACTTTCTCCGTGATTCACATAGAGTTCAACACTACTGTGATCAACCAGAATACAAAGTTCCAGACAACCATTATGCAGTTCAAATGGACAGTTCATTCTACCGCCTTCATAATGGTCTCCATGGCTTTTGTCCAAAGTAATAATCTTAGACAGAAAATCAATCTGAATTGCAGTATAACTGGATTCTTTTCCAAGGACACAAATCTCCAGATTTCTTGATTTAATCTTAGTAATATCTAATTTCAAAATTATACGATTACTTCTGTTTGGATCATCATATAGCTTGATTGCTTTTTTACCAATTTCCACATCTGTATAGGTAACAGTCTGAGAAATCAGAGATTCAACTTCCTTTACCGGATACATACACAAGTTGTTTTCACTATCCAAATGTACTTTACGCGGTACACTCAGACAGCCTCTCCAATTTTCCAGACTGGTTGGGCCCCAGTCTGTACACCAGGGCATCCACAGCCATCCATTCTGCCATGCAACCAGTATTCTGTTTCCATCTTTATCTGTAAAAGACTGCGGAGCATAATAATCAAACCCAACATCCATATTTCCCACTTTTTCAATTGTGTAAATACAATTCTCAAAATCCATTGTTCCTACACAATAAAGAGATTTATTATAGTCAGGATGATTCATAGGAGAACATGTGACTACCCATTTCCCATTCAATTCAAACATATCCGGACATTCCATCATGGTTCCCAGTTTACCGTTGGATTCCAGAACATTTCCCTTGTACTTCCAATTAAAAAGATCATCCGATTCATACAGGCAAATACGACCATCTCCATCTGCAATGGCACTTCCTATGCATCCGCCAACCACCATATACCATCTTCCATTGTGTTCAAACACCTTGGGATCACGAAAATCATTGGAAAATCCCTGTGGCGGCTCTTTTATTACCGGATTACCTTCATATTTTTCAAAATTCACACCATCTTTTGAGGTCGCAATACACTGTGTCTGACGTACTACTCCATCAATTTGTGTTGTTGCTGTATAAAAAAGAAATAAAACACCATCTTTCTCAACAGCACTTCCGGAGAAACAGCCTCCTTCCAGGTGACAGTCATACTCCTGGTCAGGTCTTAATGCAATTGGCAGATCTTTCCAGTGGATCATATCTTCACTGACAGCGTGTCCCCAGTGCATAGAACCCCATTCACAACTCTTAGGATTATACTGGTAAAAAAGATGATAAAGTCCTTTATAATATATTAGCCCGTTAGGATCATTCATCCAGGAAATAGGCGGCGTAAAATGATATCTTTGCCGCCATTTCCCTTCAGTTTCCGATCTTTTAAGGGCTCTTTCAAGAGCCTGCTCCATAATTAGTCTACCTTTACATCATCAATATTTCCAAACAATACAGTTACTTCTTTCTTAACCTCTCCCTTATCATCAATTGTCTGATGATAAGTTCCCCAGCCTTTTCCATTGATCCAGAATGTTGTATAGTCTTTTTCATTAATTACAGGTGCAAATGACATTGTCTTATTTACCATATCACAGCTATATCCTGCCAGTGTTGGAATCAGAGAGTAACTGGACATTGGTCTGATATAATGATGACCTGCTTCTGTCTCACTCCATGGGCATCTCTTATAACCGTCATAACGATCTCTGATAGCCTTGATAATTGTAAAGGCCTCTTCAATCATACCTTCTTTAATCATGGTTACGGCAACCTGATATTCAACTCCAGTCCATACCTCATCGCAATATGCAAATGGGAATCTTGGTCTTCCACCTTTCGGCCAGGAGCAGAGAACCAGTCCTGCTTCGTCATTTAACGCATATGTTCTCTGTACATTAGGAACATCATCCATGCATTCTTTGAAATTATATTTATAAATAGACTGCAAAGCTTTCTTTACATGTTCCTTTGGAAGCACATAGCCAAGTCCTGCTGCCTGAGCCATGAACTGGCCAAGGAGCTGATCTGTAAGGCAGCCAATACCATACTGATAGCGATATGCATCTACGTCTTCAAGTTTCTGAATATAATATTCACCGTTAAACAGCTTCTCATCAACTAATACAGAGGCTTTTTCATACAAAGCACGATATTTATCTGCAATATCCTGTTTGCCAAGATGTTCTGCCATTTCTACAACACCCTTGATAGCACCCAGATAAATGGTGTTTGTCATTGTATTTGGACCATAGAACTCAATGTCATATGTGACATGCATTTTTCCATCCAGTACACCGTCTCCATCTGTATCCCACTCTTTAATAGAGAATTCCAGTGCCTTCATCATATTGTCCCAGATGCCTTTGAGGAATTCATCATCACCAGTGTATTTCCACTCTCTGTAAATTCTGAGAATAGAACCAAATTCTCCATCGCAGGCTGGAATCATATCCCATCTGCTTTCTCCCAGACATTTTCTTGCACGGAATGGCATGCATCCATCATCATCCAGTTCTACGTTGAACTCTACATTACGCATTGTAATTTCAAGTTCCGGAAACAGATTTGCAACAGCCGTTGCATAATTCCATACATGGTTAACATTTCCCTGTCCACATCCAACGTAGTCACGAATACCTTCCCAGCCAAGGAAATTGCCATTTTCAATACGGAAGCAGCAATGGCTCTTCATTGACATAATATTTGAGGCAACTGCATCAATAACATATGCCGGAAGTGACGTATTAAATAATGCATTCTCAAAGTCTTTGGATTTTCCTTCAAGATAGTCTTTCTTATCTACTACATATTTACTTACGTCCCATGCATCCTTAAATAAAGTAGCGTAATAGTTACGGATGATATCATAACCACCATTTCTGTAACGCTCTAAATCAGCATCATACTCAATCCATCCCTTAGGACGATTTGGGAAATACCAGGAAATTAAAAATTCAAATTCTTTTTCCTCGTTTGGTTTGATTGTTTCAGAACAGCAGATAGAACTGATTCTTTCCTTCAGGTTTAAGAAGCTGAAATCATAATGAGCAAGTAGGTCACATCCTTTTGCTTCAATTTCCTCTTCTTCTGTTAATTTTCCATCTTCAACAAAATCATCCCAGAAATCCTGTGCGTTATCAGTCCACTGTCCATGAAGCCATTTCTTTCTGCTGATTCCATTTTCATTTGTAGTTGCAATTGACATGGAACCAAATTTCATATCTTTCTCTGTAAGATTTTTAGCTTTATAATACCAGCCTTTTAATCCAGCTTCTTCACGATATTCATTTTCAACCTGATCTACCAGTTTAACATTATTGAAAACATCATATCCATCAAAACCAACTACGTTCGCCATCGTACCGACAACAGACACATCAATAGGTTTGTTTGTCGGGTTAGACACTTTATATTTAATAATTGCTGTTGGAATACCAGAATTGTCTGCATCCAGCGGAATAAAAGGTGTATACGCTTCCATACGAACCTTTACCGGAACTTTACTGTCTTCCAAATCTACATAAACAAATGGCTGCTTTCCAACCATTTTGGATTTTTCAAATCTTGGAATTCCTGCTAACTCGCCATTCAGAAATCCATGGGATTTATAAAATGGGGGTTTGATTTTTGATTCAAGAATTCTGCTTACAGGTTCTTCTCCCTCTTCCTTTGTACGAATTGCAAAGAAAGAAAATGGTACAAACTGTCCCTTTCCAGGCCAGTTAAAAATTTCCCAATCTAATAACTGTCCTCTTGCACCTACTGAAATGTTTCCTGTTCCGATTCCACCAAGAAGGAATTTTGCCACGTTTGCATCTCCCTGATAGGAAATCTCTCCGCCTGTTTCAAACAACTCAACCTTGGAATGTAATAAATCTTTGTTCATATCATTAGCCTCCTGTTATATTTGTTATATTTGTTATATTTGTTATATTTGTTAATATTATTTTATTATCCTTTCACTCCTACATGGGTCATACTCTTGACAATCCATTTCTGTCCAATCAGAAATACAATAAGAACTGGCAGAATAGCAAGAACTACTGCTGCAAATACTACATTGTCTCCTGTTGAGAGCGGCTGTTTTATTGACAAAATTCCGACTGGAAGTGTAAGTTTCTCCGTATCATTGATCATAATAAATGTTGTAAAATAATCGTTCCAAGAATATGTAAATACAATAATTGCTAACGATGCCAATGTTGATTTCGCCATTGGCAGCATAACTGAAATAAATGTTCTGATCGGTCCTGCGCCATCAATTGCAGCTGCTTCATTCAATTCTTTAGGAACTCCCATAAAGAACTGTCTCATCATAAAGACTCCAAATGCACCTGCCAGACCAGGACAACTTGCACCGAAAATTGATGGAAGCGTAACTGCCCAGGATGTGTTAATCACTCCCAGCATTGTCATGATTTTGTATAATGCTACAATCGTAACCTGAACCGGAACCATCATTGCAACCATCAGCAATACAAACATAATATTTTTTCCTGGAAAATCAAACTTTGCATATGCATATCCTGCAATAGCACCATGCAAACTCATGCTAAGTGTAATAATCACACTTATTTTTAAGCTGTTCTTCATAAATACAAAAAACGGAATAGTATTTGAAAATAATTTTTTAAAATATCCTAATCTCATTTCTGTAAAAAATGGAGGCAACCATTTAGGCGGTAATGAAATTGCTTCACTATATGTTCTGAATGATGCTGAAAGCACCCAAAGAAATGGTGCAATTATCAAAAATGCTATACCAAACATGATAATAGTCAGCAGGATATGGCTTACTTTTATTGTTTTTCCAAATAAATGTATTTTCTTATTCATAATGTACCCACCACTTGCTTCCTACAAATTGAAATACTGTTACGATACCAATAAGAATCAAAAGCATAATTGATAGTGCCGACGCTGTTCCATAGTCAAACGATGTGAATCCCTTTTCAGCAATCAACATAACCAAACTTCTTGATGAATCTCCCGGTCCTCCGTTCGTCAATACATAAATAGATTCATATATTCTCAGTGCGCCTGTTACATTCATAACAAGAACAAAAAATATCTGTGGTGATGCTACCGGAATAATTATCTTAAAAAAGCGCTGTACTACATTCGCGCCATCAATGCTGGCAGCCTCCAAAAGCCCTTGATCTACATTCTGTAATCCTGCTAATATCAAAAGCATTGACATACCAGAGTTTTTCCAGATATCCAAAATCATAACAGAAAATTTAGAATAAGCCTGATTATTCAACCATCCAATTTTAGCGATTCCAAGTTGTCCCAGATAATAGTTGATAACCCCTGCATCTGTCTGAAAAAAGGCTTGCCAGATGATTGCCACAAACGTTAGTGCTACTAACGATGGAAAAAAATAAACAGACCTAAAAAATACGGTTATTTTTTTGGGCAGAATGTTGTCAACCAGCACAGCAAGAATAAGTCCTATTGCTGTATTTCCCAATGAACAACATATGGTGTACCATAAAGTATTTTTCAGAGCAGTTAAAGATCTGACATCTGCAAATATTTTTTTATAATTCTCCATTCCTGCAAACGTACTGGCACCAGTAAATACGTTGTATTTGTGAAATGAAATTCCAATTACCCATATAATTGGAATAAGTACAAAGCATATAAAGCCAATAAATGATGGAAGTGTAAAAAGATACGCTGCTTTTAACTCTTTTTTATCCCATTTATGTTTGTTTTTCTTCTTATTCACCGATTTTTTCCTCCTTTATGGATAAAACCGTCTTACATTCTGCCAGGAGGATGAAATCCTCCCGGCTCTACCTTCTACTGAATCTCACTCTCAATCTCACGCTGCGCATCATCCATTGCCGCCTGAGGCTCTTTCGCTCCAGAGAACACTTCCTCCAGCTCACGTAAGAAAGTCTGCTCAAGGTTTCCGAAATAGCTTGGAGCTGCAATTGGATCTGCAATTGTAACAGCTTTCCAGATTCCCATAATATTATCAGGGCATGTTCCCATAATATCTGTAGATGTTGCCAATGCTTCTGTTGGCGGTACCTGCTGGCCGCCTGCTGCAACAGCTGTTAATGTTTCATCAGAAACCATTTCTTTCAACAACTCAACTGCAAGATCCTTATGCTCTGTTGTAGAACCAATGCACCATGCAGATCCTCCATATACGGAACCGTCTTTCTCTTTTACCGGCCACTGAACACAATCAAAATCATCATTTGTTAATCCTGCATCCTGCCAGGTATTTAATACCCAACGGCCAGCACCAACCATAGCAACCTGATTATTTGCAAACATAGTATATCCGTCTGAGCTGATTGGTTCTGGACAAATACCATCTTTATACATACCATTTAAGAAATCTACTGCTTCCACAATACCTTCACTGTTAACAGTAGGTGTCTCGCCATCCTCACCAACTAATGCTGCATTGTTGGTTGACCACCACGGTGTAAGCTGAAAGTAAGTGCATGGGAAACAAAATCCGTAAACACCATCCTTGGTAAGCTTCTCAGCAGTTTCTCTGAACTGATCCCATGTCCATCCATCCTGTGGATACTCTAAACCTGCATCATCAAACATATGCTTATTATAATAAACTACCATTGTCTGAGCTCCGTTCGGCAAGCCGTATAATGAATCACCAGAACTAAATCCATCAAGCAAAGACGGTGCATATTGATCTTTTTTAGCTGTAAGTTCTTCATCTCCGGCAATAATGTCATCAAGCGGTACTAACAGATCATTGCTGACGGCCATATTAACAGCTTCCAGACCAAGACTGATTACATCCGGTGCCTCTCCAGAAGTACTCATGGTAATCCATTTCTGAATAAAATCTGACCAGGACTCAACCGGTACACAAGTTTGTTCCACTTTTACATTTGGATTTTCCTCATTAAAACGAGCAATGGCATCATTTGCAATCTTTTCCTCATCAGTATTTCCCCAGTTTAATACTCTAAGAGTCACTTTATCCTCTGCATGAACAATAGTAGCTGCTGACATAGACATTGTTGCTATAAGACCTAATGCAATCGCTTTTTTCATCATTTTTCTCATATTCTAAAACCTCCATACCTTGACGTGGAAAGGTTTCCACGTTTGTGTTTTAAAAAAATTTCCTTTCAGAAATCCTTAGCTTCAATACATTATTTGATACGAATTACCTAGATGTGCGCTCATCCTTCATGGTTATGAGTATATACTCTGCCCTTATTTTTGTCAATAGTTTTGCGTGGAATCCGTTCCATTTTTATTATTTTTGTTTGTTTTGCACAAATTCAATTAGAATAAATTGTAACACTTTCTTCCACGTATTATTCTTTATCATCTGTCGTATCTCCCAGAAGTAATGTAGGCTTATAAAATACTTTTTTATTATGATACTTTTTCCCTTGTATCATATTAAGCAAAATATTAACTGCACGTTTTGCCAGCTCCTCAATAGGCTGCTGTACAACAGTCAGGTTCATAACTCCAACCTTCGCTACATAAGTTCCATCATAAGCTACTACCTTTACATCTCTTGGAACTTTTTTCTTACGTTTTAATAATTGTCTTATACATGCAATTGCTACCATATCCACTGCAAAAATCCCATCAATATCCGGATACTTGTCCATAAGCATATCTGCCATTACATCATACTGTCCATAATCAAAATCATTCCAGTCCATTTCATGGGAATAAACAGTCACACCATGTTTTTTCATGTATCGCTCAAACTCATAATGCCTTTCATGTGACGGAGAGTCAACTACTCGAGCACCTTGAATCTGTAACACACAACGACAATTATTTCTAATCAGTTCCTCAGCCGCCAATTTTCCACCGATCTTATGATTTGTTGAAACGACGGGAATACTCTCACCCAAAAAACGATCCAGTGCAACAATAGGTCCCTGCACACCTTGATATTCCTCAAAATCCAGCAGGTGGCTTCCTGCTATGATTCCATCCACAATATGTCTGTTCAACATATTAATGTATTCTTTTTCGTAGTTCCGCTTACTGTAGGTACTACAGATCATTGTCTTATATCCCTTTTTCATCAGTTCTGCTTCTGCATATAAAACTACCTCTGCAAAAAACGGATGTGATATTTTGGGAATAATAATTGCGACAATTCCACTTTTCTTACTTAACAAATTTCTTGCAAGTTCATTTGGAATATAATTTAATTCTTTCATTGCGGTCTCTACTTTAATTCGTGTTTCATCCGATACATACCCTGTAGAATTTAAAACCCTCGATACCGTACCAACACCAACTCCAGCCTTCTGTGCTACTTCTTTTATACTAGCCAAACAATCGCCTCCTTCACTTTCATACAAACTATTTTTTTCTGTTATTATGTTGTATTTCATATTGTATGTAACAATAGTATATCATTTGCCATTTTATATTACAATCTTTTTGGATATTTTTTATAAAATTAAATTATTAGAACTCATTTTATGCAATAATTTGCACAGTTTGTTTTAACCTCAGTAAAGCCTTCATACAGCGCAGAATGGGTTCCATATTTCTTTATTGGCAAAATACCAGTCATATACACTTTAATATCCACATAATGTTTTCAGCCATCATTTTGTCTCCACAGTTTTGCAGTGCCATATGTTCGCTTATAGCTTGAAAGCCTTTTGTTTAGTGGCTGACAGGCTTTTTTTATTTTGAAAATTAATCATATTTTAATAGCGTTTTATAGCGCCCTATGATATAATAGGTATTATACTAAACGGAGTACCTATTATGTATCTTAAAAAAACACCAAACACCCATGGACGAATTCGCCTTTCCATCGTTGATAATTATTATGACAAAGTTAAAAAATGTTCCCGGCAGAAAACAGTGGAGTCTGTTGGCTGGCTTGATGAACTTGAAAAACAGTATGATGACCCGATCGCCTATTTTACAAAACGCGTGGCACAACTCAATGAAGAAAAACAGAAAAAACAGGCTCCAATCAACTTTACTTTTTATGATTCAGACAGACTTTGTATCGGTGATAACCTGCGAAAAAACTTCGGCTATGCTGCGTTGAGCCAAATCTATCATGAGCTTGGCATCCATACATTCCTGACCAATCGGCAACGTCATTCTAAAGAACAGTATGATTCCAATACTATTATGAAGATGCTTGTTTATTCCAGACTCCTCTTTCCGGCCTCAAAGAAATCTTCCTATGACAGTCGGGAACGTTTTTTCGAAAATACGGAGTACTCACTGGATGATGTTTACCGCTGTCTTTCTTTTTTAGTTAAGCACAGGGAAAACTTACAGATATGGATGAATGACTGCATCAAAAAGGATTATGGCAGGGATACCAGCCTGATTTATTATGATGTTACTAACTACTATTTCGAAACAGACGAACAAAATGACTTTCTCCATAAAGGTGTCTGTAAAGAACACCGGCCTAATCCTATCGTACAAATGGGACTGTTCATTGATAACAAGGGAATTCCCATTACTTATGAATTATTTCCCGGAAATACCAACGACTGTCTGCCCTACCAACCAAACTTAGGGCGCATAAAAAAACAGTTTGATCTTGGCCGGGTAATCACTGTTGCTGATAAGGGAATGACAACAGATGATAACATCTGGTATACAATCAACACTCCCACCCATGACGGATATGTTTTCAGTATGTCCATCCGGGGAGTTGAAAAAAGCATCAAAGATTATGCCCTCAAAGATGAGGGGTATGAATGGCTCGGCAAGGAATATAAACGGAAATCCCGTAAATGTCCAAGAACCATTCAGGTTACTTCTGTTACCGGAAAAAAGATAAAAAAACAGGTGGATGAAAAGCAGGTTGTTTTCTGGAGTGAGAAATATGCCAAACGGGCAAAAGCAGAACGGGAAGCTGCTTTGATGAAGGCAAGAGATCTGGCAGAAAATCCAGGAAATTATACAAGAACCACTTCTTATGGAGCTGCTAAATATGTAAAAAAAATAGATTATGACAAAGAAACCGGAGAAATCCTCGCTTCCTCCTCCATTCTGAGCCTTGATGAGGAAAAGATTCGGGAAGAGGAGGCATTGGACGGTTACTACATGCTCCTGACCAGCGAAATGGAAGCGTCAGATGATGAGATCATCGACATGTATCGAGGATTATGGCGGATTGAAGAATCCTTCAAAGTAACCAAAAGTGAACTAGAAGCCAGACCCGTATATGTCTGGACTAAGGAACATATCGAAGCACACTTTCTGACCTGTTTTGTAGCTCTGATAATCGCAAGAATACTGGGAAATAAGCTCGAACATAAATATAGCGTTGGGACGATCCTTGAATCTTTGTCAAAAGCAGAATGCAGTCTGGTTCAGCAAAACTACTACTCATTTGACTACTATGATGAAGTGCTAAAAGATATCGGATTGATTATGGACATTGATTATGGGAAACGTATTCGGACTTTAGGAGAAATAAAAAAAATTTTAGCAAAGACAAAAAAGTAGAAAAAACGCCATGAAAAAATGACAAAACAGAGAAGCCGCAATCCAGTATAAACACTCGGATTGCGGCCGTTTATAATCTACTTTACCTGCAAAAGTCAGGATTTGTGTTGTTCATAACCATCCATGAGGATGTACTGTTTCCAATATAAAACCAAATATCTTTTTTCTTAAATTTACCGTTGATTATTATATGGATTCCGGATACAAAAGTCAAGATTTTTTTATAAATAGGGTGTCCCGGGGATCTCCGGATAGCTGCCCATTGCGATCAGAAGCTCCAGACCAATCTGTCTGGCATTCAGTACTGCTGTTTTTGCAGCGCTGGCATCTCCGGAAACAGCCAGTATCACCTCATTGGAATGACTGGTTCCTCTGTCAGGTGTCATATATCTTGCAATAGAAAGGGACGCCGACTTCATTGCAGTATCTGCCATTACCAGCCCGATTGCAGCCGGAGAACCAGCCATAAAACCAAAGGCTTCTCCCATAGGTACTCCGAAAGCCTTATTCAGAGCCTGTCCTGCACTGGCGGAATAAGCAAACTCCAGATGACCGCTCTCACTGATATAGACCTCTCCTGCATATTTATTAGTAAGCTCCAGCGCCATAGATATAGCATGACGCACATCGGAAACATCAGAGCCTCCAAGAACAATATAGTTACCATGGCCGCCCCAGCCCTTTGTATCCCTTGGTAATTCTATGGAAAGAACCTCCGTGTTGGTTGCTTTTACCGCATCATCTATAGCAGTCAGCTGCCCTGCTGCTCCTGTACGGGAACTGAACAATCCCAGGCAATGATACTTCGTTCCTACATTCATCTCTTTAAGCAAAGTGTCATCAATTCCGGAGATCACCAGTCCGATGGTATCCAGAACTGCTGTGCCTACAAATTCACTGCGCGTACAATGTGTACTGATCTCATGTACATCTATCATATAAAATTACCTCTCTGACTATCATATTTTCCAGATAATAAAAGCCTTTTTCATTTATATTTAGCTTACCATGTTCACATCTGATGTGCAATGAATTTTCTTGACAGATTATTTTTCAATATGCACTGCACCAACTGCGCGGATATTCATCGGATATACATTTTCTTTTCCTGCAAATTCAGAAATATAGGAAACATAATTCTCTGTCTCATCTTCTGGCACTACGCACATAATAACACCGGCAAATCCACCGCCATGGATACGGCAGATACCTTTGCCCAGCTTCTCAAGGAAAAGATCTGTCAGTGCAAGTGCAACAGAAATCTTCTGCTCTGTATATGCCTTGATCGGATAGCAGTTCTGAAGCAGTTCCCAGGAAGATTTTCCGGATTCGCTGAGAAGCTTTAATACTGTCTCCCCGTCTTTCTCTTCCACTGCTTTTGCAGCCTTTTCTACTCTTTCATTCTCCTTGAAGAAATGGATTGCTCTTAAGATTGCTCTGTCATTGTCAATCTTATCAATATTTGCAAGCACTTTATCAAGAGTTGTCTCACAGAGAAGCTCTGCTCCTGCTGCCTTTGCTGCTTCTTTCATCTCCATAGGGATCTCAGAGTACTCTGCACTCAGATCAGCATGTCCTTTTCCTGTATTTACGATCACAAGGTGATGGTTATAGTCATGGAAAGAGAAGTTTACTTTCTCATATTTCGGGTTTTCTCTGTCAGAGAAATCAAGAAGAATCGGGCCTCCAACTGCACATGCAAGCTGATCCATCAGTCCGGAAGCTTTCAGCCAATATACGTTCTCAGCGTACTGTCCTGCTTTTGCATAGTTGATATATGTCATTGCTCCATCATTAAAGAAATAATTAATAATAGAACATACAAGCATTTCGAAAGATGCAGAAGAGCTTACTCCAGCTGCACGGATTACGTTTGTTGTTACATAAGCATCAAATCCTGCTACTTTAAATCCAAATTTCTGAATAGCTTCCACCATACCTGCTACCAGAGATACGGTTCCCTGAGCCTTCGGTACGCTGGCAAGATCATTGATGTCTACGACAACTTCCTTGTCATATCCTTCACTGGTGATACGGATAACACTGCTGTTGTTCGGGTAAGCTGCACCGATGGTATCCATATCAATACTGCCTGCAATCACACGGCCGCCATTATGATCTGTATGGTTTCCGATGATCTCTGTTCTTCCCGGTGCTGTAAAAAATTCTGCTATATCATGATGGTAAATTTCTGCGAAATGATCAGCTACAGCCTGAAAACGTGCTGCTGATTTCTCTGCTTCGCCGTAAATACGTGTCAATTCATTTTTATTTGGAATATTCATTGTAAAAATCCTCCGTTCATTTTTCCGGTCTGACCGCTGATACATAGTTTTATGAGTACTATGTACTGACAATTTTCACGGTTTACAGTGGCAGTGCAGGTGTGAAAACCAGCGGCAGACGGGAATATGTGTATGAAAGTTTGGGAGCAGCCTTATCAGCTACACTCTTGAATTAAAGTATACCCTGCTGTGTCATAAAATTCCTTGATAATCTCAGGGGAAAATAGTAAAATCTTGCGTTTATATCTATATAAGTGTACAATATATTATATAAGTCATCAACAGCAATTTCGCATAACGTTCTTTCTCTGATGCAGCAGGTTGTCTGCAATATTTTCCGGAATTGCTATAAGATAGGATAATTAAAAATCATCATATATTCTCAATGGAGGGAATTAACAGTTAAATATAAATTATAAAATCATATAAGTATATGTTGAGTGTTATAAGATATTAGAGTAGAATATTATTGAAAGGAGTTGATACTTTGAGTAAATATTATTCTA
>ENA-OWPD01001897-OWPD01001897.1-human-gut-metagenome-genome-assembly--contig:-NODE-1897-length-13866-cov-3.677503_pt1 | contig 13866 bp, 8 predicted proteins | sample MGYA00248262_ERZ651842 | MGnify/ENA primary metagenome ERZ651842 (study PRJEB26924, sample SAMEA4378253) | human gut metagenome | biome: human gut; feature: human-associated habitat; material: faeces... | reverse complement strand
TTTATGGCGTGCAGGGAAATGACGCGAAGGATATTCCGTTTCTCTCTCCCCGATGGATGCAGATGCTGCAATATACGGAAAGTGAAGCGTCCCGTTTGGGAATGCAGATTGATATGAATACCGGTACCGGCTGGCCGTTCGGCGGTCCTGAAGTGGGAATAGAAGACGCAGCCTGCAAACTGTTTGTCACGGAATACCGGTTGGAGGGCGGGAATACGCTCGACAAAAAGATAGAAGTCGCCGATAGAAAACAGCGGCCTTATGCCGAATTGGAACGTCTGATGGCTTTTTCCGATAAGGGAAAGTGTCTGGATTTGACGAATAAGGTGAAAGACGGAATGCTATGCTGGAAAGCTCCGAAAGGCAATTGGCGTTTGATTGCCGCCTTTTGCGGCAAGACTTTGCAGAAAGTGAAACGTGCGGCTCCCGGCGGTGAGGGGTATGTGATGAATCATTTCTCGGCCCGTGCCGTGAAAAACTATCTCGGACGTTTTGAACGCGCTTTCGATGGACGGTTCAAGGATACGTCCGGCAGCGCTACCGCTTATCCTCATAATTTCTTTAATGACTCCTATGAGGTTTACGGGGCGGACTGGTCGGAAGGACTTTTTGATGAGTTTCTGGCACGTCGCGGTTATAAACTGGAAGAACATCTGCCGGAGTTTCTGGCGACAGGGGAGCGTTCGGACAAAACCCGACGCATCATCTCCGATTATCGTGAAACTCTCAGTGAATTATTGCAGGAGAACTTTACCCATCAGTGGACGGAGTGGGCGCATCTGCACGGGTCTAAGACCAGAAACCAGGCTCATGGCTCGCCGGGAAATCTGATAGACCTTTATGCTACGGTGGATATTCCTGAGTGCGAAGGCTTCGGCCTATCCGATTTCGGTATACGGGGATTGCGTAAGGATTCGCTGACGCGTCCCAATGACTCCGACCTCTCCATGCTGAAATACGCTTCTTCGGGCGCTCATATCGCCGGCAAACCTTATATTTCTTCGGAGACTTTTACTTGGCTGACGGAGCATTTCCGTACGTCTTTGTCGCAATGTAAGCCGGATATCGACCTCATGTTCGTTTCCGGCGTCAATCATACGTTTTTCCATGGCACGACCTATTCTCCCGCCGAGGCTGCCTGGCCCGGTTGGAAGTTTTATGCTACGGTGGATATGAGCCCGACGAACAGTATATGGCGGGATGCGCCCGCATTCTTCCAGTATATATCCCGTTGTCAGAGCTTCTTGCAAATGGGACAGCCGGATAATGACTTTCTTGTGTATCTGCCGTTGTATGATATGTGGCAGGAGCAGGACGGACGACTGCTGATGTTCGATATTCATAAAATGGCACAGCGTGCTCCGGGCTTTATAGAGGCGGTGCACCGTATCAATGATGCCGGTTACGATATGGATTATATTTCCGATAATTTCATCCGTACGTCTGCTTGTCGCGATAAGAGAATCGTAACGTCCGGCGGAACAACGTATAAGGCATTGGTGGTTCCCGGGGCGCGTTTGATGCCTGCGGATGTACTTGCCAAGCTTCTTGATTTGGCGAAAGAGGGGGCGACTGTTGTATTTTTGGATCAATATCCGGAAGATGTTCCGGGATATGCCGGGTTGGAACGGCGCCGCACGGAATTTAAACGTGCTTTGGAGCAGATAAAGAAATTAGGGAATGAACGTGGTAAAGACCAAACGGTGCTCTTCGGTACGGATTATGCCCGTACGCTGGCACAGACCGCTGCCATACCGGAGGCGATGAAGGCATCTTTTGATTTGAGTTGTATTCGTCGCAAAAACACGGAGGGCTATCATTATTTCATATCCGCACTGACCGGGAAAGATACGGAAAGTTGGATACCGTTGGCTGTACCTGCACGTTCGGCTATGCTTTATAATCCGATGAACGGATCTTCCGGTAAGGCTCTTCTGCGCCAGAAGGATGGCAAGACGGAAGTTTATTTACAATTGGCTTCCGGGGAATCAGCCATATTGAAGACTTTCACGGAAGCTGATGTACAGGTTCCGGAATGGAAGTATCAGACTGTTGCGCAGGGAACTGTCGAACTGTCCGGTTTATGGAGCCTGCGGTTTGTGGAAAGCGCTCCTGCGGTACATAGTGTACCGGATTCCGTTTCTTTGGGCTCATGGACGGATTTATCCTTTGAAGGTGCCGGAACAACTATGGGAACAGGTTGCTATACAACCGCTTTTGTGATTGAAAATCCCGCCTCTGCTCAGGATTGGCAGCTCTCACTCGGTGACGTTCGTGAAAGTGCCCGTGTACGTATCAATGGCAGGGAGGTTGCCACTTTGTGGGCTGTACCCTATTGTTGCCCCATCGGGCAATACTTGCGTCCGGGAAAGAATATTCTGGAAATAGAAGTGACCAATCTTCCTGCCAACCGCATAGCCGATATGGATCGCCGTGGAGTGAAGTGGCGTATCTTCAAAGATATAAATATTGCGGCGCTTGGTTATAAAAAAGGGACTTATGCCGGTTGGGAACCTGTACCGAGCGGTTTGTTAGGCCCTGTACGTATTATACCGCTGAAGATAACTAAAAACGAAATGCAATGAAAAAAATCAGTCTGGCCGGAGTAGCGTTTGTCTGCGCTTTCTGCTCCTTACACGCTCAAGACCCGCGTGAACGAAACTATTTCTATGAGATTCTTGACCCTAAGCACGAGCCTAAACCGTTGGCAGAGGGATTCGCTCAAGAACGGATTACTGAGAAATTAAATCGCGGACTGGCAGTCGCTCCTTCCCGGGACGGCAAATCCGTGTATCTCAGCTGGCGTTTGCTGGCATCGGATGCTCCTGCCACGGCTTTCCATGTATATCGTGAAGTAGACGGAAAGACTCGTCGCTTGACGAAAAAAGCCGTTTCCCGTACTTGCGACTTTGTGGATGTCACCCCTCATGAACAAGCCGTTTATTGGGTGGAGGCTGTTGTAAAAGGACAGAAACCGGTTGTATCGGAAAAACGGAAGGTTGTATCGGCCGATTTGAAACCTTATACATCTATCCGCCTGAAAGATAATGCAAAAGCCGGAAAGATAGCGCTGGCCGACCTGAACGGTGACGGGGCTTATGATTATATCATCCGTACTCCCGAAACAAATGTCGACCCGGGCATGCCGGGTGACACTACCGGAAAAACTTATAAAATATCCGCTTATTTGAGTGACGGCACTTATCTGTGGACATACGATATGGGGCCGGGTATTGAACCGGGTATCTGGTACTCGCCTTTCATCGTTTACGATTTCAATGGAGACGGTAAGGCCGAAGTGGCGATTAAAACGGCGGGTGCCGACTATGTGAAGAACGGGAAAGGGCGCGTTTGCGGCGGGAGTGAATATCTTTCCGTATTGGACGGCATGACTGGACAGGAGATAGACCGCGTGGATTGGCCTGAACGCAATGACCGTTACGGAAATCTGATTCGACAGAATCGCAATCAGATGGGAGTTGCCTATTTAGACGGAAAGACGCCGTTCATACTGGCGGCACGCGGTACTTATAAGTTGATGGTTGTGGATGCCTGGATGTTGAAAAACGGTAAATTGGAACGTGTGTGGCGTTGGGATGGTGATGAGGAAAATCCTATTGTCCGTAGTATGGGCGCGCATAGCATGGTTACTGCCGATGTAGACGGTGACGGCCGCGATGAGGTTATGTTAGGCTCTTGTATGCTCGATGATAACGGAACGCTTTTGTGGTCCTCGGGATTGGGACACAGCGACAAAGCGTATCTTTGCAAGTTGCGTCCCGATATGGAGGGCATGCAGGTGTTTATGGTAAGTGAACCGAAAAAGGAAGACGGCCGTGGCGTTTCGGTAGTGGATGCTGCTACGGGTAAATTGATATGGGGTATCGGACATACGACCTATCATGTAGGCGACGGCATGGTAGCGGATTTTGACCCTGCTCATCCCGGATTGGAGTGTTTTGCCAGCGAAGACCGTAAAGGAGGAAGCACCGACAGATATTTGCTTACTGCCGACGGAAAGAAACTGCAAGTACCTCAAGATGAGATACCCGGTTGCCGTAACTGGATATGGTGGGATGCCGATTTGTTGCGTGAGACATTCAAAGGAGACGATAACCGTTGGGGAGCAGGTTCCTCTTCCGGTGGACGTGACCAGAGTATCTGGAAATGGAAAGGTGAGATATTAACGGAAAATATCAAAGGGGATATATTGCTGATGGCTGATATGGAAGGTGATTGGCGCGAGGAACTGATAACGGCTTTACCCGGCGAACTGCGTATCTATCGCACCAATATTCCTGCGACAGACCGTAGGGTAACGTTGATGCAGGACGCTTTGTACCGTAGCTATGTAGCTCATCGTAGTATGGGGTATCCTCAGGCGCCTGTACCGTCTTATTATTTAGGAGATAATTAATGTATGTATCGGAAAATATGTTCCGGTACGTTTGCTAACTTTAAAACGCTATTAAGAATGACAAAACCATTGTATGTAATCGCTGCTATTTGTTTATGGCTATTCAGTGCTTGCCAGTCTGCGGACTATAAGTATGAAGCTGTTTATCGTAACCTGCCTTTTGACATGCGCCGAGGTTTCCCGACCGTACGGTTAATTTGGCAGAGTTCAATGCTGTCGGTAATGGAGAAACTCTATGTACATCGGCTTTTGCCGATGCAATCAATACCCTTTCCGAACAAGGGGGAGGGCATCTCGTTGTTCCTGCCGGTGTTTGGCTGACAGGGCCTATTGTGTTGAAAAGTAATATCGATTTGCATTTGGAAAAAGGAGCCGTTATCCTTTTCTCTCCCGATGTAGACCTCTATCCTTTGGTGGAAACTGTATTTGAGGGTTTGGATACCCGTCGTTGCCAGTCGCCTATTTCCGGTCGTAATTTGGAGAATGTGGCGATAACAGGCGAGGGAGCTATCGACGGAAACGGTCATTACTGGCGCCCGCTGAAGCGTGAGAAAGTAACGGAGAGTGTTTGGAAGCAGACGACAGCCCGTGGCGGCGTATATAAACGTCCTACTTACTGGTTCCCTTATCCTGAAACTTTGAAAGGAGACACTATCAGTAATATGAATGTCCCTCAGAATCTGCAAACGGAAGAAGAGTGGCAAAGTGTCCGTCATTTCCTTCGTCCGGTAATGGTGAGCCTGATAGAATGTAAGAATGTATGGTTGCAAGGAGTGATATTCCAGAACTCTCCGGCATGGAACTTACATCCGCTGATGTGTGAGAATGTACTGGTTGAAGACGTGCAGGTGCGTAATCCGAGCTATGCGCAGAATGGTGACGGACTGGATTTGGAATCTTGCAAAAACGCGCTGATTGTGAATTCTACTTTTGATGTGGGAGATGACGGAATCTGCCTGAAAAGCGGTAAGGATGAAGATGGCCGCCGTCGTGCACGTCCTTGTGAAAATGTAGTGGTAGATGGCTGTACGGTATTTAAAGGACATGGAGGTTTTGTTGTCGGCAGTGAGATGAGCGGCGGGGTACGCAACGTGTCTGTCAGCAATTGTCAGTTCTTGGGAACGGATGTGGGATTGCGCTTTAAAAGTAAGCGCGGCCGTGGCGGTATTGTTGAAAATATCTGGATTACCAATGTTTCCATGATGGATATTCCTACCGAACCGATTACTTTCAATCTTTATTATGGTGGAAAATCTGCCGTTGAAGTGTTGGAAAGCGGTGAAAAGGTTCCGGCTAAAGTCGATCCGCTTCCTGTGGACGAAACAACTCCTTGTTTCCGGAATATTCATGTGAAGAATTTGATATGTGCAGGAGCCCGTCGCGCATTATTCTTCAACGGTATTCCTGAAATGCCGATTGAGAATGTCGTGTTGGAAGATATTGATATTACTTCACGATTGGGCGCCGAATTTATTTATAGCAAGGCTGTTACGATGAAGAATGTAACTATCCGCAATACGGAAGGCGAGCAAGTTGTTACCCGTTTTTGTGAGGATATGAAATAAGAAGCCGGATGTGGTAATAGCGGACGAAATGGATTGTCAAATCTGACACCCTTTCAGTCAAAATAAGTACAAAGAATAGGGGATGATTCCCCTATTTTTGTATCATGAAATAGCGACTAAAACTAATTACCATGAAACAATGTTTTTTTGCGGTCGATTTGGGTGCTACCAGTGGCCGTACTATCTTGGGAACCTTCACACCGGAAGGATTGGAAATGGAAGATGTGAATCGCTTCCCGAATCGTTTGATTGAAACCGGCGGACATTTTTACTGGGATATATATGAACTTTACCGGCATATTATCGAAGGATTGAAAATAGTCGCTCAAAAAGGAGATGTTGAAATTACTTCCATTGGTATCGATACATGGGGAGTGGATTTTGTTTGCGTGGGTAAAGATGGTGGATTTCTTCGTCAACCTTATTCGTACCGTGATCCCCATACTGCCGGAGCGCCTGACGCTTTCTTTGAAAAAGTAGCCCGTAAACAAGTCTATGAGTGGACGGGTATTCAGGTAATGAACTTCAATTCTTTGTTCCAGCTCGATACATTGAGACGGAATGGTGACAGTGCATTGGCCGCTGCCGATAAAATGCTTTTTATACCTGATGCTTTAAGTTATATGCTGACCGGGGAAAAGGTAACGGAGTACACCATTGCCAGTACGGCGCAGTTGGTAAATGCGAAAACCCGTAAACTGGAAAATGCTTTGCTGCGCGAGCTCGGACTGACGGAGAATAATTTCGGTCGCTTTGTTTACCCCGGTGAGAAAATAGGAACATTGACAAAAGAAGTACAGCGTATGACCAGATTGGGAGAGATACCTGTAATTGCGGTTGCCGGGCACGACACGGCTTCTGCTGTGGCTTCAGTTCCTGCAATGAATTCTGATTTTGCATATCTGAGTAGTGGGACTTGGTCTTTAATGGGAGTGGAAACGGAAAGCCCGGTTATTACAGAAGAAACCGAATCTTTGAATTTTACGAATGAAGGCGGCGTGAATGGCACTATCCGTTTATTGAAAAATATTTGTGGAATGTGGCTGTTGGAACGCTGTCGTGCGGCATGGGGAGAGACTTCGTATCCAGAGCTGATATCCGAAGCGAATGCCAGTGAACCGTTCCGCAGTCTGATTAATCCTGATGATGCTCTGTTTGCCAATCCTGCCGATATGGAACAGGCTATAAAGACGTACTGTTCGGATTCTCACCAGCCTGTTCCGCAGACACGAGGTCAAATTGTACGTTGTATCTTTGAGAGTCTTGCCCTGCGCTATCGTCAGGTTTTGGATAATCTTCGCACTCTTTCTCCTCATCCGATAGATACACTTCATGTTATCGGCGGTGGAAGCCGTAATGATTTATTGAATCAATGGACAGCCGATGCTGTCGGTATTCCTGTTGTGGCAGGCCCGTCTGAGGCTACGGCAATCGGTAATATTATGATTCAGGCGTTGGCGGCAGGAACAGCAAAAGATATTGCTTCCATGCGTCAATTAATCAATCGCTCTATTTCTTTGGAAACTTTCTATCCGGAAGATGCGGAAGTGTGGGATACCGCATATTTACATTTCAAACAGGTGACAATGAATCATTAATGTTTAACAATCATATAAAATAAATCAGTATCATGAAAGAAGAACTAATAACAAAGGCTTATGAAGTAGCTAAGGAACGTTATGCTGCTCTTGGGGTAGATGTAGAAAAGGTAATGGAACAACTTCAGAAGGTTGCGATTTCCATGCACTGCTGGCAGGCTGATGATGTCCTCGGTTTTGAGTCGGGCAGCTCGTTGACCGGCGGTATCCAGACTACAGGTAATTATCCCGGTAAGGCTCGTAATATGGAAGAATTACGCGGCGATATTTTAAAGGCCGCTTCTTATATCCCCGGTAAGCACCGTTTGAACCTGCATGAAATTTACGGTGATTTTGGCGGTACCTTTGTTGACCGTGACCAAGTGGAAGTGAAGCATTTCGAGAGCTGGATGCAGTGGGCCGCTGAAAACGGAATGAAACTGGATTTCAATTCAACCTCTTTCTCGCATCCGAAAAGCGGCAACTTGTCTTTATCTAATCCGGATAAGAGCATCCGTGATTTCTGGATTGAACATACCAAACGTTGCCGTGCCATTGCAGAAGAGATGGGACGCCGTCAGGGTGATCCTTGTATCATGAATCTTTGGGTACACGACGGTAGTAAGGATGTGACTGTAAACCGTATGAAATATCGTGAGTTGTTTAAGGACTCTCTCGGCCAAATTTTTGCTACGGAGTATAAGAATATGAAAGACTGCCTGGAGTCCAAGGTGTTCGGTATCGGTCTGGAAAGCTATACGGTAGGCTCTAATGAGTTCTGTGTAGGTTACAGCGTGCAACACCAGAAACTGATAACAATCGATACGGGACACTTCCACCCGACGGAAAGCGCTGCGGATAAAGTTTCGTCTATGTTGTTATTCGTGCCGGAATTGATGCTTCATGTAAGCCGTCCGATTCGTTGGGATTCCGACCATGTGACTATCATGGACGACCCGACTCTCGAACTTTTCCAGGAAATTGTTCGCTGTAATGCTTTAGACCGCGTACATATCGGTCTTGACTATTTCGATGCTTCTATCAACCGTATAGGCGCTTATGTCATCGGTACCCGTGCTGCGCAGAAATGTATGTTGCGTGCGTTATTGGAACCGCTGGCTAAACTTCGCGAGTATGAAACTGCCGGTCAAGGTTTCCAACGTCTTGCTTTGTTGGAAGAGGCCAAAGCTTTGCCTTGGAATGCCGTTTGGGATATGTTCTGCTTGAAGAATAATGTGCCGGTAGGTGAAGAGTTCATCGCTGAAATAGAGAAATACGAAGCCGAGGTTACATCAAAACGTAACTAAGTTAATCAGAGTTAATGATAGTGTTTAGCGGGGAAAGCGTATCTTTGCCCGCTACTTTCATTACTCATAGAATATTAACCATTGATTATCATGAATACACTAATAGGATTATTAATTATCGCTGTGGGAAGCTTTGGGCAGAGCAGTTCGTATGTACCTATCAATAAAGTTAAAGGTTGGTCATGGGAAAACTTTTGGCTGGTCCAAGGGATTTTTGCCTGGCTCGTCTTTCCGTTGCTTGGCGCTTTACTTGCCATTCCTGCTGATGGCAACCTGGTAGAACTTTGGGGAGCCGGCGGTGCATTGCCGGCTATTATTTACGGTGTCCTTTGGGGTGTCGGCGGTTTGACATTTGGATTGAGTATGCGCTATTTGGGTGTTGCCTTAGGACAGAGTATAGCTTTGGGTACTTGTTCCGGCTTTGGAACTTTGTTTCCGGCTCTGTTTGCAGGGAAAGATTTATTACATGGCGATGGCTTGATGCTCCTTATTGGTGTTTGCATTACTTTGGCGGGAATTGCCATTATCGGTTATGCAGGCAGTCTGCGTTCCAAAAATATGAGTGAGGAAGAAAAAAAGGCTGCCGTGAAAGATTTTGCGTTGACAAAAGGACTGTTGGTCGCTTTACTGGCAGGTGTGATGAGTGCCTGTTTTGCTCTCGGCCTGGATGCCGGAACGCCTATTAAAGAAGCGGCATTGGCCGGTGGTGTGGCCCCGTTGTATGCCGGACTTCCTGTTATCTTTCTGGTGACTTTGGGTGGGTTTTGTACGAATGCGGCTTATTGCATTCAGCAAAATATAAAGAATAAGACAGGTAAGGAATACTTGTCGGCCAAAGGCAATATCCTTGTGAATAATATTTTGTTTTGCGCTCTTGCCGGAGTATTATGGTATTCGCAATTCTTTGGTCTGGAGATGGGTAAAAGTTTCTTAGGCGGCAGTCCGATATTGCTTGCATTCTCCTGGAGTATACTGATGTCACTGAATGTTACATTCAGTAATGTTTGGGGAATCCTGCTGAAAGAATGGAAGGGATGCGGTTCTCGTACAATAGGCGTACTGATATCGGGATTAGCCGTTCTTATCGCTTCCATTATTGTAGTGGCGATGGCACAAGCATAAAAATAATATCTAATAAATTGTAATTAAATAGACACATGAAATCAATTCTTGAAAATCGTCCCGAGTTGGCTTATGAAGTCAATCAGGCGGCAGAAGTGGCCGGATATCTTTGGCAAAAAGGTTGGGCGGAACGTAATGGTGGTAATATAACTTTAAACATCACTGAATATGTAGATGATGAAATCAAAGCTCTGCCGGCTATCAGCGAGGTTAAACAGATAGGTAAGCAGCTTCCTTATTTGAAAGGTTGCTATTTCTATTGTAAGGGTACTCAGATGCGTATGCGTGATTTGGCGCGTTGGCCTATGGCAAACGGTTCAATAATCCGTATTCTGGATGACTGCGCCAGCTATGTAATTATAGCGGACCAGCCTGTAATGCCGACGTCGGAATTACCTTCTCATCTTGCAGTTCATAATTATCTGCTTGAAAAAGGTTCTCCTTATAGAGCATCTTTGCATACACATCCTATCGAACTGATTGCTATGACCCATAATAAGAAGTTCCTGGAGAAAGATGTGGCTACTAATCTGCTTTGGAGCATGATTCCGGAAACCAAAGCGTTCTGTCCTCGTGGATTGGGTATAATTCCCTATGAATTGCCAAGTTCCGTACAATTGGCTGACGCTACTATTGAAGCCCTGAATGATTATGATGTAGCTATGTGGGAGAAGCACGGAGTTTTTGCAGTAGATGTGGATATTATGTCTGCTTTTGACCAGGTAGACGTATTGAATAAATCCGCTCTGATTTACATTGCGGCTAAGAATATGGGCTTTGAACCGGACGGTATGAGTCAGGAACAAATGAAAGAGATGACTGTGGCTTTTAATTTACCGAAATAAAAGTGAAGCGTAATTATGTATAGGATGATATTGAACGAAACCTCTTATTTCGGAGCAGGCTGCCGGGAGACAATCGCGGTAGAAGCTATTCGCAGAGGTTTTAAGAAGGCCTTCTTTGTGACAGATAAGGACTTGATTCGTTTTAAGGTCGCAGACAAGATAATTGAAGTGTTTGAAAAGAATCATATTCCTTATGAACTTTTCAGTGATGTAAAAGCAAATCCTACTATTGCCAATGTACAGCATGGCGTAGCCGCTTTTAAAGAGTCCGGTGCGGATTTTATTGTGGCGTTGGGAGGCGGTTCTTCCATTGATACGGCAAAAGGTATCGGTATTGTGGTGAATAATCCGGATTTTGCAGATGTGAAGTCGTTGGAAGGCGTAGCTGCGACCCGTTACAAGGCTGTTCCCACTTTTGCTTTGCCTACAACGGCCGGCACTGCTGCTGAAGTAACCATTAATTATGTGATAATTGATGAGGACGCAAAAAAGAAGATGGTTTGCGTAGACCCCAATGACATTCCGGCTGTTGCGATTGTAGACCCGGAACTGATGTATTCCATGCCGAAGGGATTGACTGCCGCAACAGGAATGGATGCCCTGACACATGCCATTGAAAGCTATATAACACCGGGCGCTTGGGCTATGTCTGATATGTTTGAACTGAAAGCCATTGAAATGATTGCCGCTAATTTGAAAGCTGCGGTAGACAATGGTAACGATGTAGCAGCTCGCGAAGCCATGTCGCAAGCTCAGTATATTGCCGGTATGGGATTCAGTAATGTGGGCCTGGGTATTGTACATTCTATGGCACATCCGTTAGGCGCTCATTATGATACTCCTCATGGAGTTGCCAATGCATTGCTTTTACCGTATGTAATGGAGTACAATGCAGAGTCTCCGGCTGCTCCTAAGTATATTCATATAGCCAAAGCTATGGGAGTAAATACCGATGGCATGACTGAAAGTGAAGGAATACGTGCAGCAGTAGACGCTGTTCGTAAGTTGTCATTAAGTATTGGTATTCCTCAAAAGTTACATGAAATCAATGTAAAAGAGGAAGATTTACATCAATTGGCTGTCGATGCATTTAATGATGTTTGTACAGGTGGTAATCCTCGTCCTACTTCTGTCGAAGAGATTGAGGCTTTATACCGTAAAGCTTTTTAATTATAATTCAAATATACCATGAAGAAAACTATTATCTCGTGTGTGCTGTTTTTAACAGCTGTCACTGCCTTCTCGCAAACAACGATGAAGACTGCGGCTGAAGCTAAACTATCAGCTTCCGACCTTGCCGTAAAAATAGCAGACCGTATTCTTGCAACCACCACTTATGAGTTTAAGAATACCAAGACCGGTAAAACCTATAAGTCGGTTAAAAACCTGCCTTTGGATATGAATGTCAAGGTTGCATGTAAGTATAATAATTGGCATTATACCAATGGAGTGACTCATATCGCTTTAATGGAATTGGCCGATAAAACCGGTGCTAAGAAGTATGATGATTATGTCTTTAAAAATATGAACTTCGTATTTAATGAAGGCAATCTGGACTTCTTCAAGAAGCAATATGATCAGGCAATGAAAGATGAAGGTTGGTATGGAGTTCGTAAATTGAGCTGGCATATGATTTTCCGTGGAAAGCGTTTGGATGACAACGGTCCTATGGGAGCCAGTCTGATTGACTTGCAAATGAAGCATCCGAATAATTCTTTCTTGAATTATATTAATGAAACAGCCGAACATCTGAATTATGGTGAGCCTCGTCTGGCAGACGGTACTATTGCCCGCATTTGGCCTCATGAAAATACAATTTGGGCAGATGACGCTTTCATGGCTATCTCATTTCTTGCCCGTATGGCTAAGATGACCGGTGATATGAATTACATCAATGATGCAGCCAATCAGGTAATCAAATATCATAAATATTTGTGGTGCCCTGAAAAACGTATTCTCTATCATTGCTATCATACGGATACGGATGAACATGGTGTTGCTCATTGGAGCCGTGCTAACGGTTGGGTTTTTATGGCAACTGCCGATTTACTTGCAGTGATGCCGCAGAATCACCCGATGCGTCCTGAAGTATTGGAATGCTTCAGTCGCCAGTGCAGCGGTGTAGTACGTTATCAAGGTAAGAACGGTTTGTGGCACCAGCTTCTCGATAAGGAAGATTCTTATGAGGAGATTACAGGTACGGCAATGTTTGTCTTTGGTATTGCACGCGGTGTAAAGCACGGATGGCTGCATCCCGACTTTATTTATGCCGCCGAGCAAGGACTTAAGGGTATGATGACGTTGATGTCTGATAAAGGTGATGTTACTAAAATCTGTGTCGGAACAGGTATCATGCCGTCTCCTGCATATTATTATAACCGTCCTACCCAAGAGAATGATCCGATGGGTGAAGGTCCTGTTCTCCGTGCATTGATTGAAATGATGGATGCGCCGAAATATACGGAGATCAAGGCCGAGCAACAGTACGATAAAATTGTGGTTAAGAAGTTGTAGTCCTTTTAGAAATAAGCGAATCCCGGTTGGAAGAATGCCTGTTCTGCCAACCGGGATTTTTTTATTAAATCTTGCATTGCTATCCCTTATTTCATAAATATTTCCTATTTTTGTCCCGAACCCATCATGAAGGACACGTATTATGACAAAGAATTACAATGATTTAGGAGTGGAATTTAAGTATCTTATTGTAAATGACATGGACCAAAAATTTGGTCTTTGGGTAAATACTGTCGGCTTTCAGTCTATTCAGCCGGACTCTCCATATCCTTTGAAAGATCACCCTTCCGGCTATTTCTTTAATGCCCAGAAAGGACGTGTTTTGCGTGAATACCAATTGGTTTATATAACGAAGGGGCGGGGATTGTTCTCTTCAGAAACCACTCCGGAAAAGCAAGTCTGTAAAGGACGGTTGATGGTGCTGTTTCCCGGACAATGGCATACCTATCATCCTTATCGTCAGACAGGGTGGAATGAATACTATATAGGTTTTGAAGGACCTGTCATTGATAATTTGAT
>ENA-OWPD01001895-OWPD01001895.1-human-gut-metagenome-genome-assembly--contig:-NODE-1895-length-13889-cov-3.280324_pt1 | contig 13889 bp, 17 predicted proteins | sample MGYA00248262_ERZ651842 | MGnify/ENA primary metagenome ERZ651842 (study PRJEB26924, sample SAMEA4378253) | human gut metagenome | biome: human gut; feature: human-associated habitat; material: faeces... | reverse complement strand
GTCCTATAAATTTTAATCTAGGATATGTTTCTAAAGCTTCTTCCAACATCGGCAGTCCCGGTTCATCGACAATGCCATATTCATATCCCTCCTGCGGACTCATATGAAACAGGATTGGCATTCCCAGTTTTTCCGCCGCCTGAAATACAGCCTGAATAAACGGATGGTTTATTTTTCTGCAGATCATAAATTCACCAATTCCTACAGCTCCCTGCCTTTGATATTCCCTGAGCCTCTCTTCAATGGTTTCTTCACAATTTTCATCCAGATTACACATCCATACATATTTTTCAGGAAATCTTCTGACCAGCTCTCTGCATTTCTGGTTTCCGGAGACAGAAGCCATTGCTCCTTCTGTCTCTCCGGATGACATAACAACCGCTTTTTCAATCTGAAGCTCTTCCAGATGAGCAAGCATTTCTTCGCCTGTTGATATCTTGAATTTTTCTGTTCCCGGAACCGGATCTAACGCTGCATGTAAATGAATATCTATTTTTTTCATAGCATACTCAGCCTCATTTTCTGTACTTTATTTTGCCTTTAATTCTGCATACATCCGTTCTGTAGTCTCTTTATTCAAATTAAAGATCAGGCCCACTCCAACCAACTCTAAAATACAAGTTACCAGCGGAATAATATTAACCAGGAAGTAAATACCATTCACTGCTTCCGCTGTCTGTACTACATTGGAACCGGAAACAAATCCGATTGCTGCCAATCCGAAAGAAACTCCTGTAGAGGCAATGGTCGAACCTATTTTTCTACTAAATGTATATAAAGAATACATAGAACCATCGCTTCTTTCATTAAATTTCCATTCGCTGTAATCCAGACAGTCTGTAACAAGCGCCCAGATCAACATTGTAAATACTGTCTGTCCGATCGTTCCCAATACAACCAATGCCGAATACACATATACATTTTTGATTTCCATGACAACCGGAATGACACTAAAGATCGTACTGGAAATAATGGCTGCCATCAAGGTTGCTTTTTTTCCGAACTTCGCTACCAGCTTCGGAACCAATGGGAAACAGATCACCAGGATCGGAATGGTTGCAAGACTGATAATAGACATGACATCTGTTCTTGCATAGTACTCTTTAAAAATGTAGCTTCTTACCTGGTTTGATCCGGTAATAAAGAGCATACTTCCTAATGTTGCTACCATAACCCCGATCAATGGTCTGTTATGTACAGTTGCTTTTAATACTTTTCCATAATTAAATTTCTCTGCTTTTTCAGAATTCTGTCGAATACGCTCCTGTGTCAAATTGAGCAGAACAAAATAGCTGATAATACTTAAAACACCGAAGACAACTGCGATCAAAGTAAAACGCTCCGGAAGAATATTGCTCTGCTTGTCAAAGCAGACAACCGGAACGATGGAAAGTCCTACGATTCCCACGATTGTTCCACCGATACTTCTTGCTCTGGAAAGCTTACTTCTCTGAATCGGATCATCACTTACGACACTGGCCATCGCACCAAATGGCATAGAAGTTCCTGTATAGCTCATTCCATACAGAACATATGCAAATGCTACATAAGCATGAAGTGCAATACCTTCCAACGGAACATTTAAAAAGCAAAGCACACCGGATAACGCCAGTGGAAGCATAAAAATCTTGATCCACGGTTTAAATTTATCTCCAGACTTTCCGATCATCCAACGATCTGGGAAAGATCCCATAATCGGATCATTGATTGCATCCCATAATCTGGCTACTAAAAATAACGTTCCCATCCATCCTGCACTGATTCCCAATACATTGGTACAAAAAATCAGAAAATATGCATCTACAAATAAATTTACAAAGCTTCCCGCCATGTCTCCAAATACATACCCAATTTCATCCTTCACCCCGAAAGGGCGAATTTGTTTTTTGTTCATCCTGCTTGTCCTCTTTTCTTTTTCTTTTCAATTCACGTGATTTGTGTTATCCTAATTATAAATTATAATAATTGCAATTTATATTGCAAATTCATCAAATTACATTGCAAATCTAACATTTAATTTTATCGTTTTATATTATTTGCACAAAAACATGAGAGGATTTTTATGAAACTTCACGAAGCTAAATTATTATTAAATGACCCCACATTTTCCATCGATTCCATTACTTATCAGGAATTAGAAATGGACAGCGACTATGTGGATGTACATGAAGATATCAGTTACTCGAAAGACAATGTAGATTTACACAGCCATGCGTTTTTTGAAATTTTATTTTGTCAAAGTGGTTCTTTACAATATATGGTCGGCAATACCCGTTATCAGCTGGTTAAGAATTCCATTGTGTGTATTCCTCCCGGTGTCAGCCACTGTCCGCTTTATCTGGAACAGCTTTCAGAGCCTTACCGCAGAACTGTGATGTGGGTCAGCAATAAAATCTATCAGCAATATATAAACCTTTTGAACAATGATCCAATCGAAAAATCACTCTGTTTACTGCCGCAAAATGTATTCCTTCTCTCCGGAAATATTCTATATCAGGTAGAAGAACTTTATGAAAAGATGTTAAACATCCCTCCTGATTTTTCGGGTGCAGAACTCTATAAGATTGGTTTGTCTGCGCAAATCGTTACTTTATTTCATCAATTTTTAAATTCTCATGAAATAAATCCTCTAAGGCCGGAAAAAACCATTCTTTTGGACGAGATCATTTGCTTTATAGAAACTCATCTTTCCGAAGAATTAAGTGCGAAACGGATCGCAGCGCACTTTCTGGTCAGTGAGTCTTCTATCAATCAATTGTTCAGTAAACAGATCCGTTTGAGCCTTTACCGATATATTACACAGCGCCGTCTGATCGAAGCTAAAAATTTAATTTCCAGTCAAACACCATTAAAAAAATTGCCTGAACTATGTGGATTTTCTGATTATTCCGTTTTTTACAAAGCTTTTACAAAACAATATGGTATTTCTCCAAAAGAATATAAAAACAGAATTTTTAAAATACAGCAATGAAAAAGCCCCCGGCTGGGGAAAGAATCTTATCTTCCCCGCCGGAGGCTTTCTACTTGTCCTACTTTATTCTTTTCCTATTACAGTCTCTTCAACAGCTCTTCTCTCTCTGCTTCAAATCCAGGTTTACCAAGAAGTGCGAACATATTTTTCTTATAGCTCTCAACTCCCGGCTGATTGAATGGGTTCACACCAAGCAGATATCCGCTGATTCCACATGCGAATTCGAAGAAGTAGAATAACTGTCCCAGATAGTATTCGTTCTGTTCCGGAATGTTCACGATCAGGTTCGGTACATTACCATCTGTGTGAGCAAGGATTGTTCCGTTCATCGCGCTCTTGTTGATGAAATCAACTGTTTTTCCTGCAAGATAGTTCAGTCCATCCAGATCTACAGGCTCTTCATTGATGATGATCTCTTCTTTGGATGTCTCCACATTCATAACTGTCTCAAACAGGATTCTGTTTCCATCCTGAATGAACTGTCCCATAGAGTGCAGATCAGTTGTCAGATCTACAGATGCCGGGAAGATTCCTTTCTGGTCTTTTCCTTCGCTCTCTCCGTAAAGCTGTTTCCACCACTCAGATACATAGTGAAGGCTTGGCTCATAGTTTGCCAGAACTTCGATCGTCTTTCCTTTTCTAAGCAAAATGTTACGGATCGCAGCATACTGAAGTGCTCCGTTCTCTGCGAAATCATTCTCCAGAGCTTCTTTTCTTCCTGCTGCTGCACCTTCCATGAGTTTCTCGATATCAGCACCACTTACTGCGATCGGAAGCAGACCAACTGCTGTCAGTACAGAGAAACGTCCTCCTACATCATCCGGTACTACAAATGTCTCATATCCCTCTTCTGTTGCAAGGTTCTTCAGTGCACCTTTTGCTTTGTCAGTTGTTGCATAAATTCTCTTTGCTGCTTCTTCTTTTCCGTATTTCTTTTCCAGAATCTCTTTAAATACACGGAAGGCAATGGCCGGCTCTGTTGTTGTTCCGGATTTTGAGATCATGTTGATAGAAAAATCTCTGTCTCCCACTACATCGATCAGATGTTTGATATATGTACTGCTGATGCTGTTTCCTACATAGTAGATCTCCGGAGATTTTCTGATCTCTTTGGATACCACATTTGCGAAAGAATGTCCCAGAAATTCAATGGCAGCTCTCGCTCCGAGATAAGATCCGCCGATTCCGATCACAAGAAGTACTTCTGAATCTTTTCTGATCTTTTCTGCTGCTTTCTGAATACGTACAAACTCTTCTTTATCATAATCAACCGGAAGATCGATCCATCCAAGAAAATCATTTCCTGCTCCGCTCTTTGCCACAAGCTTGTCCTTTGCCTGTGCCACAAGCTCGCTCATATATGCCATTTCATGTTCCTGAACAAAACCAGTTGCTTTTGAATAATCAAATGTTACTTTGTTAGCCATCGTTTATCCTTCCTCTCTAACTTCTATAAATTTACAAGCCCATTTTATCAAATCTGACTTTGTTAGGCAAGGAATTCTTCCAAAATCTGACGAATCGCCTCCTCTTTGAGCGCCGGTTCTTCCAGATCCTCTTTTTCCATCGTCTTCTCCAGTTCTTTCTTGAATTTTTTCGGTTCTTCCTCTATATTGATGGCAAGCTCCTCATCCTGTTTCTTCACCACAGCCGCCGCTCTCTGCGATGCTTTCTGGGCGCCGGATAATTTCTGGGATTCTCCTGCCTCTGTACGGATCACCTCCAGATTTTTTTCATTTTTACGCATCCGTTTGTATCGGTGTGCACACACATTTTCCAGATAATCCACCATGTAGTTCTCCGCCGCCTCGATTTTATATGATTCATCGGAAAGCTGGCTGATTACAAACAACGCTACCATCTCTGCTGCCCCAAGCGCACCATACTGATACACCTGCTCACAAAATCCATGCGCCATGAAATGTCCCACAGCTCCAATCGCCGCCAGAATTCCCGCAAACCAGATCGACTGAATCTGGATCTGTCTCCAGGTATGTATTTTCAGGAAAAACCCTCTGTACTCATAAATGTATTTTTCTACAAATGCATTCACATTTTCTACTCTGTCATGTACCATACAGGCATGTTCGTATTTTGCACGAACAAGCTTCATCAGTTTGTGTGTACTCTTTGACATACTCCCGGCCGCATTCACCAGCTTACGCAAAGTCACATAATTCATTACCTTTGCAAGTATCCCAACAATTCCTACTCCCAGCATCAGATAAAATATGATGCCCGTCTCCGCTACTGCTTCTTTCCACATAGTTAAACCTCCTGTTTATGGTCTTTTTCACAATTCGTTCGATTGTGTGCCTGTGGCCATTATAAAACAAGTCTCCCCAGGATGCCCGCAAAACCGTTCTACATAATTCTACATTCGGTCTGTTTCCATGCTTCTTTTCTCTGATTTCCCGCCTGGATTTTTCCCCTTTTAAACTTCACCTTTCCCTTGATTTTCAAGGAGTGAGCGTTTTTGAAAGTTATCCACAGTCCACTTTCAGATGATGTCGTTTTTCCACAAAAACACTCGAATCCTGACATACGAAAGTGAATAAACTTCCTCTGGAATTTCCAAAACAGGTCTGCTATAATTCTTCTGATAACATACAAATGAATTTTTTAATTGGAGGTCTGATAGTATGCATTACAAACCAACTGGAGTCTGTTCTCAGAACATCGAATTTGATATCGAAGACAATAAAGTAAAAAATGTACACTTTACCGGAGGATGTAACGGCAATCTTCAGGGAATTGCGCGCCTTGTAGAAGGAATGGATGTTCAGGAAGTCATTGACAGAGTAGAAGGAATCCGCTGCGGATTCAAGGCAACTTCCTGCCCGGATCAGCTTGCACAAGCATTAAAAACAGCAATCGGAAAGTAATTCCGATTGCTGTTCTTGTTTCATATCAATATTATTTTGTATCCCTGAGTGGTTGAAGCAGCCGTCATAAGCATGTCTGTTCATTGTGGTGTTTTCGTACAGGCTCTTATAATTTATTTTATAGTTGCATCATACTATGACGGCTGCTTCAACCACTCAGAGACTATGGAATTATAAAAGGTAAGTGATTGGCTATTTGATCATAATTCCGTCTGTAAAGGAATATGTACTCTCATATGGATACTCCATACCTGCGAAATGATCTGCTCGTACCCGGTAATAATATCCCGGCTCTACCGTGATATATTTTGAGGTACTAACATAATAATCATTCTCTACATCTTTGCTCCACGCGGCAATTTGATCCCAGACATCATATTCTTCAATATACTGGTCTACATATACAATCGTAGATACCAGATTTACTGTCCGATTCGCTGTCGTCCCTGAATACACATAAATCCGGTTACGCCCAGCCTTTGTAATGGAACATTCTCCTACCATAATGTATTGCCCTTTTGCATCCTCACTCTGAGTCGTTCCCGATGCACTCTCCTGCATGGTTAGATAGGAACCATCCACCTTTTTCGTCTGCTCCTCTGACGCCTGTACTTCCGGCATCGTTACTGCTGTAATAGCTCCCAGTAACATGACTGCACAGAGTACAGACAATACTTTTTTTCTGATTTTCATAATTCTCTCCTTCCCCCTCTATTAAGTAAACAATCGAACGCCCAAAAACTGACGCATTTTTTAAAAAAATTTTAATTTTTCTAATATTTTTTCAAATTCATCCTTTTCCATCATAGCTCTCAACTGATAATGTATTCCATAATCTTCAAATTCTGCAACAAATCGATGGTTTTCATACTTTTTAACTTCGTATTCTTTAACCGCAATTATTCTATGATTATTATTTATTTCAAAATCATCTACAATTTTATCTGTTTCCCTCTTTCCAAAAGAAGAGTCTTCACTATTCACATAAATAGAATAGACTACTACTTCTCCATCATATTCATAAAATATCTGTGCTCTCTTCTGTGTTTTATCCACAATGTATCTCTGTAACCACATTCCTCTAGGTTTATACTCCATCCTTACAACCTGGATTCCCAGTTCTTTTTCTATCTCCCGATACGCCTGTGTCTCATCCGCACTCTCACTTGCCTGCGTATCCATATCCTCCACATTGATCACCGATGCCTGACCTGTCTCCCCGGTGAACTTCTCAATGATCTCCTTGAGATAAGATTTACTCCCCACCGCAGTCACGCTTGTTGCAACAGCCGCGATCATCAGCACTGCGGCAGCCACCATCACTCTTCTTCTGAAAAGTGGACTGTGCCGATGCACTTTCTTTTTCTTTTGAGTTTGTGTCTTTTCATATGCCTGTATCTGCTCTGCCAGCCTTTTTTCCATTTCATCAGAGACTCTGATTTCTTCCAGTTCAGCGTCTTCCAAAATCTCTTTTTCGATTTTTGCAGCTTCTTTTTCCATTTCTTCATGAAGTGAAAGCACGTTCTTTTTTTTCATCGTTCTACCCCTTACACGATTCTATTTATGGTTCCTACTTTTGTCTTGACATTTCACTAAATAAGGTTAATATGAAATTATATGTTTTCCTCGGCTATTTTCGTTGCAGCCGACTAACTAACACATTTTTTCTGGAGGTTTTTATATGAAACGAATCATACTTACCGGAGGTGGAACCGCCGGTCATGTTACCCCCAATATCGCTCTGATTCCACGTCTTTTGGAACTTGGATACGATATTCAGTATATTGGCTCTTATCAGGGAATCGAAAAAGAGCTCATCGAGCCATTCGGCATCCCTTACCACGGAATCTCTTCCGGTAAACTGCGCCGCTATTTCAGTGTTCAGAATTTTACCGATCCATTCCGCGTATTGAAAGGATTCGGTGAAGCAAAAAGACTGATCAAAGAACTTCAGCCGGATGTGATCTTTTCCAAAGGCGGATTTGTATCTGTACCTGTCGTACTTGCCGGCAAACATAATAAAGTTCCGACGATCATTCACGAATCTGATATGACACCCGGACTTGCCAACAAGATCGCAATCCCATCTGCTACAAAGGTATGCTGTAACTTCCCAGAGACTCTGGAGCATCTTCCGAAAGACAAGGCCGTATTAACGGGTTCTCCGATCCGTCAGGAACTATTATCCGGAAACAGGATCGCGGCTATGGATCTGTGTCATTTTTCTGCTGACAAGCCAGTCATACTCGTCATCGGCGGAAGCCTTGGATCCGTTGCAGTAAATAACGCTGTTCGTCTGGCACTCCCGGAACTTTTAGAGCATTTCCAGATTGTCCATCTCTGCGGAAAAGGCAAGGTAGATGACTCTCTGACTTCTATGAAAGGCTACACACAGTTTGAATATATCAAGGATGAGCTTCGTGATATCTTTGCACTTGCAGATATTGTGATCTCAAGAGCCGGTGCAAACGCAATCTGCGAACTTCTTGCTCTGAGAAAACCGAATCTGCTGATCCCGCTCTCAGCCAACGCAAGCCGCGGAGATCAGATTTTAAATGCCCGCTCCTTTGAACGTCAGGGCTTCAGCATGGTTCTCGAAGAAGAAGAGCTGACCAAAGAATCCCTTTTAGAGGCAGTGCGGAAATTGTATAACGATCGCAGCCGTTTTATGGATGCCATGCGTGATTCGAATCAGCAAAATTCAATCGATACAATCATCGATCTCATCGAGAATTCCCGCCGATAGTTTTATATCGCCACTAAAATCAGCTGAACAGGTGTCGTTTTGACACCTGTTCGTTTACAGCTCCAGAAATTCCTCATACTCTACACCAAACTTTTTTCTGATCCATTTTCTTGCTCTGTAGAGTAAACTGTGCAGCACTTCTATGCTTATCTCCATTCTTTCTGCAACAGCAGACTGCGGAATCTCCAAGTAATATACATAACGAATTGCATCATACCAACGTGGATTATGCTTGTACAAGGCTGCAAAAATCTCTTCATGCAGACTGGCCTGTTCATCATCCTTCATTCTTTCCATGTATGTATCTTCTGCGCTGTCCTCCAAATCTAAAATAGCAGGATCTTCCCCTGTTTCCGAGAGAACTTCTCTTTCTGCTTTCTTGTTATAATTCAACGCCATATGCTTTGCAGTCGTATACATCCAAGCTTTGATATTGATATCTTTCAATTCATCGATATACATATATAATTGCAGAAATGTACTCTGTGTAATATCTTCTGCAATATCGTAATTCCCTGAATATTTATATGCTGCCTTCATAACGAGATTTTTGTATTTTTGGTATATCTCTTCATAATCTTGTTTATCCGTCAACATGTTTTCTCCAGTAATTACTTGATTTTATTCAGAATCTCTTCCTTGTCCGCTTCTGTCAGTTCACCCATCTTCCAGCCAAGACCAACCTGATCTCCTTCATAACGCGGTATCAAATGCATATGAAAATGAAATACCGTCTGTCCTGCCGGTTCTTCATTATTCTGAACAATATTATATCCGTCACATCCAAGAATATCTTTCATCTTACAGATCATCTTTTTTGCCAGCACCAGCGCTTTTGCTGCCAGTTCATCATCCAGATCATATAAATTGCGGTAATGTTCTTTTGGTATGATCAGTGCATGTCCTTTTGACGCCGGACTCAAATCCAGAATCACGCGAAAATCAGCATCTTCATAAATAGTTGCTGAAGGAATCTCACCTGATGCCAGTTTGCAAAAAATACAGTTATCATCTTTCATTATCTAAGCATCTCCTTTTTTGTTTACTTGTAGTATAAAACATTTTTCCAGAAAATAGAAGAATATTTTACTTACAGAAATCACCTTTTTTGTCGAATTTTGTCATACTTATTTTATTGAACCCTCCTTTTTCGCATGATAGACTACACTTAAACAGAACTACTTTGGAGGACATAACTATGCTATACAATATCGATATTAATAAAATGAACAAATTGATGAGCAATAATGAAGATGCACGGCAGATCATCCCGCAGCTTCTGCGCAATCACCGAAATACAATTTCCACGATCTCACATGAGATTCGCAATCCCCTTACTCTTGTTTCCTCTGCTCTGCAGGTAATGGAAAAACAAAATCCGGAGCTCAAAGACATTCCACACTGGAGCCAGGTAACGTCGATTTTATTATTCAGCTTTTAGAAGAGCTTTCTGCCTTTAACAGCAGCAATGAATTGTATTATTCTGTCTTCTCTATAGAACAGCTTTTGAAAAACGTTGCAATCTCTTTTGCAATCTCGCTGGACACAAATGAAGCAGATATTGAATTTTCCTCCTGCATCTCCGACTCTCTCGGTGAATTTACCGGAGACAAGATCAAACTGCAGGAACTTGTCCTGAACCTGCTGAAAAATGCAGAGGAAGCCATCACCGAACAAGGCTCCATCCATCTGGCAGCTTCCCGCAGCGGAGATATCATTACCATCACCTGTACCGATACCGGCTGCGGAATCACTCCGGAGCAGATGGAATGTATCTTCCAGCCTTTTGTCACCTACAAACAGGGCGGAACCGGACTTGGACTGGCATTCTCCCGCAAGATCGCAGAGGCTCACGAAGGAACTCTCACTGCTGTTTCCACTCCGCAGGAATCCACTACATTTACCGTTACACTTCCTGTCTAGGCACGTTCCTTCCGTGATACCAAAGCACGGCTGTCAGAAATCCACAGATCAGCCCGCCCACATGAGCCGCATTGTCTACACCTGTACTGGTAAAGCCAAAATAAAGACTTAACAGTACCATAAACAGCATCCCTCTTCCGGTGAGCCTTCCGACCTTTCCTCTGTTACGAATCACAACCCAAAGAAGTGCCCCGAGCAATCCAAAAATTGCTCCGGATGCACCCGCTGAGACTGCCAGATTTCCAGTGTAAAAATCCATGGCAAGAGAGATCAGATTTGCCCCGATCCCGCTCACAAAATAAATCAGCAAAAATTTAAAACTGCCAATCTCCTTCTCCAGATTCCACCCCAATGCACCGAGCATTACCATGTTATTCATCAGATGATCGATCCCAAAATGTAAAAAAATGCAGGTTATCAACCGATAATACTGGGCATCTTCAAAAATCAACGGTGGGTACATGGCTCCGTATTTTATCATAAATACCGCATTTTCCGGGTTGCCCAGAAATGACAATAGAAAAAAGATTCCCATATTGATCACGATCAATGCCGCTGTACAGACTGTCTGTTTGTTTTTCTGCAATTTGAATCCCTCTTTTCCGCGCCCTTCATCAGGCGCAATTTAATACAGTTATTATAAGTGAGTGGATTCATCTTGTCCATCTGTTTCCAATATCAGATCATCCCAGCTTCCCCATCTTCCAAGTCTCCCTCTGCTGATTTTATGCGCCGCTTTTTTCCAGGCACTCCATACACCGCCGGATTCCCGGATGACCTCCGTATCCTTTGCTGGTTTATATTCCTCTTCCGTATCCAACGTAAACAGAGAATCAGAAATTTCCTCTTCTTCCCACGCTTCCTCTGTATCCGGCTCATCCTCCTCTTCTGCTTCTTCACATTCTGTACGGTATTCCTGCATAATGGCATCCAAATCATAGTTCTCCTCAAGTGTTGCTTTATGCAGTTCATAAGCAAGCGTGATCCCCTTCTCATCTTCATAATCCAGCTTTTCTACAAAATACTCTGTCATTCGGTGAAATGATTCACAGAGCTCCTGTTTTCCTCCAGGCAGATAGCAAAAGAAATATTTCTGTTTTCTGCAAAAAACATATTCCGGTTCTAACAACAGACAGCCCGGATGCAGCATATACTTTTGCAGCTGCGAAATACTCTCCAGAAGACAATAGATAAACTGCTCAATATCCCCTTTTTGAACCTGCTTGTTTTCAAATAAAACCGCCATGGAAACTAATCCTGTGATTTCATATGTATACTGGCTCTCTCCATCGATTCCGCAGCCGTTTACTTCCAGAATGCCCGGAATTTTATTTGCTCTCAGCATCGGCATCTGATAATCTTCCTCATAAATCTCCGGTACATGAATATGCAGACAGATTCTGTTTAATTCTTTTTCATATTTTGTATTCACTTCCAACTTCTCCTATTTTATTGTTTCCAGTTTTTTCTTCAAACGGATCTTTTTCTCCGGATGCGGGATTTTTACCTGTCTTGTTACCCGGATACACATCTTCCCTCTGGTCGCGGAAATTGTCGTCTCTGCCTCATCATCTGTCACATTCACAGACACCTCCGGCATAGAAAAATAAATAAGTTTCCCCCTGATCCGTTCCCTGCAAAACGTCTCCACATCCGCTTCTTTCGCTCTTGGATTCCGTGCCGTCTGAACCGCTGTCGTAACTGCTTCATATGCCATCCCGTCTAAAATACTTTTATCATGATAATAAAATGTCGTACGGACAATAATCAGAAATACCAGAAAAATCAACGGCATCACATATGCCATTTCAACTGTGGTACTCCCTTTTACACACCTCATTTATATCCCTCCCAGACAGACGATCCCTATATACGCAGCCAGTAAAAACGGAACAAACGGAAATGCCGCATCTTTTTGAAAACCTTTCCTGATCAGCACGTATCCTGCAAACACTGCTGCCAGAACATATGCCCAGACAAGGAGATACAACACATTCCAAAACCCGAGATACACACCCGTCACCGCGATCATCAGACTGTCACCATATCCGAAAGCCTCCTGTGTCACTCTGCTGACCAGAAGAAACACACCGCCCACAAGCGCGCCTGTGACCATTAGCAGCAGTGGAATTTTTCCATGAAAATATCCAAGACTTGCCGAAAGAATCCCACCTGCCGCAATAAGCCAGACCGGTATTTCTCTTTTTCTGATATCCCACATGGAAACAACACATAAATATCCTCCAAAACAAATTTCTCCTATTTCGTACATCGTGAACATCTCCCTCTTCCTATCACCCTTGATTTCTGAACCGCATAAATCGTCCGGTTCAGACCGCCGCATGTGAATGAGTTGTGATACTTGCCCCCTGTATTTGTAATATAAACTCCTGCCATTGCACTTCCATGGACACATTTGTCACATTTATAATATCTTCCGCCGTCTTCGTTCCGAATTCCGTCCAGGTCTGCATAAGGGATAAACCTGACAGAAAGCTGCAGATACGTACACTGATAATCTTCATGATAAACCAGCCCTGTTTTTGTAATATAGACGATCTGTTCATCTCCTGACTCCAGACCTTTCTTCTGAAATCCGTTCCAACTGCTGAATTTCATTTCTTCCTTATATTTTGCAGACAGATTTCCAAACTGTAAAAACGGAAGCCGGATTCCGTATCGTACAACAACATTCAGCTCATTCCCATTGGGATTACAATATGATCCCGCACATTGTATCCCTTTACTTCCACCGCTCACAATACTGTTCTCCAGACGCTTTGCTCCAATGCTCCTGACAATTTCCGATTCCAGCTTCGATGTATTTAAGACCGGAACAAGTGCTGTATCTTCCGTACAGATCTTGGCCGCATGAACTGCTGCTGCCCGAATGGTTGTCTGCACATTATGAATCTCGATAAAATAAATCAGACATACTACTGCAAAAAAGAAAATCGGTACGCTAAGCGCTGCTTCTACAGTAATACTTCCTCCCGCCCCCGGCACAGATGCCCGTTTTAGATTCTTATTGGATGGTTTTTGATTTGATTGTGTCATCATTTTTCCTTTCTTTAAAATTTGTGAGTATCTCTGCCAGAGGGGACGTTTCGGCAGTAGATCCGGGCACCTGTGCCGGGTGCGGGAGTTGTTTATTCATATCCGAAATAGAGTGGAAATTCATAAGATAACCCGTTTCTGATCTGAACAAGGTAAAGCATACCATAGAAACTACTTATCACGGCTCCTGCGATATCGTGCTTGGCAATGTGGGCAATCCGGAAGAGACGGATCGGATCTTTCGGCGCATCTACAGCACATGCAGCTATCTGGACGTACTGATCAATAATGCCGGCGTTTCTTATAT
>ENA-OWPD01001884-OWPD01001884.1-human-gut-metagenome-genome-assembly--contig:-NODE-1884-length-14000-cov-6.826676_pt1 | contig 14000 bp, 10 predicted proteins | sample MGYA00248262_ERZ651842 | MGnify/ENA primary metagenome ERZ651842 (study PRJEB26924, sample SAMEA4378253) | human gut metagenome | biome: human gut; feature: human-associated habitat; material: faeces... | reverse complement strand
AACAGATCACAGGCTGCTGTGAATGATATCCAGCACCTGTTTTAATTCATGCACACCGACCTGTCCCGGAGCAGAAGCTTTGGAAGCAGCACCGAAAGTGAGAGCGGAGCCGAATGTCTCACCTGTCAGACGGCTTACAACGCCTGTTCCTGCCATGGACATGGTAATGATCGGGCGGTCTGCATATTTCTCAGACATTTCCAGAGTGGCAGACAGCAGTGTGATAACATCCTGCTTACAGGTAGGCATTACTGCAATCTTAGAGATATCAGCATCCAGCTCCTGCATCATGCAGAGGCGTCGGATGATCTCCTCCTTCTCCGGAGTCTTAAAGAAATCATGGTTGGAAGCAATTACCTTTACACCTGCCTCATGAGCAGCATTGATGATTGTCTTAACAACTTCATCACCTGTAAATGCTTCTACATCAATTAAATCTACATAACCGCTCTGAGCAGCTGCAATATTTAAAGCAGCATAGTCATTTACAGAAATTTCTTTCTCACCGCCTTCTTTGGAAGTACGGAATGTAAGGAGAACAGGAATGTCTTTTAAAACTTCCTGAAGCTCTTTAGCGGTTTCTAATACTTTCTCAGTAGCAAAGACATCATCAAACCAGTCTACACGCCACTCAACTACATCAACAGGAAGAGTAGTGATCTTTTTGGCTTCTTCGAGAATGTCTGTTTTTGTTTTTCCTACGATGGGAACGCAGATCTTAGGTCTGCCCTCGCCGATCACAGTGTTTTTTACCTGAACTGTGTTCATCTGTTTATCCTCATATTTTCTGTTGTATTATAGTAGTTCCGGATTATTATGGAACTGTTATAAGAATAACCGTAACATAACCGCATGATCAACAGCTTTTTGAAGCAAACTGCAGGATATGTACATTCTGCGCGGAGTAATATATCAGTACATCTCCTGCAGTACGCCGAAAAGCGGTATATATCAAATATTATGTGCAGAAAGATCAGTGAAATGATTTGTTCTGCATCACAATATGAGATATCTTTACTGAAGATACCATCAGGTATCAGTCATCATAGGAGATGTGAAGAATCTCTTTCATATGTTCGATAGGCATTGGTTCGCCTGTCCATAACTCAAATGCAGCGGAACCCTGGAATAACATCATTCCCAGACCGTTCATTGTCTTGCATCCTACCTCTTTGGCCATGGAACGCATCTTTGTTTCCAGAGGAGAGTAAGGAACATCTATAACGATCAGCTCAGGACGGAAGTAAGACTTGTCCGGAACAACGGACTGGCCTTCCAGAGGTTTCATTCCCACACCTGTAGCATTGACAAAGATAAAACTATCATCCATCTCAGCTTTCAGTTTATCAAGATCTGCCAGATCATAAAGAACTGCATGGCAGGATGTCTTTGTGTTGATCTTCTCTACTGTGGATACTGCACGATCCCAGAATTCATCCTTGCGGTTAAAGATTGTGATCTCGGCAACGCCGTCCAAAGCAGCCTGGATCTCGATAGCAGTGGCAGCACCGCCTGCACCGACGATAGTTATTTTCTTTCCGATCACATCAATATCATTATCTTTCAGGGCAGACATAAATCCGATACCGTCAGTGATATGACCTGTAAGATGACCGTTGTCATTTACGATTGTGTTAACTGCACCGCATAATTCTGCAGCAGGAGAAAGCTCATCCAGGTATTTTCCAACCAGAGTTTTGTTTGGCATGGAAACATTGGATCCTCTCATTTTCAGAGTACGGATTGCTTTTACTGCATCCTCAATTTCATCTGCGCCAACCTCGAAAGCAAGGTAAGCGTAGTCATACCCGAGTTTTGCAAAAGCCTCATTCTGCATTGCAGGAGAGCTGGAGTGACGGATCGGGTAAGCCATCAGACCGATTAATTCAGTATGTCCGGTAATTCTTTCAGCCATTATAATATCCCCTTTTGTATTTTGTTGTAAAGTATTTTGTTGTAAAGGTTTTTATTGAAGGTATCCCATCTGGGTCAGTGTATTAAGGATATTTCTTCCTTCCAGAGTTCCGTCGATGATCCTTCTTGCACGTTTGCTGTCTCCGATATTCAGGATCTCAACATCATCAGAAACAAAAGCATCGGAAAGCTCTGCGAAAAGCTGTCCCTGAGCTCTCATACCAAGACATACGAATCCGTAGTCAAATGGAAGCTCACGTTCACCTTCTGCATCTTTTACAAGGAAAGAACTGTCTTTTACTTCCTGAAGAGCTGTCTTTGTAAGCTGGGCCACATGATGTTTCTTCATCTGGTCTTTCATGTCATTCTTTGTAACAGGATCCAGGTCACGTCCGATCTGATCCATCATCTCCACAATAGAGATCTCAGCATTTCTTGCTGCAAAGAATTCCACAACATCAAGACCAACAGCGCCGCCGCCCACAACGACAACCTTCTTGCCGGTCATATCTTCCGGATAGTCATTGATGTGATTAATCATTCCCAGGATAGAAGCAACCTTGCTGCCTTCTTTGTCAATGCGGTCGTGAAGTCCTTTGATCGGAGGAAGCAGTGGTGCGGAACCTGTGGAGCTTACGATCAGGTTCGGATGGAACTTGCGGATATTTTCCGGTGTTCCTTCTGTGTTTGTGAAGATATAAAGATTCTCAAGCTGCTCTGCTCTGTGGATCAGATAGTTCGGGAAATCAGCCAGACGCTTCTTTGCAGGAATCTTAGAGATCACAGAAGCAAGACCGCCAAGAGTTTCACCCTTTTCCAGAAGGAAGGTATTGCAGCCTACTTCTGCGGCTGTACAGGCAGCTTCCAGTCCGGCAGTACCGCCTCCGATTACTACAACGTTACAGTTTTTGTTCACTTTCTGATTCTTATAAACATCACCTTCCAGAACAGCCGGGTTTACAGTACAGCGGATCGGACGGTTAAAGCCGATTCTGTTTCCTGCACATCCGATGTTACAGGAGATACATTTGCGAAGGTCACATTCTCTGCCTGTAGCTACTTTGTTTACCCATGCAGGTTCTGCGATAAGACCACGTCCCATACCGATCAGGTCTGCATCGCCGTCAGCGAGGATCTGCTCGGCAACCTTCGGGTTACGGATATTTCCCATGGAGATACATGGTTTGCCGAATTTCTCTCTGACAGCTTTAGGCATATAGGAACGCCATCCGTCTTTCATGTAGTTGGCATCGATCTGATACTGGATAGAACCGTTTAAACCGCAGGAAACATCGAAGATATCAACTTCATCCTGAATATATTCCAGATATTCAAGAGTATCCTCGAGAGTATTGCCGCCTTCCATCAGTTCATCTGCGCTGAGACGGAGCATGATCGGGAAGAAAGGTCCGACCTGTTTTCTTACTTCTTCAATGACCATACGGCAGAAACGTGTTCTGTTTTCCACAGATCCGCCGAACTCATCTGTACGTTTGTTTGTAAGAGGAGAGAGGAACTGGCTGATCAGATAGGAGTGTCCCGCATGGATTTCTACTGCGTCAAAACCTGCAGCCTGGGCTCTCTTTGCAGCCTCGCCGTATTTCTTTACAATGTGATGGATTTCTTCCACTGATAACGGACGCGGGATTTCTCCGCCTTCTTTGGACGGAACATCAGATGCGGAAACCGGCTGCATATTTGTACGTGCTGAAACAGCGGAAGCACCTGCGTGGTTGATCTGGATTGCAATACAGGTACCATATTTGTGGATCTCTTCACAGAATTTGTACAGACGCGGCAGATAGTTGTCGTGGTCAATACGAAGCTGAGTAGTTCCGTTGGAACCCTGCGGAGAATCCACACTTGCGTTCTCTACAATAATCAGTCCTGTTCCGCCCTTGGCACGTTCTTTGTAATAATTGATATGAAGAAAGCTCATTTCTCCATTCTGCTCACCGTAGTTTGTACCCATAGGCATCATAACAATACGGTTTTTGATAGTCATATTTTTTACTGTGAGTGGTGTGAAAATATGCTGGTAATTGCTTTTCATTACGTCTTTCCTCCTGAAATTTTCTGTTGGATCTATAACTGTTCAGTGCTTTAGCTGTGGCCTGAATTTCTTTGATGTGTTAATTATATAACGGGATAATCCATAAATCTAATTGATAATTCGTGCTATATAATAAAAAACATCTATGGTTTTGCTGAGACTTTTATACCTGTGCAGTCGGATTCGCAGACAAGTGAGTGGTATAGTTACTTCAAACACACTGGTTTACAGGAGAGGGTGAAATACAGGACAATACAAAATAACCGTAATACCCTCTATTAAATAGGAAGAAATACTCAAAAAAACAAAATTTGGAGAAACCTGACAAATTTTTCTGCTATATTTTTAACGAAAATGACAAATAAATGTTGAAATTTTCTGCCGGAAAAGGTAAAATTAAAATCGGCTAAATTTTTGGGTTAACTTTTAAATATTCTCATAAAGATGGAGGGCAAACAAGAATGAGTAATGCAACACAAAGCTTAGCAGGCACAAGAATTACTTCTTTGCTTGACGCAAACAGTTTTGTCGAAATCGGACAGGGTGTAACAGCCAGATCCACAGATTTCAACATGACTGCAAACAAGGCACCATCTGACGGTGTTATCACCGGATATGGTGTGATCGATGACAAACTGGTTTATGTATACAGCCAGGATGCATCTGTATTAAACGGTACTGTTGGTGAAATGCATGCAAAGAAGATCACAAGACTTTATGATCTTGCCATGAAAACAGGCGCTCCGGTTATCGGACTTGTTGACTGTGCAGGTATCCGTCTTCAGGAAGCAACAGACGCACTGGAAGCTTTCGGACAGATCTATCTGAAACAGACACTGGCATCCGGTGTGATCCCGCAGATCACAGCAATCTTCGGAACATGCGGCGGTGGTATGGCAGTTATCCCGTCCCTGACAGATTTCACATTCATGGAATCCAAAAAAGGAAAAATGTTCGTCAACACACCAAACGCACTGGAAGGAAACAACACAGACAAATGCGATACAGCAGCAGCTGATTTCCAGAGCAAAGAGACAGGTGTGATCGATGGCGTTGGTACAGAGGATGAGATTCTTGGCCAGATCCGTTCCTTAGTATCACTTCTTCCTTCTAATAATGAAGACACAGACAATTACACAGAGTGTACAGATGATCTTAACCGCGTATGCGCAGATCTTGCAAACTGTGCAGGTGACACAGCAATCGCACTTTCCCAGATCGCTGACAACGGTGAATTCTTCGAGACAAAAGCAGACTATGCAAAAGACATGGTTACAGGCTTTATCCGTTTAAACGGCGCTACAGTAGGTGCTGTTGCAAACAGAAGCGAAGTATATGACGCAGAAGGTAAGAAAGTAGAAACATTTGACGGAAGCATCTCTGCAAGAGGTGCAAGAAAAGCAGCAGATTTCGTGAAATTCTGCGACGCTTTTGATATTCCGGTACTTACACTTACAAACGCAACAGGCTTCATGGCAACCTTATGCAGCGAGAAGATGATGGCGAAATCCGTAGGTGAACTGGTAGCTGCATTCGCAGACGCAACAGTTCCGAAGGTAAACGTAATCATCGGCAAAGCTTACGGTACAGCTTACGTGGCAATGAACAGCAAATCTATCGGTGCAGACCTTGTATATGCATGGGATAACGCAGAGATCGGTATGATGGATGCTTCCCTGGCAGCCAAGATCATGTACGCAGATGCAGATGCTGCTGAACTGAATGAAAAAGCTGCTCAGTACAGAGAGCTTCAGAATGGTGTTGCTTCCGCAGCAGCAAGAGGCTATGTTGACACTGTGATCAGCCCGGCTGACACAAGAAAATATGTAATCGGTGCATTTGAGATGCTGTTCACAAAGAGAGAAGATCGTCCGTCTAAGAAACATGGAACGGTCTAAGCGGGGTGACGCATATGAAAATGATCAAAAAAATAACTTCTGTATTCATGACATTTCTCGTAATGGCTGCGCTGGTGATCGGCAGCACCTCTGTGGTATTTGCCGCAGATAAGGTTGATGATACTGTTAAGTCCACACTGGTAACTACAGCAGAAGGACTGACAGATGCCATTGTCCAGCTTAAAGATGAAGAAATCGAGAATTACATGAGTTCAGGAGATGACTTTACAACAAGTGCCATGCAGTCCTGGCAGACATCCAAGGATGAACTTGGCGCAAAGAAGGACAGCAATGGTGAAACTACTGTAACTTTCAAAGATGATCAGTACACAGTTACTGTTCCTCTTAAATTTGAGAAAGCAGATGCAAACTTTGTATATGTCTTTGACTCACAGGGAACACCGACTTCCATGTCTGTAGATGTACAGTATGGTATGGGCAAGACTCTTCAGAGAGCAGGTCTTAATACTCTGATGGGTATTGGAACTGTATTCGTAATGCTGATTTTATTAAGCCTTCTGATTTCTCTGTTCAGATTCATTCCGAATCCGGAAGCAAAGAAAGCAGCAGAAGCAAAAGCTGCCAAAGCTGCAAAAGAGGCAGAGGCAGCAGCCATCGCACAGGCAGCACCTGCACAGGCAGAAGAGAACCTTGCAGATGACGGAGAGCTGGTAGCTGTTATTGCAGCAGCCATCGCAGCAGCAGAAGGAACTACAACAGATGGCTTCGTAGTTCGTTCCATCCGTAAAGTAAAAAGAAATAGAAGATAATTGTCATTTATTTAGGAGGATTTTAAAATGAAAAGCTATACAATTACAGTAAATGGTACAGCATATGAAGTAACTGTTGAAGAAACAGGAAGCGTATCCGCTCCTGCAGCAGCTCCAAAAGCAGCACCTAAGGCTGCACCTGCAGCAGCTCCGAAAGCAGCAGCTCCTGCAGCAGGTGTCGGCGCAGTAAAAGTAACTGCTTCCGTACCTGGCAAAGTTGTCAAAGTAGCAGCAAGTGTTGGACAGGCAGTAAAAGCCGGAGACAGCGTAGTTATTCTTGAATCCATGAAAATGGAAATCCCTGTAGTAGCTCCTCAGGACGGTACTATCGCAAGCATTGATGTTGCAGAAGGTGCCTCTGTAGAAAACGGAGATACTTTAGCAACAATGAACTAAGACGGGAGGTAGTCAAATGTCTTATGTAACAGAAACATTGTCCAACCTGATTCACCAGACAGCATTCTTCAATCTGACATGGGGCAATTACCTGATGATCGCAGTAGCCTGCGTATTCCTTTATCTTGCTATCAAGAAAGGATTTGAGCCGCTTCTGCTTGTTCCTATCGCATTCGGTATGCTGCTTGTAAATATCTATCCGGACATTATGGCAAACCCGGAAGATATGTCCAATGGTGTAGGTGGACTTCTTCATTATTTCTACATCCTTGATGAGTGGAGTATCTTACCATCCCTGATCTTCATGGGTGTAGGTGCCATGACAGACTTCGGTCCGCTGATTGCAAACCCGATCAGCTTCCTGATGGGTGCTGCGGCACAGCTTGGTATCTATGCAGCTTACTTCCTTGCAATCTTCCTTGGATTCAACGGAAAAGCAGCGGCAGCTATCTCCATCATTGGTGGTGCTGACGGCCCGACTTCCATTTTCCTTGCAGGTAAACTTGGACAGTCTGCACTGATGGGACCGATCGCAGTGGCAGCATATTCCTATATGTCACTGGTTCCGATCATCCAGCCGCCTATCATGAAACTCTGCACAACAGAGAAAGAACGTAAGATCAAAATGGATCAGCTTCGCCCGGTTTCCAAACTGGAGAAGATCCTGTTCCCGATCGTTATCACAATCGTTGTCTGCCTGATTTTGCCTACAACAGCTCCGCTGGTTGGTATGCTCATGCTTGGTAACCTGTTCAGAGAGTGCGGTGTTGTAAAACAGCTGACAGAAACAGCTTCCAATGCCCTGATGTATATCGTAGTTATCCTTCTGGGTACATCCGTAGGTGCTTCCACAAGTGCAGAAGCATTCTTAAACGCAGATACTCTGAAGATCGTAGTTTTAGGTCTTGTTGCATTCGCAATCGGTACATTCGGCGGATGTATGCTTGGTAAACTGCTCTGCAAACTGACTCATGGAAAGATCAACCCGCTGATCGGTTCCGCAGGTGTATCCGCAGTACCTATGGCAGCCCGTGTATCCCAGAAAGTGGGTGCAGAGGCAGATCCTACAAACTTCCTTCTGATGCACGCAATGGGTCCGAACGTTGCCGGTGTTATCGGTACAGCCGTAGCAGCTGGAACATTCATGGCTATTTTCGGTGTATAATTGAATGAAATGAGTTCCCTGCTTTTATTGCGGATGCAATAAGCAGTGGAACAGCTATTCGATATAGAGCCACAGGGTATGACAACTGTCTGAACCCTGAAGTAATATTGGCTGAGTTATTGAGAACAAAATGATCAGTAACGAACAAACTATAAAGGAGATATAATAATGGCAGAATTAGAGAAAAAACCTGTTAAAATTGTGGAAACCATTCTCCGTGATGCTCATCAGTCCCAGATCGCAACACGTATGACCACAGAACAGATGCTTCCGATCGTAGATAAACTTGATAAAGTCGGCTATCACGCAGTAGAGTGCTGGGGTGGTGCAACATTCGATGCATCCCTTCGTTTCCTCCACGAAGATCCATGGGAAAGACTTCGTAAATTACGTGACGGCTTCAAAAACACAAAACTTCAGATGCTTTTCCGTGGACAGAACATCCTTGGATACCGTCCATATGCAGATGACGTTGTAGAATACTTCGTACAGAAATCTGCTGCAAACGGAATCGACATCATCCGTATTTTTGACTGTCTCAATGACCTTCGTAACCTTCAGACAGCAGTAAGCGCTGCAAACAAAGAGAAGGCTCATGCACAGGTAGCTCTTTCCTATACATTAGGAGATGCTTACACAATGGAATACTGGACAGACATTGCAAAACGTATTGAAGATATGGGCGCTGATTCCATCTGTATCAAAGATATGGCAGGTCTTCTCCTTCCAAACAAAGCTACAGAGCTTGTAACAGCATTAAAAGAAACAGTTAAGATCCCGATCGACCTTCATACACATTACACCTCAGGTGTAGCTTCCATGACTTACTTAAAAGCAGTAGAAGCAGGTGTGGATATCATCGATACAGCAATGTCTCCATTTGCACTGGGAACATCCCAGCCTGCAACAGAGGTTATGGTTGAGACATTCAAAGATACACCATACGACACAGGATTTGATCAGAAACTTCTCTCCGAGATTGCTGACTACTTCCGTCCGATCCGTGACGAAGCTCTTGACAGCGGACTGCTCAATCCGAAGAACCTTGGTGTTAACATCAAGACTTTACTGTACCAGGTACCGGGCGGTATGCTCTCCAACCTGACTTCCCAGCTGAAAGAACAGCACGCAGAAGACAAATTCTACGATGTTCTCGAGGAAGTTCCGCGTGTACGTAAAGACCTTGGTGAACCGCCACTTGTTACTCCGTCTTCCCAGATCGTTGGTACACAGGCTGTATTCAACGTACTCATGGGCGAGAGATACAAAATGGTTACAAAAGAAACAAAAGATATCCTGTTAGGAAAATACGGCGCAACTGTAAAACCGTTTAATCCGGAAGTACAGAAGAAGTGCATCGGCGATGAGAAACCGATCACCTGCCGTCCTGCAGACCTTCTTGACAACGAGCTTGAGAAACTTGAGAGCGAAATGGCTCAGTACAAGGAACAGGATGAGGACGTATTAACATACGCACTGTTCCCACAGGTAGCTATGGATTTCTTCAAATACCGTCAGGCTCAGAAAACAAAAGTTGACGAGAAAGCAGCTGACAAAAAGAACGGAGCATATCCTGTATAATTGATCAGTAATTAAATATGTTCAAACGAAAAAAGGAGCTTGCGTAAGCAGGCTCCTTTGCGTTATTATGAAAGAATATGATACCCGGGAATATAATGTGCCAATGGGTATATGATGCCAGTGGTACATATCTATATTGATCGTAGCGAAGCGGAGACGTGGAACCATGATGAAATAGACAATCTGCAGGGTAAAATAAATACAGGAGAATATTCCATGAGCAAAGTTATAATAATCGGCGGCGGAGCCGCCGGAATGATGGCAGGGGTTTTTGCAGCCCGTAACCATCATGAAGTTCATATATTAGAGAAGAACGAGAAACTGGGAAAGAAAGTCTTCATCACAGGAAAAGGCAGATGCAATGTGACAAATGCCTGCGACACAGAAGAACTCTTTCCTGCAATGATGAGCAATCCCAAGTTCCTCTACAGCAGTTTCTATTCATTTACCCCTCAGGATGTAATGGAGTTCTTTGAGAAAGCAGGTGTCCCTCTGAAGGTAGAGCGTGGAAACAGAGTATTCCCACAGTCTGACCATTCTTCAGACATCATCCGCGCTCTGGAGCGTGAGCTGAAGAAAGCAGGAGCAAAGATTCATCTTCATACTGATGTGCAGGAAATCGTAAAGAAACCTGTAACAGATTCGGCAAATACCCTGGAATCAGAAGCTACATTAACAGAATCAGGATCTGATGCAGGAAAAGGTAGAAAAGGAAAAAAATCACCTGACATACCGCAGGAGAAGATCACAGGAGTCATCCTTACAGACGGAACCTTCATGGAAGGCGATGCAGTCATCGTGGCAACCGGCGGATTCTCTTATCAGAGTACCGGTTCCACAGGTGACGGATACCGCTTCGCAAGAGAACTGGGACTGAAAGTCACGGACATTGCTCCCTCCCTTGTGCCATTAAAGACCAAAGAAGACTATATCCCTAAGCTTCAGGGACTTTCCCTTAAGAATACAGGACTTACCATAAAGAATGGAAAGAAAGTACTTTACGAGGATTTCGGAGAGATGATGTTCACTCATTTCGGAATCACAGGTCCCATGATCCTCTCCGCCAGTGCCCACATCGGTGCAAAACTGGCGAAAGCACCAAACGGCGAACTGTCCGCATATCTGGATCTGAAGCCTGCACTCACCAGAGAACAACTGGATGCCAGGATCCTGCGTGAATTTGAAGCAGGACCAAACAAACAGTTCAAGAATGTGATTGGCGTACTTTTCCCGTCATCTCTGACTCCGGTAATGCTGGAATTGGGTGGAATCCCCGCAGAGAAGAAAATCCACGACATCTCCAGAGAAGAACGCCAGCACTTCATTGACCTTATCAAAGCCTTCCCCTTCACAATCACAGGAATGGGTGAGTTTAAAGAAGCCATCATCACCAGAGGCGGCGTCTCTGTCAAAGAGATCAACCCCGGAACAATGGAATCAAAGAAAATCTCAGGTCTTTACTTCGCAGGCGAGGTACTGGATCTGGATGCAGTGACAGGTGGATATAACTTACAGATTGCCTGGTCTACCGCATATCTGGCGGCGCAGGCCATACAGTAAGCAAATTATATCTATGATATGATTCGACTATACGTTATTAAATAATAGAAACAGGAGGAACCACGAAAATGGGATGTAACATAGCCATCGACGGACCTGCAGGAGCAGGAAAGAGCACCATCGCAAAGAAAGTAGCGAAAGAATTATCATTTATCTATGTAGATACAGGAGCCATGTACAGGACAATGGCTTTATATCTTCTGAACCATGGCGTAAACGGAGAAAATCAGGAAGAGATCGAAGCCGTATGTTCCGGCGCTGACATCTCCATCGAATACAAAAACGGAGAACAGATTGTTATCCTCAACGGAGAGAACGTAAATGCTATGATCCGTACTGAACAGGTAGGAAACATGGCATCCAAAAGCTCCGCAAACCCGAAAGTCAGAGCCCACCTTCTGAAACTTCAGAGAACTCTGGCAGAGAAAAACGACGTAGTCATGGATGGCAGAGATATCGGCACAACCATCCTTCCAAATGCAGAAGTAAAAATCTACCTCACAGCAAGCGCAGACACCAGAGCAAAAAGAAGAGCACTGGAATATGAACAGAAGGGAGAATCCTTCGACCTGGATCAGATCCGAAAAGACATCATCGAGCGCGACGAACGCGACATGAACCGCGAAATCTCCCCTCTGAAACAGGCAGAGGACGCAGTGCTCGTAGATTCCTCGGAAATGGGAATTGATGATGTTGTAAATGCGATTCTTAATGTATATAAGGAAAAAGTGCAGAAATAATTTAAGAAGGATTATTTTATGAAAGTAAAAGTAGCAGAAACAGCAGGCTTCTGCTTCGGCGTCAAACGTGCAGTGAACAAAGTCTACGAACTCATAGACACAGAACAGAAACCTATTTTCACTCTGGGCCCGATCATCCACAACGAAGGCGTAGTAGCGGATCTGGAAGCTCGTGGCGTCCATGTTATCGTAGAAGCAGACCTGGATTCCCCGGATGACACCCTGCAAAACGGAACAGTAGTCATCCGTTCCCACGGTGTAGGCAAATCCATTTACGATAAACTGAAAGAAAAAAACATCTCTTACGTAGATGTCACCTGTCCCTTCGTCCTGAAGATCCACCGCATCGTGGAAAAAGAAAGCCTTGCAGGAAACCACATCATCATCATCGGCGACAAAGACCACCCCGAAGTACAGGGCATCTGCGGCTGGTGTCAGGGACCGTACACAGTGATCAAAAACCAGGAAGAAGCCGAAGCATTTGTACCCCCAAAAGGAAAAAAAATAAGCATCGTGTCCCAGACGACATTTAATTACAACAAATTTAAAGATTTAGTTGAAATTCTTTGCAAAAAGAGGTATGATAATAATGTTTTAAATATTCTCAATATTTTAAACACTATTTGTAATGCTACCGAAGAACGGCAGAGAGAAGCAAAAAACATAGCCGGAGAGGTAGACACTATGTTGGTCGTAGGTGGTCGGCATAGTTCCAATACTCAAAAGCTGTTTGAAATATGTAAAAAGGAATGTGGAAATACTTACTATATACAAACACCTGTAGACTTGGATTCTGAAATGTTCCAATGCAGTAGTTATGTAGGTATTACAGCAGGGGCTTCCACCCCAAACAAAATTATTGAGGAGGTTCAAGAACATGTCAGAATTAAGTTTTGAACAAATGCTGGAAGATTCCGTAAAGACTATCAGAAATGGAGAGATTGTACAGGGTACTGTCATCGATGTAAAAGAAGATGAGATTATTCTGAATATCGGTTATAAAGCAGACGGTATTATCACAAAGAACGAATACTCTAACGATGCAAGCCTTGTACTCACTGATGCTGTTCACGTTGGCGACACAATGGAAGCAAAAGTTCTCAAAGTAAACGATGGAGAAGGTCAGGTAACTCTTACTTATAAGAGACTGGCAGCAGAGAAAGGCAACAAACGTCTTGAAGAAGCATTTGAGAATCAGGAAGTATTAAAAGCTCCTGTAACTCAGGTACTCGATGGCGGACTTTGTGTAAACGTAGACGAAGCAAGAGTATTCATTCCTGCAAGCCTCGTATCCGACACATATGAGAAAGACCTTTCCAAATATGCAGATCAGGAGATCGAATTCGTAATCACAGAATTCAACCCGAGAAGACGCCGCATCATCGGTAACCGTAAGCAGCTTCTTCTTGCTGAGAAAGCAGAGAAACAGAAAGAATTAATGGAGAAAATCCATGTAGGTGATACAGTTGAAGGAACTGTTAAGAACGTTACAGATTTCGGTGCATTCATCGATCTCGGCGGAGCTGACGGACTTCTTCACATCTCCGAAATGTCCTGGGGCAGAGTAGAGAACCCGAAGAAAGTATTCACAGTTGGCGAAACACTTAAAGTTCTTATCAAAGAGATCAACGGAGACAAGATTGCACTTTCCCTCAAATTCCCGGAAGCAAATCCATGGCTCACAGCAGCTGAGGACTTCGCTGTAGGAAACGTAGTAAAAGGTAAAGTTGCACGTATGACAGACTTCGGCGCATTCGTAGAACTTGCACCAGGTGTAGATGCACTTCTTCACGTATCTCAGATTTCCAGAGAGCACGTTGCAAAACCAGCAGACGTACTGTCAATCGGACAGGAGATCGAAGCTAAAGTTGTTGACTTCAACGGCGAAGACAAGAAGATCAGCCTGAGCATGAAAGCTCTTGA